>Ga0272443_10002214_pt1 | contig 25533 bp, 19 predicted proteins | sample SSMAcet12_FD_193581 | JGI IMG/M metagenome (GOLD analysis project Ga0272443, IMG submission 193581) | Marine sediment archaeal communities from Little Sippewissett salt marsh, Falmouth, MA, United States - SSM-Acet-12 | ecosystem: Environmental > Aquatic > Marine > Wetlands > Sediment ...
GCGCCGGATATTGAACAGTCCGCGGCGCGATTCTGTAAGTCGTTGAACAGAAGGCGCGTAAGCGTTGTGCCCGGGCCCAGGTCTGCTTCTTGAGTCGGAATGTGAACACAATGGGGGAGATCGGCCCGGTCGCCTGGAGCGGCCGAGAGTTGGCCTATGTGCCCAATATCACGCACCTTGGCTCTGGCGTCCAGCACGGGCTCGTCAGTGGCACCGCGTTTGCTGCAGGCCCCTGCTGATGTAGCGGTTTGATCTTGGAACGTCGCCGGACGGACCTCTGCTGGGGGCCTTGATGCCATGAAGGATCATATCTGCAAGCCGGAACCGGTTGGCGCGGGCGCGAGCCGGGTAGCGAGGGGGTGGGCTGCGGCCCTGCTCCTGCTGCTGCTGGCGGCGCTCTCGAACGCCGGGGGGCGGGCGGGAGAGGCCGCCGGCGCCAGACAGCCGAAGGTTGAATCTGGCGGAGAAAAGGCGGCGACTTCGGCCGGGGTCGAGGCGAAGGCCAGGCCCGGGCAGAAGCCCAAGGCCAAGCCCAACCCGCTCTTCTCGGACCGGGACCCGGAGGAGAAGATCCCGCTGGGCCGCATGAGCATCGAGGACCTCATGAACGTCGAGGTGGTCACCGCCTCGAAGCACACGGAGCGCTACTTCGAGACCGCCTCGGCCACCTACGTGCTGACCGGCGAGGACCTGCGGCGCATGGGCGTGACCCAGATCGCCGAGGCCCTGCGGGTGGTGCCGGGCACCAACGTCTCGCGGATCGATTCCAAGACCTGGGCCATCAGCGTGCGCGGCTTCCAGGCCTACTACGCCAACAAACTGCTGGTGATGATGGACGGGCGCAGCACCTACAACCCGATCTTCTCGGGCGTGTTCTGGGAGGACCAGGACACCATGATCGAGGACATCGCCCGCATCGAGGTGGTCCGCGGGCCGGGGGGCACGATCTGGGGCGCCAACGCGGTCAACGGCGTGATCAACATCATCAGCAAGGAGGCGCGCGAGACCCAGGGCTGGCTGCTGACCTCCGGCGCCGGGACCGAGGAGCGGCTGCTCGGCGCGGTGCGCTACGGCGGCAGGATCGCCGAGGACGCCTGGTTCCGGGTCTACGCCAAGGGCAAGCGGACCGACCACAGCGAGTTCGCCAGCGGCGAGGAGGCCCACGACCGCTGGACCACCGGGCGCGGCGGTTTCCGAATCGACTGGGAGTTCTCGGAGAAGGACTGCCTCACGTTCCAGGGCGACGTCTTCAACACCAAGTCCTCCTACTCGGCGACGGTATGGTCGCTGAGCGATCCCTACTCGCGGTGGATAGAGGACCAGGACGATGAGAGCAGCGGCGGCAACCTGCTGGCCCGCTGGACGCACGCGTTCTCGGAGGAGTCCGAGGCGTCGCTGCAGGTCTACTACGACCGGACCGACCGGACCTTCCTGGGCTTCGGGTACGAGGTCGACACCTTCGACCTGGACTTCAGCCACCGCTTCAGGCTGCCGCTGAACCAGAAGGTCACCTACGGCCTGGGATACCGGGTGCAGCGGGACGAGATCGACAACACCTTCTCGACGCGGATGGCCGACAGGCAGACCACCCGCGACATCTTCAGCGCCTTCATCCAGGACGAGATCGGACTGGCTCCGGGAGTGCTTACCCTGACGCTGGGCGCCAAGTTCGAGGACAACGACTACACCCACTTCGGGGTTCAGCCCAGCGGGCGGCTGCTGTGGACGCCCAGCGAGCGGCACTCGGCCTGGGCCTCGATCGCCTACGCCCTGCGCACGCCCAGCCGGGTGGACGACAACCTCTTCTACGTCCAGAGAGTGGTCGAGCCGCAGCCGGTCACGGTGATAGTCGACCTCGGTTTCGGCCCCATGGAGGTCGAGACCATGAGCCCGCCGACGATGGTGGGCACCACGGGCGACGACGACCTCAACGACGAGGAGTTGACCGCCTACGAGCTGGGCTACCGGGTGCGGGCCACCGAACGGCTGCTGCTGGACTTCGCGCTGTTCTACAACAACTACAACAGCCTGATCTACGTGGATTCCAGTGTTACCGCAACCAGGTTGCTCCAGGAACCGGTGCAGCACGCGCTGCTGTCTCTGCCCTTCGTCGACGAGATGACCGGGGAGACCTACGGCTTCGAGGCCACCGCCGACTGGCAGCCGCTGGAATGGCTGAAGGTCAAGGGCGGCTACAGCTTCCTGCGCATGCAGATCCACGGACTGGACCGGGGCGACCAGGCCATCGAGGAGACCAACCCCCGCAACCAGGCCTTCCTGCGCACGCACTTCGACCTGCCCCACAACCTGGAACTGGATCTGACCGGCAGGTACGTCGACCACCTCGAGAAGGGAGAGATTCCCGCCTACGTGGAGATGGACGCGCGCCTAGCCTGGAAGCCGATCGAGAGGCTGGAACTGGCGGTGATCGGGCGCAACCTGATGGACAAGAGCCACCCGGAGTTCCAGACCGAGCCGGAAGAACAGTTCCGGCAGGTCGAACTGGAACGCGCGGTGCTGTTCAAGGTAACCTGGAAGTTCTGAGGGCGGAGAGGAACTCAGGGGCCGGCAGGTGAGAGCGAGTCATTCCCCGATGAAGGGTCGCGGTCTGCGAGGCTGCCTCGTGGCCGCCGGCGCCGTTCTGGCGCTGGCCTGCGGTGCGGGCCGGGCCCCGGCCGGGGAGAAGAAGCAGCAGCCTTCGCTGGAGCACAAGGTCAAGGCCGGGTTCCTCTACAACTTCGTGAAGTTCGTCGAGTGGCCCAAGGGTGCCTTCAAGGACGGCAAGAACGGGAAGGGCGAGAAGGGCGAGAAGATCAAGGCGCCGCTGGTCATCGGGGTGGCGGGCAAGAACCCCTTCCGCGGCGTGCTTGCCGCGCTGGCCGCCGGCAAGAACGCGGGCGGCCGGCCGATTACCGTCAAGAACCTCGAGATCAAGTACCGCAAGCGCAAGCCCCCCGAGCCGGGGGAGAAGCGGGACGAACCCGAGGCCGGGTCCGAGCCCGAACTGGCCGAGGAGTTCGTGACCGACCTGAAGAAGTGCCACGTGCTGTTCATCCCGGCGACGGAGAGCAGCCATCGCGACAGGATCCTGGCGGCCGTCAGGAACTCGGCGGTACTGACCGTCGGCGAGGAAACCGGTTTCGCGCGCAAGGGCGGGGTGGTCAACTTCTACCTCCGGCGCCGCAAGGTCCGCTTCGAGATGAACCCCGAAGAGGCCCGGCGCCGCAAGCTGAAGATCAGCTCGCGGCTCCTGCGCCTGGCCCGCATCGTCAAGTCCAGGAAGAGGGACTGACGCCCGGGATGGGCGGCGGCGCCATGTCCGGTTTCCGCGATCTCACCATCCGGCGCAAGCTGACCGTCTTCGTGGTGCTGGCCTGCACCCTGGCGCTGCTTCTCACCATTACGGGTTTCGGGGCCTACGAGGCCTGGTCCTTCCGCCGGAACTCCGCGCGCCAGCTGAACACGCTCTCGGCGGTGATCGGATCCAACAGCGCCGCGTCGCTGACCTTCAACGATCCCAAGACCGCGGAGGAAACCCTTTCGGCGCTGCGTCACGAGGTCGACATCGACGCCGCCTGTCTCTACGACAAGGAGGGCAGGGCCTTCGCGACCTATCGCCGCCGCGGGGCGCCGGAGTTCGACCCGCCCGCGAAGAAGCCGCCGGGGCTCTACTTCGGTGCCGGTTACATAGACTCCTTCGAGGAGGTGCTCCTGGCCAAGGAAACGGTCGGCGTCGTCTGGGTGCGGGCCAACACCCGGCGGCTGTGGTCGCGCCTGGCGCAGTACGCGGGGATCGCGGCGGTCATCGCGCTGGTCTCATCGCTGGCGACCCTGCTGCTGACCGCGCGTTTCCAGCGCCTGATCTCCGGGCCGATAGTCCAGCTGGCCGAGAAGGCCCGGCACGTCTCCGAACACCAGGACTACTCGGTGCGCGCCGAGAAGCGCAGCGAGGACGAACTCGGCGTGCTGGTCGACACCTTCAACCAGATGCTGGGGCAGATCGAGCTGCGCAACGCCGAGCTGGAAGAGGCCCGCAACGAACTGGAGGACCGCGTCGAGTCCCGGACGGCGGAACTGGCCAGGGCGGTGGCCAACCTGGAACGCTCCAACCAGGAGCTGGAGCGCTTCGCCTACGTGGCCTCCCACGACCTCCAGGAGCCGCTCAGAAAGGTCAAGACCTTCGGTGATCGCATTCGTGACAAGTACGGCGAGGGGCTCGGCGAGCGCGGCCAGGACTACCTGGCGCGCATGCAGGACGCGGCCACGCGCATGCAGCACCTGATCAACGGGCTGCTGGACTACTCGCGGGTGACCACCAAGGCCCAGCCCTTCGGGGAGGTGGACCTCAACGAGACCGTTCGCGGCGTGCTTTCGGACCTCGAGGTCACCGTGGCCCGCGAGCGGGCCTGGGTCGACGCCGACACTCTGCCCAGCATCGAGGCCGACGGGCTGCAGATGCGCCAGCTCTTCCAGAACCTGCTGGGCAACGCCCTGAAGTACCGCAAGCCGGAGTGCGCGCCGGTCATCAACATTAGCTCGGAGCTTATCGAGGGCGCCGGCGGCAGCAATGCGCGCTTCCGGATCACGATTGCCGACAACGGCATCGGCTTCGAGCCCGAGTACGCCGAGCGGATATTCGGCGTCTTCCAGCGCCTGCACGGCCGCGGCGAGTACTCCGGCGCGGGCATCGGCCTGTCGGTCTGCCGCAAGATCGTCGAGCGCCACGGCGGCTCGCTCACCGCGGAAGGCCTGCCGGGCGAGGGCTCCAGGTTCCACATCGAGCTCCCCGTCAAGCAGCCGGGGCGCTCGGCGTCTTCCGACTAGCACCGCACGAAGGCCGTGACTCCCTCACGGCCACGGATCTCAGAGCCCGATCGACTGCCTGCTTGCGCCGGGTGCCGCCCGCGCTATGATTGCCCCCGGGGGTTCCCCAAGCGCGCCGGCAGCCAGGGGGCTCGACAGCATTGGCGGACAGCAAGACGCACGTCCTGGTCATAGACAACAAGAGCAGCCTGCTGGCGATATTCCGCAAGCGTCTCGAGCACCTGGGTTACGGTGTCACCACCTCCGAGAGCGGCGCCGGGGGCGTCGAGATCTTCAGGCGCGGCGGCGTTGACGTGGTCATCACCGACCTGCGCATGCCGGGCATGGACGGGGCCGAAGTGGTCCGGGCGGTCCGCGAGCTGGACCCCGAGGCCATCGTCCTGATCGTCACCGCCTATCCCACGGTGCACTCCTCGCTGGACGCGCTGCGCTACGGGGCCGAGGAGTACTTCCCCAAGCCGGTCAACTTCGAGCACCTCCAGCTGGTCATGGAGCGCGCGCTGGAGCGCCGCCGGCTGCGGCGCGAGCAGGAGGAGCGCTTGGCGGCGCTGGGCAGGCGCAGTTCGCTATGCGAGCTGGTGGGCGGTTGCGGGTTGATGAACGACGTGTACGTCAAGCTGGAGCGCGCCGCAGGTTCCAGCGGCACGGTCCTGCTGCAGGGCGAGACCGGAACCGGCAAGGAACTCGCCGCCCGCGCCATACACCAGCTGGGTCCCCGCCGTGACGGGCCGTTCATCGCCTGCAACTGCGGCAGCATGCCCGAGTCCCTGCTGGAGAGCGAGCTGTTCGGGCACGTCAGGGGCGCCTTCACCGGCGCGCACCAGGACAAGAAGGGCCTGTTCCTCGCGGCCGAGGGCGGGACCATCCTGCTGGACGAGATCGAGGCCGCCCCGCCGCGGACCCAGGTGGCCTTCCTGCGGGTCCTGGACCGCAAGGAGATCATGCCGGTGGGCTCCCACAAGGTGAGCCCGGTGGACGTGCGGGTGATCGTCACCACCAACCGGGAGCTCGAGCCGATGGTCGCCTCCGGCGAGTTCCGGGAGGACCTCTTCTACCGTATCGGCGCCGCCGCGGTGGTCATGCCCCCGCTGAGGAACCGGGCGGACGACGTTCCGCTGCTGGTCGAGCACTTCATCCAGGACGTGGCCGACGAACCCGAGCGCCGGCGCGTGCACTTCGCGAAGCGCAGCCTGGACCTCATGTCCAGGTATTCCTGGCCGGGAAACGTGCGCGAACTGCGCAGCGTGGTCCTGCACGAGATCGCGCCCGGCCCGGAGGGGGTCGTTCGCCCCGAGGACCTGCCCGAGCGCATCAGGAACTTCCGGGGTCGGCCGGCGGGCGGCGATTTCAAGACGCTCCTGGAGCGCGAACGCGAGCAGGTGGCCCAGGCGCTGGGCATCAGCAAGGGCAACAAGGCCGCCGCGGCCCGTCTGCTGGGCGTTTCCCGGGGCACCCTGTACTCCCTGATCGACAAGCACAAGCTCGACGAAGGCGCCGGCGCCGGGCAGTAGTCTATCATGGCCCCGTCGGGGTGTCGGGATTAGAACACCTCCGGGATCCTGCTTAAGCGTAGCTCCAAGAGGCGGATGGGAGCCGGAGGGGCCCCAGGGGCCCCGCTCCGCCGGATCGTGAACACAGTTGCCGGGGGCCGCCTCCACCCGATGCGCGGGGCATTTCGCAAACAACTGCCAGAGCGTTTCTTGTGTCGTGGCGTATTGTGAGTCGTGGCACCCGGTTTGCTTATCTCCCGGTGTCGCGAGCACAGGAGATGAGGCGATGCCCGACTCGGAGAACCGACTGACAATACTCATGGCCGACGACGATCCCGACGATCGCATGCTGGCGCAGGAGGCCTTCGAGGAGGCCCGGCTGGCCAATCCGCTGCACTTCGTCACCGACGGCGTGGAGCTGATGGACTACCTGCGCCGGCGCGGCCGCTACGCGGAGCTTGCCGGGTCGCCCCTGCCCAGCCTGATCCTGCTGGACCTGAACATGCCCAAGATGGACGGCCGCGAGGCGCTGGCCGAGATCAAGGCGGACGCGAACCTGAGGTCGGTGCCGGTGGTGGTGCTGACCACCTCGAGTGCCGAGGAAGACATCGCCCGCGCCTACGAGCTCGGCGCGGGGTCCTACATAGTCAAGCCGGTAACCTTCGAGGGGCTGGTCAAGGTGATGACGGAGCTGAAGAGGTACTGGTTCGAGATAGTCGACCTGCCACCGGAAAAGGAGGCGTAAGGTGTCCGCCGCAAAGATACGGGTGCTGCTGATCGACGACGACGAAGATCAGGCGGTGATCACCCGGGACCTGCTGGAGGAGGCCGAGGGGCTCGAGTTCGAGCTCGACTGGCTGCCCACCTACGAACAGGGGCTCGAACAGCTCCTGGCCGGCGATCACGACGTCTGCTTCTTGGACTACCGCCTGGGTGCCAGGACCGGTCTGGACCTGCTGCGCGCCGCGATGCAGGCCGATTGCGCCGTGCCGGTGGTGATGCTCACGGGCCAGGGAGACCACGAGGTGGACATGGCCGCCATGGAGGCGGGGGCGGCGGACTTCCTGGCCAAGGCCGAGATCAGCCCCAGCCAGCTGGCACGCTCGCTGCGCTACGCCCGCGCGCGGCGAGTGGCCGCCGAGGACCGGGTCCGCAAGGAGAAGCTCCAGGGCGTGCTGGAGATGGCGGGGGCCGCGTGTCACGAGTTCAGCCAGCCGCTGCAGGCGCTGATGGGCTACGTCGAACTGGTCGCGCGAGGGGCGGGGCAGGGAAGCGACGACTGCGCCGAGCTGCTCGGCAAGATCCACGCCGAGGCCCGGCGCCTGGCGGAGGTGGTCAACAAGGTCAACCGGATCACCAGCTACGAGACGCGGGACTACGCCGGCAACGTCAAGATCGTGGACATCGACAAGGCCGCCTCCTCGGAGTAGGGGGCCGGGCCCATGCTGGAAGAGACACCCTTGGACCTGCAACCCGGCAATGCCGTCGGCGAAGACGAACTGGAGCGCCTGGAGGGGGAACTCCGCCAGAGCCAGCGGCTGGAGGCCGTGGGGCAGCTGGCGTCCGGGGTGGCCCACGAGTTCAACAACATCCTCATGGCCATCGGGGGGCACGCCGAGCTGGTTGCCAGGGAAGGCGGGCCCGGCGGAAACGGTCGCGCCAGCCTGAACAAGATCCGGGAACTGACCCGGCGCGGCGCGGCCCTGGCCGGGCAGCTGCTGGCCTTCAGCCGCCGCGAGACCATGGAACTGGTCACCGTCAACGTCAACACCATAGTCAAGGAAACCGCCAGGATGCTGCGCAAGGTGATGCCCGCGCAGATCGACCTCGAATCCTTCGCCGCGGGCGACCTGGGCAACGCGCGCGTGGACCCCGCCCAGATCCAGCAGTTGCTGGTCAACCTGGCGGTGAACGCCCGCGACGCCATGCCCCGCGGCGGGCGCCTCACGCTGGAAACCGCCAACGTGGAGTTCGACCGGGACTACGCCGGTGAGCACTCCGGCGTCAAGGTCGGCAGCTACGTGATGATCGCGGTCAGCGACACCGGCACCGGCATGGACCCCCGGACTCGCGAGCGGATATTCGAGCCCTTCTTCACCACCAAGCCGGCCGGCGAGGGCACCGGCCTGGGGCTCAGCGTGGTCTTCGGGATCGCCCGGCAGCACGGCGGGCACGTCTGGGTCTACTCCGAGCCGGGTCACGGCAGCACCTTCAAGGTCTACCTGCCGCGGGTCGAGGCGGAGCCCGAGGACAAGGAGCGGCAAGACGCGCCCGCGGACGAGGGCCTGCCCGGGGGCGAGGAGCGGGTGCTGGTTGCCGAGGACGACAACAGCGTGCGGGAGATACTGACCCACTGCCTGAAGGGCTGCGGCTACCAGGTCGTCTCGGCGGAGTGTCCCAGCCGGGCCGAGTCGGCCTTCCGGGACGACGGCGGGATCGACCTGCTGGTGACCGACCTGATGATGCCCGAGCGCAGCGGGAGGGAGCTCTACGACCGCCTGGCGGCGGAGAGCCCCGGTCTCAAGGTGCTCTACATCTCGGGCTACACCGATCGCGCTCTGGGGCGGGAAGGCATGCTCGAGGAGGGGTCCGCCTTTCTGCAGAAGCCGTTTTCGCTTCGCGAACTCGCACGGGTGGTCCGGGAGGTTCTCGACGCGCCTCCCGTTTGCGGTTAGACTCCGTTGCGGGCAGAAAAGCTTGCCCGCAGGCAGCGAGGTGTGTCGATGGCCGAGACCGGCAAGAAAAAACGGATCATGGTGGTCGACGACGACGAGGACGTGACCGACGTTCTCGCCTGGACGCTGGTCGAAGAGGGTTACGACGTAACCACCGCGCACGACGGCGAGGGCGTCGTCGACAAGCTCAGGAGCGAGGAGTACGTCCTGCTGATCGTCGACCTGTGCATGCCCCGCAAGGGCGGCCTGGACGTCATCCGCGAGGTGCGCGCCGGGAACCTGCCCGTCAAGATATGCGTGATTACCGGCTACCTCGACAGCGAGTCGCTGTCGGCCATCAAGACGCTCAAGGCCGACATGGCCTTCAGCAAGCCGTTCTCTCCTTCCGATCTCCTGCGCAGGCTCAAGGAACTGGAAGCCTCGTCCCCCGACTGAACCCGCCCGCCGGAAACCGCGGTCGCACCGGTATGCACCAATGCGAGGTCACTGCGGGCTATTTCATGGGTACAGCGGGGTCGACTCGGCGGTCCCCCGTTCAATTTGCGGGAATACACGCCCCCGACGGGCGGTTGGCGTTTGTGGATAGGCAGGTACGAGCCTGCCTCAACGCCAATGGAAAGGGAGATGCGGAGGAACTCTAGCATGAGCTGTAGAACGGCCAGTCTTGTTGCGGGAATCATACTGCTCTCGAGCGCCCTGTCTCTCGCCTCCGAGAACCCCAAGGCCGTGAGCCCCAAGGGGAAGGCCCCGGCCAACGCCAAAGAGAAGTCCGGGTGCTGCAACGCCAGGGATGCTGAAGCATGCAAGAAGGCCTGCTCCTCCAGGGCGGCCAAGGATGCCAGGAAGTCCGGGTGCTGCAGCGCCAAGGGTTCGGAAGCGTGCAAGAGAGTCTGCTCCTCCAAGGAGGCCAGGAAGTCCGGGTGCTGCAACGCCAAGGGTTCGGAAGCGTGCAAGAAGGTCTGCTCCTCCAAGGAGGCCAGGAAGTCCGGGTGCTGCAACGCCAAGGATGCTGAAGCATGCAAGAAGGCCTGTTGCTCCAAGGAGGCCAGGAAGTCCGGGTGCGCCAGCGCCAAGGACACGGAGGCATCCAAGAAGGCCTGCTCCTCCAAGGAGGCCGGGAAGTCCGGGTGCGCCAGCGCCAAGAACACGGAAGCAGCCAAGAAGGCCTGTTGCTCCAAGGAGGCCAGGAAGTCCGGGTGCGCCAGCGCCAAGAACACGGAAGCAGCCAAGAAGGCCTGTTGCTCCAAGGAGGCCAGGAAGTCCGGGTGCGCCAGCGCCAAGGACACGGAAGCAGCCAAGAAGGCCTGTCCCTCCAAGGAGGCCAAGGAGGCCGGTTGCGCCAGCGCCAAGGACACGGAGGGGAGCAAGAAGAAGGCCTGCTCCGTGAAGGCAGCAGAACCCAAGGCCAGCGGGTGCTGCCCCGGGCACTAGCAGGCCGTTTTTCAACGGCCTGCCAGCCGGGAGAACTGCCCCTGCTTCGCCTCAGTACTCTGGCTTGCCGTGCGTAGCCCCGGAGGTGCGAAGCATGGTCTGAACGGCCCGTGCTTGCATGTTGAGACTCGAAACCGGTCACTTCGTCAACGGCCTGCCAGCCGGACGCAGCGCTTGCGCCGAGAAGCCCTGACCCCGATTCAGAACGAGAACCCGAACACCAGGTGGAATACCGCGCGCGGCTCGTCGTCGCGGCGGTCGAGGTTGAAGCCCAGGTCCACGCCCAGCGCTCCGGCCGGGGTGTGGTAACGCAGTCCCGGACCGGCGCCGTAGCGCAGGTCGTCGAAGTCGAAGTCCCCCTGTCGGGCGAAGACGTTGCCGGCGTCGAAGAAAGCCGCGCCGTGCAGCCCGCGCCAGATCCTGAAGCGCAGCTCGGTCTGGGCGGAAACGAAGAGTTCGCCACCGGTGGGGTCGCCCTCCACGCCGGGGCCCAGCTCGCGCTCGTCGAAGCCGCGCACGGTATCCGCTCCCCCGGCGAAGAATCGCAGCGCGATCGGAATTTCGCGCGTATCTTCCGCCGGGGAGATCAGCCCGCCCTTCAGCGAGGCCGCCAGGGTGACGGCGCTTCCCGCCGGCAGGTAGCCGCTGGCGCTGCCGGTGACCTTGCGGTAAGAGATGTCTCCGAAGAGCCCCTCGTCGGCGGCCTCCGCGCGCGCGATGAGCAGGTAACCCCTGCGGGGCAGGAAGCGCGAGTCGCGCCGGTCGTGGGTCAGCGAGACGAAGGGCGCCGCCAGCCGGAAGCCCTGCTCGTCGCCGGGGGGTACCCCGAGGGCCACGTCGTCGGTGTCGATCCACTCGAATAGCAGCCCGAAGGCCAGTTCGTCGTTGCGCGTGGGCCGGTACAGCAGCGAGGGGCTGGCTCCCAGGTCCCGCAGGCGGAAGCTGAGATCTTCGCGCTCCTCGTAAAAGGCGTGCAGCCCGGCGCGCAGCGGCAGCCCCGGGGAGGGAAACAGGCGTGCCTCCGCGTCCAGACGGTAGCCGCGCTGGCTGGCGCTGGCCGCCAGGCTGAAACTCTCGCCGTTGCCGAAGGCGTTGCGGGTCCCGAGCTCCGCGCCGACCCGCACCCCGTCGAAGGAGCCGTACCCGGCGCGCAGCTTGAACTCGTGGGGCCGGACCTCCTCGACCTCCAGGCGCAGCAGCGCGGAGAGCTCGCCCTCGGCTTCCGGCCCGCCGGCCCCTTCCAGCCGGGCGGGCACGGCGTGCACCCGCCGGAAGAGACCGGTGTCGCCCAGCCGCCGTTCAGCCCGGCGGATCGTCGACTGGGTCAGGAGTTCTCCCGGGCGCAGCCGGGCCACGCGGCGCACGAACTTCTCGCGGACCAGTCGGGCACCGCTGACGTTCGTGCGCCGCAGGCGCAGGCGCGGCCCGGGGCTGACTTCCACGATCAGTTCGCCGTTGCGTTTGGCCTCGTCCAATTGCAGGCGGGCGGTCACCCGCGCGGCCAGCTGCCCGCGCTGGCGGTAGCGGTCGCGCGCGGCAAAGGCGATCCGGTCGGGCACCGAAGCGCGCAGCAGCCCCCCCACGAAGGGCGCCGAGATCTTCTCGAGCTCCGCGAGCTCCTCTTCGCCGACGCCCTTCCAGCTCACCCGTCGAAGCCGGAAGCGCGGGCCCTCGCGCAACGCGTGGGTCACGTCCATCAGCCGGGTCTCCGGGCGGAAGGAGATGTCCGAGGCGCTGACCGCGGCGCGCAGGTAGCCCTCCGCGCGGTAGTGCGCCTCCAGCGACTCGGCCTGGGCCTTGAGCATGCGCGCGGTGAAGGGTGCCTCGCCCAAACCGGGGCGCGAGGCGAAGAGAGCCTTGCGCAGTTCGGCGTCGGAGATCTCCGAGTTGCCCCGGAAGTCGACCGCGCCCAGCCGCACCAGCGGGCCCTCGTGAATCTTGAACCGGGCGGCCTGCTTGTCCTCAGGCAGCGTCCACGTGACCCGCACGAAGTAGTAACCGGCCTCCAGGTAGAAGTGGCGCAGGCGGAAAGCGGCGTCCGAGCAGGCGTGACGGCTCCAGCCCTCCGCGCCCAGGCGCCGCAGGTCCGGGGCCAGCTCCTCGAGCAGCCGCCCGGCGCCGAAGGCCCGGTTGCCCTCGAAGACCGTCTGCGGCGCCTCGCCACTTCCCGGCTTGCCCTGCGCGCCTGCGGGGGAAGGGCGCGGTTTCCCGCCGCCGTGCGGCTCTTGACCCATCCGCGGCCAGCGCAGGCGCAGCTGCAGGTCGGCGCTGAGCCGGCCCTGGTCATCGCGCCGGGTGACCAGCGCGAGATACTTGTTGATGACGTACTCGGCAAACATCACCGTGTCTGGCCCGGGGCGCTGCCATACGCTGCCCTGGCGGCGCTGTTCCGCGCCCCTTGCTAGCGAGAACCTCAGGCGCGAGAGCAGCGAGGGGGCCGGCTCGGCGCGGGGCATGCGGTCGCTGACCAGGCCTCCGAATATCCGCGCGGCCTGGCCCAGCAGCGCCGCGGCCCGGGCGTCGCCGCCCACCGCCCCGGGGGCGCGGCCGTAAACCAGAAGCCCGAGCAGTTCCGCCTGGGGGTAGGGCGGCTCGCTGGTCAAGCGCAGGCGTGGGGCGCCCAGCGGCCCGGAAACGCCGATGAAGACGCGCACCCGGCCGATGGCCCGGAAGCTCTCGAAGTTCACGTGCGGCTCGGCTCCCGGCTTGGAGGGCAGCTGCACCCGCAAGTTACGCACCGGCAGGAAGGTTCCGGGGAAGAGGCGCACCTCGCCGCCCTGCGCGCGGATCTCCCCGCTGAGCGCCGGTGAGGCGACGCTGCCCTGCAGGCGCAGCTTTCCGGCCAGCAGCGCCCCCACCGTGCTGTTCTCCACGCGGACCTCGCCGGGCGCGGTGACCACCAGGTCGAGCTTCAGCCCTTCGAGGCCCTCGATGCCCGGCAGGGCCGTGCCCCCGCCCGCCGCGGAGGGCAGCTGCACGGCCAGCGAGCGGATCACGTCGCCGCGATCGGCCAGGGCGCGGACCTGGTCCTCCCCTCCCCCGCCGCCCACGAACTCGCGGTAGTACTGCAGGGTCTTGACCGCCACGGTCCCGGAGACGCGGACTCCTTCCGCTTCGCCGTCCACGCGCAGTCCCGCGTCCGCGCGCAGCCGCACGGTGCCGTCCGCCGAAGAAACCACCAGGGCGTCCCGCGCAGTAACGCTCCCGGTGACGCGCAGCTTGGCGCCGAAGTCTACCCGCCCCGAGGCCGAGACCGGCCGGTCGCCCATCTCCGCGCGCAGAGACTCGAGCACCAGCCTGCCGGGGGTCAGGCGCGCGACCGCCTCGATGTTCTCCACCGGGGCGAGCGGATCGGGGGGCTGCAGCCGCCCGCCGCTGATCTCCAGCCGTCCCGAGGGCCGCGGGGCGGTCAGCGTGCCGCCCAGGCGCGCGGTGAGCGCCGCCCGCCCGGCGGGCTTCAGCCCGGCGAGTTCCGGCAGGAACTCCGGCAGCAGCTCCTCGAGCTTCTCCACCTCCAGCCGCGCGAAGAGGCTGGCCTCCTCGTCCGGTGCGGACACCTTCGGCAGCGGTTCGAGGTCCAGGCGCAGGGGCAGTTCGCCCCCCAGCCGCAGCCGGCCCCAGGGAGTGGCGACATTCCCGTCGGAGACGCGCAGCACTCCGCGGTCGTAACCGAGTTCGATCGTCGCGGGCGCGGCGCCTCCCGCGCCGCCGGCGGGCAGGAGCTTCAGCTCGCCGCTTCCCTTGATCCTGCCGGCCGGCCCGCGGGCCGCGAACTCCAGCTCCGCGCTGTTCCACAGCCGGGCGGTCAGCTTGCGCAGGACCGGCAGGCCGCCGGACAGCGCCGCGCCGTCGTTCACCCGCGCCGATATCTTCAGACGGCATTCGCCCGGCGGGGTCGGGCGCCCCAGGGGGATGCCGGCCTCTACCCGCGCCGTCGCCAACCGGCCGTCGAGTCCCGCGTCGAGTTCCAGGCGCGCGCCGCTCTCCGCGCCGCCGGCCGGCCAGCGGAGAGTAGCCCTGCATTCCGCGCGCCCCAGTTCGAGCTCGCCGGCCGAGAGCCTCTTCACCTGCAGGTCGAGATCCGCCGAGCCCTCTTCACCGTCGCCGTAGAGCTGCAGCCGCCCGGAGATTCCGCGGGCAAAGAACTTCCCGGCGACCAGGTCCACCTCGCGGACCTGCACCGAGGGCCAGCGCCATGCGCCCCTCAGCAGCTCGACGACCGCGGCGAGGTCCGCGCGCTTCCTTCCCGGCGGTGAAGCGCCGCCCGAACGCAGGACGATCCGGGCGCCCTCCAGCCGCGCGCGGCCCAGGGGGCGCCCCGCGCCGAAGAGCAGCGCGGGCAGCGAGTACTCCAGCGACAGTGACTCGACGTTCAGCGGCTCGGCCAGCGCCGAGCCCTCGTGCGGCCTGATCCTGATCCGCTCGAGACGCAAGTCGCTGAGCAGGGATCCGGACAGCTCGCCGATCTCGACCTCGGCGTCCAGCGCCTCGCAGAGCGCGGACCGCACCTCGCGCCGGACCTTCCCGCCGAAGAGTTCCCAGCGCAGCAGGTAGAGCACCAGCCCGACGACGAAGAGCAGCGCCGCGAGCACCGCGAGGCGGCGCAGGCACCCGCGGCGCCTGCCCCCGCCGGGAGCGTGCGCCGCACCGCCTTTCCGCTGTGCTGACTGGCCCAAGAACCGCCTCCCGGGAACTGACCGGCTTCGCTTTCGCAGTCGGCGAGAGCGCTCTCCCAAGTCTACTCGAAGTTGACGGTTCCGGCACGGCAGCGATTCACGGCAACGCCCGAAACCTCAAGCGGGAACTCCGTGCTGGAGTCTTTTACGCCCTTGCTTGCACGAGTCAGCAGAATTGCCGCGCGCATTCTGGGGAAGTGTCGGGGAAGTCAAGTCTTGGGAGCCAAGTCCTTCTCCATGGTCAGTGCAGCTGGACCGTCTTGGCCGGTGACGCGATAGCCCAGCTTCTCGTAGAGCCTCGCCGCCCGGCTCTCGCGAAAGACCGCCAGCCCCGCGCGGCTCGCTCCTGACGCCGCGGCCTCCGACTCGAAACAGGCTACCAGCCAGGTGCCCAGTCCCAGGCCGCGGTGTTCGGGCAGGACAATGACTGCGAGCAGCACGGCTACGGCATCCTCATCCTGTTCCCAGTAGTAGAGACCGACGGTCGTTCCATTCGCCAAGAGCACTCGGGCCCTCGACAGATTATCGCGTATCAGAACCTCGATTCTCTTCTCATCCCACTCGCCGGGATAGTATTGTTCGACCTGGGACTTCATGCACCGGCTTTCGACGCCGAAAATTGCGGCGACGTCGCCTTCGTCGGCTTCGCGCAGCACGTAGCCGTCGACCGGGCATTCGGGCAGGTTGGTCTTTCTGAGAGGGACCTGGCTCATAGTGCGGCACCCTTTCCGACCGCGATTCTACTTCCGCGCCCTCCCGGGGCCAAGGGGAAGGGGACTCCCGCTTGGCGGGCGGCAGGGCTATCGCACCTGGCGCGCGCCGTTCGCTGGACTTCGCAACCGCAGTTCCGGGGGGTCGACGATTCGCAGTCAACCCCATCCAATTAAGGCAGGTGCTTCCGGACCGCGCGGCGGGGCGCGTCCGTGGCGCGACGGCAATCAAAGGTCTGCGGAGACCGGAGCGCTGGCGCGTCGGTTGCGGGCGGCCGTGCCCTGGCGCGGGAGCCCCGCAAGACCTGGAAGAGGATTCCCCTCATATCAGAAGATGGGAGGGGAACCCTCTGACACTGTCAACTCGCCGCCAGCCCCCGCCAGAATGCTCATCGGCCCGCAGTCAGAATGCTGTTGAGTCAAATGCGATAGCCCTGTGGCGGGCGGTTACCCGTCTTTACTTGTGGAATGCCCCGGCTAGAATGTGCTGAACCGAGGGGAGATCCGGCTGGAAGATGACCCGCAGGCTCGAGTTCGAAATGGTCGAGGACCGCATGGCTGAGGTCCTCAGCTCCAAGTCGCCGGAGCAGCGCCTGGCCATCGGTTTCGGTCTATGGCGCTCGGCGCGGGTGATGCTGGGGGCCATGCTGCGCTCGGCTCATCCCGACTGGGACGAGGCGCGCCTGAAGACCGAGGTGGCCCGGAGGATGTCGCATGGAGCAGTATGAGCTCCTGAGCCTCCTGGCCGACTGCTTCCAGGCACTGGGCGTGCGGTATTTCGTCACCGGCTCGGTCGCGTCGATGGCCTACGGCGAGCCCAGGCTGACCAATGACATAGACATCGTCGCGGACCTCGGCGCCGAACACGTACCGCAGATGGCACGGCACTTCCCGGCTCCCGAGTTCTACTTCGACGAGGAAATGGCCGGGCGGGCTGTCAAGCGCCGGCACCAGTTCAACGTGATACATCCATCCTCGGGCTTGAAGGCAGACATCATCGTCGCCAAGGCGGACGAGTTCGACGAGAGCCGCTTCGCCCGCGCGCGGCGCATGGCGCACGCCGAGGGGCGGGAGGCGATGTTCTCCTCCCCCGAGGACGTTATCGTTAAGAAGCTTGTCTTCCATGCCGAGGGCGGGTCGGACAAGCACCTGCGCGACATCGCCGGCATGCTCCAGGTCTCACCGGAGCTGATCGACCTCGATCACGTCGCCCGCTGGGCCGAAGAACTGGGCGTGCGCGAGACCTGGGACGCGGTCCTGGAGCGGACCGGCAGGCGCCGGCCGGGCCCCACCGGCACCGCGGAAGACTGAAGGGCCGCGCCGGGCTGGGCAAGCGTCAGAGGCGGAGCCCAGAGGTTTCACAGCGATTTGCAGGCGACGGCGGGGCCTGAAGCTCCAGGATAGCCGCTACCAGAGCCTCTTGGCCGCAAAGGCCTTTCCTGAGTGAGACTTCATGTACTTCTCGAAATCGAAAGCCCGGCTACGACTGCTGAACGCCACGTAGGTAACGAGTTGCCAGGGACGGTACTTGGATGTATGGCGGCAGCTGCCGGAATTGTGTGACTTCAGCCGTCTCTCCCAGACGGCGGTTACACCAACATAGGTCTGTTCGGGATGCGAAGAACTGCGCAGCAGGCATACGTAGTACATAAGTCAGAAACCCGCACTATATGAAATAAGATGCCCGTGCTTCGCTCTCCGAGCTACGCAGGGCACCATGCTTCGCCTTGGTGCTATGGCTTGCCGTGCGTAGCCCCGGAGGGGCGACCGAAGTAACGCCCATGCTTCGCTCTTCGAGCTTCGCAGGGCACCATGCTTCGCCTTGGCACTCTGGCTTGCCGTGCGTAGCCCCGGAGGGGCGAAGCATGGTGGAGATGAAGGGATTCGAACAAGGGGGTTGCGGCAAGCCATTGTCAGGATACGAGATATGTCGCGAATCGGCTGAGAGACGCGGTTCACGGCTTTCCTGCGTTTTTCTCCAGTTTGCCCTGTTTTGATGTAGTTTCGCTTTGAGTGGGCACTATATGGACACCGACCGGATGGCGTGTGCCTCATGACCAGCGTCGGATATTGCGACTGCTTACGACTCGCCGAGGCGCAACGCGCTTGTTCTTCATAAGTCCACCAAGCGATGTGCTGCCCGGCCATGTGGCCTCCCTCTCAGCGAGTCCTTGAGTGCCCGAACGGGCTTGACGACGCAGTACTTCTGCGTGGGGCGCAAGGCAGAATCAATCTAGCTACTGTCGCGCTTCGATACGCACTTGCCGGGTCGTCGCGAGAGGGAAGCCTTCCGGCCTCCGGGGGCTTTGCCACACGCGCATTCCTCAGCGCTAGATGGATTACCCTTCGTGCTTCTAGGGGTTCCTCCGTAGCCGCTGGTCGCAGGGAAAGCGCAAAGAAAGACTACAGACCAACGTCCTCGCTCGGACATGTGTGACTTGAGACATGTCCAACGCCATCGAGCATCGTGCCCAGAAGTTGCCCGCTCTCCCGCCGATGAACTGTGGAGTCTACTGGGACTCTCGCCCCCCCCGAAGGCAAGTCTCGCAGCGCTGTCTAGCTACTCATAAGGGGCTGTACTGCAATAAGATACGATAACGGGCCGTGGCGGTTCGCCAAGTGGGATGGTTTGCCCATTGACAAATGTCTCCACATAGAGTACCTAGGTACTGGGTTGTGACAAGGCATCGGAGTCTGCTCATGAGGGACGGACACGAAAGACCAGCGGAAAGGGCGGTCCGGAACCTGCTGGAGGACGCCGGTATCCGTTTCATGCTAGTCCCCCCTGTGGCGACTGACTCAAGAAGCAGGGATTTCGAGGTCCAACTCCCTGAGTTGGGTTTGACGGTCCTTTTCGACTATCATCCCGCACTGGCCCCGGCGCAGGTCCAGTCGATTCGCCAAGGTCTGGAGACATTGGCCGGTCCCCAGAAAGAACTGGGGATCATTGTGCAACGTTTGAGTAGAACCTTGCTTGATGCCTGCAAGCAGGAGAGTATCGCCGTCTGCGACTTGCACGGAAATGCATGGCTCCGGTTACCGAGTGTCTACATCGAACGCTGGCGGCCCACACCAAGAGAGAACAGGACCTCGTCGGGCACGGTGTTCACCGCGAAGGCTTCAAGAATCGCACGAGCCTTTCTCGCGCGCTATCCTGGCGACTGGACCCAGTCCAAACTCGCTCGCGATACGGGCGTAAGCAAGGGCTATGTTAGCACTGTGGTCTCGCGCATGCTCAACCAAGGCTACGTGTCGAACCGCCTAGACCTTCTGTATCTGGAGGAGCCCGACCGTCTACTTGAGGATTGGCTGGCGCACTATAGGTTCGATAGGCACAAGAGGATGTCGTACGCCGTTAGTATCAGCAGCTATGAAGAAGGCATACGAAAGATCCACGCGCAACTCCGTAGTGAGGGCATTCGTTTCGCTTTCACCGGTTGGACGGGTGCCTACCTGCGCGCCGCATACGGGGTCCCTCCATCCGTCATGGCTTACGTCGACGACTTCCCCGAGCAGTCAGGAACGCTTTTCCCCGTGGCAAGGGACGGTACCCTTGTCCTGGTGCAGCCTCACGATGGAGGGGTCTTCCAGTTCACGAACGATAGTGAGTTTGGCAGCGTCGTGTCGGATGCGCAGCTCTACTTGGACTTGTGTCGTATGCCGGGCCGCGCCAATGAGCAGGCGGACGCCCTCCGCAATAGAAGGTTGGACTTCGGGAGGAGATCATGATGGGCTCCAAACCGCAGGTTATCTCTGGGTATTCCTGCGGGCAAACCGAGCTTGCGGAAAGGGTTCTGTTGGACGTCTGGTCACGCCTTGGGGTATTTCACTCCCATCTTGTTCTCGTGGGGGGGCTCGCACCACGCTACTTGGTGCCGCAGGCGGAATGCGAGGGGAAGGGGATCTCCCGGCATTGCGGGACAATGGACGTGGATCTGGCTGTCAGCCTAGCGGTGGCGGACCTGAGGACGTATGCCAGCATAAGGAAAACGTTGATCGGCTCCCTTGGTTTTCAGCCCGGCCAGAATCGGTTAGGCAACGAACAGCGGCATTCTTTCAGGAAAGAGGTCGGTGACGCTGTAGTCATTCTGGACTTCCTGACCACAGCGTACGATGGCCCTGTTGAGAGAGTGAGGGCGGTTGAAGATAGCCTGAGTGCCATTCAAGTGGAAGGGCTCGGTCTTGCGCTGCGGGCGCCCCTTGAGATTGCTGTTCAAGGCGAATTGCTCGAAGACGGGTGGGTGGAGACTGAGCTGCGGGTGTGTCGCCTGATACCCTTTGTCGTCCTCAAGGCGTTGGCTCTGAAACAGCGAGGAGAACGCAAGGACGCTTACGACTTGGTCTATGTAATCCGCTACGCTGCTGGTGGGCCGGCTGGGGTGGCGGGCCAGCTTGAGGAAGAGGAGCGAAGATCCGACGCTTTTCAGCACGCCAAGGAAGTGTTGCGCGAGAAATTCCAGTCACCTGCCCATGACGGACCGGTCAAGTGTCAACGCTTTCAGGGGGCAACCGGTCCGGAGGAGGCAAACCAAGCGTTCGCTGCCGTCCAGGAGTTCTTGGGCGCTCTCAGGTAAGGGCGCTCTGCCGGTTCGACGTCAGGCCGCCCAACCCGGACGCGATTTGCGACTTGGCTGAGCAGGGGAGCATCGTTCTCAGGGTGGTATCTGTGGAGCCAATATGGAGATGGAGCAGCGGATCACATCCGAACTCGTCGTCGCATATGGGCTGTGCCCGAGGAAGGCACTCTTCCTGCTCGGCGAGAGGAACTTCCGAGATGTAGGCTTCCTCCCGCTCTCTGTTCTTGCGCCAGCTTGGTGGTGAATGACCGACTACCTGTATCGCCTTCGGGCAACACAAGGACTGGATCTCCGTTTCCATCGAACAATGAGGGCTGTTCGCAGATGCAGCCGACATCCAAGGACAAGACCGCCCTGTGAGCGTGGCCGCCATCCGGCTTGTTCGCGGATCGCACTTTGACCAAGCTACTCGGGCATGCCCAGCTGACGCCGGGCCCATGCGGCGAAGTTGTCTGGCTCCGGCGCGTACGCTTCCCTTTCCTCCATGTCCCGCAGTAGCGCCTCCAGTTCGGGCCGCAAGCGCTCGTCGCCGGCGGCCTGCCGGGGAGTCTTGCCGTTCAGCGGCGGAACCGGTCGGTCCAGCCAAGCCTTGCGCTCCCTGAGGGCGATCTCGCGCTCAAGCTCTCTCAATTCGGCTGGGCGCGTGTCACGCTGCCCCTTCCCCCGTGACTTGCCCCGATCCCTCCAGAGCTTCTCTACGAGATCGGGAGCCTGCTTCTCCACCCCAACCAGACTGACCAGCGATCCCAACTCCTTCTCCAGCGCGGCGCGCACGTAGTCCAGGCGCTCGGTGGAGTTGGCCAGCACCTCCAGCCGCTTCGCGTCCAACAGGACTGTGGCCAGGTCCTCGCGCCGTCCGTCGAAAACCCCCGAACCTTCCGCGGGACCCTCTGCGATTCCAAGGGGGCCTGCATCGAAGGAGCCCATGACCAGCACGTGCCGGTCGTGCTTCTTGCCCGGCAGCGGACGCTCGAAGGGCAGCTTGCCCTTTCGCGGCCAGCCGAAGGAATCGCCCTTGACCTTGTTGCCCTCGCCCGGGCCGCGGTACTCCAGCTTTGCGGAAAGCTCCAGCTTCTCCATGACCGCGCGGCGGTCGGAAACGGCATAGATCGCGTACCCGTGGGCGGCCGGCTCGCCGGTGCTCGTGCGCACGTCGGGGGGCGTATCGAGCATTCTGTCGAGCTCCCGCTCGACCTCGGCCGACTGCTGGCTGAAGAACCGGGGCCAGGACGGGTCGGCTCCCGCACCGGCGGACCAGCGCTCGTACTCGCGCCGCAGCCAGACTTCGAACCTCGTGCGCAGATGACGGTGGACCATGGAGGCCACGCCACCCATCTCCCAGCGGTCCCCGCAGGGAAAGACGGCAGTGAGAAACATGCTCCCGGGCCGCGCGGAGCTCGAAAGCGAAACGTCGAAGATCCGGTAGGTGCCTCCATCCATCCGGTCGCGGAGCGTTGTGATACAGGCGTCGCGGTCTATGCTCTCCACCTCGAACCAGCCGCGGTGGCGCCTGGTCAGCCAGGCCTCCAGCTGAGCGCGCTGAATGGCGGGCAGATACCGGGATTCCGCCTCGGCGAAGCGTTCCAGCAGGGTAGGGCCCTTCCCGCCGTCGGGCCGCCAGTCGTGGATCAGGTACTCCGCGAAAAGCATGCCTGCGTCTTCTTTGTCGGTCAGCAGCCCCACGCCGTCGCAGCGGTGCCCCTGCCAGCGGCCCGCCGCCTCGTTGATCTCCCCGGGCGCGAGCAGGCGCTCGAGCGCCTGCATGACCCTCTTGGTCAGGCGGTGGGCGGCGCGGCGAAGGGTGTCATCGGCAGGTGGCTGCGGGGCAGGCGGCGCCTGGCGGCCCGCCGGCTCGCTCCTCTGCATGCAGCAGCGTTTGTACTTTTTCCCGCTTCCGCAGGGGCAGGGCGCGTTGCGCGGCACTCGCCCGGAAGACGCAAGTCCATCAGCGCACATGTCGCTTCCCCTCGAGCGCAAGGGAATCGTTGCCGGCCGGCATAGACCGGCAAGCCTCAGAAGATCGCATCCATAGCCTCGTCGGCGAATGGCCCATCGAGCCTGTCCATCTCCAGACCCGCTTCATTGGCCTCGCGCTGGTTGGCGAAGCCCATGCGGATGTTGTCCTGGATCATGCGGATCGAGTCCTTGGCCAGCTCCAGGACGTAGGGTACCTCGTGGAAAGGAACGGCTTCCTTCTCCATGGCCCACCAGGTCCGCGCACCGATGCGGTTCTGCCGCTGCTTGGCCCTGCCGCCCAGGGATTCCACCTCCAGGTTGACGGCCATGCGCTGCAGCAGATTCTCCCGGTCTTCGGTGTCGGCGATGGCCTGCGCGAAGCTCGCGAGCAGCTTCTTCGTAATCCTCCCGCCCTTCTTCGGTCCCTTCTCTCGAACGAATTCGTAGGCGGCATCGGAGGTGAAGTCGAGTTTCCCCAGTGACAGGTGCTTGGCCAGCCGCTTGGAGTCCTCCACCAGCTCGGCCCGGGGCGCGAGGGCCTCGAGCATGTAGGCGCCGAGATTGGACCTGCGCTTCCTGACCGGGATCGGGTCCATGCCGAGGTAAGGGCGGTAGACCAGAAGACTTCCCGGGACCTTCATCTCCAGATCTGCCTGGAGCTGCAGGGCGTCGCCGAAGATCTCGCGCGCCAGATCCACCGGGCAGGGGGCGAAGGGGATGTCCCGGGCCTGGTGCTTGAGCATGTCAGCCACATCGTCGCCGGAGGCGAACGCGCACCAGATGTCGAGGATCCCGAGCCAGTCGTTTACTATGAAACTGAAGGCGTCCATGGCGCCCTCGGGAGTGCGGTAGAAGAGCGTGACGCTTCTGGAGCCCGCACCGTCCACGCCGCTCACCAGTCCGTGCGAGAAATCGCACAGCAGGTGATGGACCGGCTCTATCCCGCCGGCCGTCAGGTCCTCGGCCAGTTGCCGGGCGCGGGCGCCGATCTCCCCCGCGTGGCGCCACTGGCCCAGCTCGCGAAGATACCACGCCGCACGCGTCGAGCGCGTTTCCGCGGCCGTCTCCAGGGCTCCCAGGGCCGGAGTCAGGGCCTTCTCGTATTCTTGGGCGAAGGCTGCCGTGCAGCACAGCATGGCCGAGGCCGCGTCGGGGTTCTCGGCGCTCAGGTGGCTTCCCAGGGCGAAGGCCATCTCCAGCGAGGCCTCACCGGGCTCCGGGTCTTCCTCGCCGGGGCGATGCACCTGCATGACGTCGAGCGACATCGCCAGGCTGCTGGGCTGCGCCGAGGTCGTCGTCGCCAGTTCTCCTGACTTCTTCGCCGCGATCCCCTCGAAATCCTTGAAGAACTGCGTCAGCCCCCTGGGATCATCCTCGCCCGAGAGCGCCGCGTACATGGGCAGGATTTCCCACTTGCGGCTGTCCGGCAGGCGCGGATCCTGGATGGCTCCCAGCAGCGCCGGTACGGCGGCTCTTGATATCTCCGCGGCCGTCGCTTCTTCGACCGCCGACTCCTGGGACGCCGTGTAGAGCAGGATGTTCGCACAGTGGGCCACGTCGGGGTCGAGATCGTAGGCTGCCAGCCACGCGACCTCCTTTCCCGCGCTCTTGAACGACCGGCATGCCTCGTAGAGGGTGAGCACCGGGGGGACGTCTTCCTCCCGCGCCTCGATGAGCAGCGCGCGGATGCCCTCCCGCGGCCCGATCTCCTTGCGCTTTCCGTCGGCTTTCCTCTTCCTGGCCATTTGTCCTCGCTTTCGTTGCGGGCATCCTACGGCCCCGTGCATTCACTCGCAAGGCCCGCCAATGCGGCAACTCAGAAAGGTCCCGCGGGGGTCCTGCCCGCCTCGGCGACAAGGCGTTCGGCCAGGGTGGTGACCCGGCGCCTGGCCTGGAACTTCTTCACGGCGATGGCCACCGCCTTGCGCGTGCCCACCAGGACCACCAGCTTCCGGCCCCTGGTCACCGCGGTGTAGAGCAGGTTGCGCTGCAGCAGCACGTAGTGCTGGGTGTGCACCGGGACCACCACGCAGGGGTACTCGCTCCCCTGACTCTTGTGAACGGTCACGGCGTAAGACAGGGAGAGTTCGTCCATCTCGCCGAAGTTGTACTTCACCGCGCGGCCGTCATACATGACCGAGAGCTCCTGCTCGACGTGGTCGATGCCGATCACCCGGCCGATGTCGCCGTTGAAGACGTCCTTCTCGTAATCGTTCACCATCTGCATGACCTTGTCGCCGACCCGGAAGACCCAGCCGTATTTCTGCACCTCCTCGCCCGAAGGGTTGAGCACCTTCTGAAGAAGCACGTTCAGGCTGCGTGCGCCCAACTCGCCCCGCTGCATGGGGGTAAGCACCTGAACGTCGTCCAGGGGGTCCAGGCCGAAGCGCTCCGGTATCCGCTCCCTCACCAGGCGCAGGACCATCTGCGCGGCCTGCTCGGGCTCCTCACAGGCCGCGAAGTAGAAGTCGTCATTCTCCTGGCCCTTCCGCTGCCAACGGGGCATGCGCCCGCTGTTGATGAGGTGGGCGTTGGAGATGATCCGGCTCTCGGCCGCCTGGCGGAAGACCTCCGTCAGGCGGGCCACCGGCAGGATCTCGCTCTCGATGATGTCGCGCAGCACGCAACCCGGACCTACAGAAGGCAGTTGGTCCACATCTCCGACGAGGATCAGCGCGGCGCCGGGAGGAATCGCCCTGACCAACTGGTGCGCCAGGACCAGGTCGATCATGCTGGTCTCGTCGACCACGAAAACGTCGCCATCTAACGTGTTGTCCGCATCCCGCGTGAATCTCCCCGTCTTGGGGCTGAACTCCAGCAACCGGTGGATGGTCTTGGCCTCCATGCCCGCCGCCTCGCTCAAGCGCTTGGCCGCCCTGCCGGTCGGGGCAGAGAGCCGCACCTTGAGCTTCTTGGCCCGCAGGACCTTGACGATGGCGTCCACCAGCGTGGTCTTGCCCACACCGGGACCGCCGGTGATGACTATCACCTTGCTGTTGACCGCCAGTTGCAGCGCTTGGCGCTGCGCGGGCGCCAATTCAATACTCAGCTTGTCCTCTACCCACTTCACGGCCTTAGGACGCGTCCGCAAATAATTTCAGAAAGCGCTAAAGCTGGACTGGAGCAGATGCCGATAGGTATGCATGGAGCGAGAATGGCGGCAGATCAAAGTTCTCCCTGTCGATGAGGCAACG
>Ga0272443_10002216_pt1 | contig 25460 bp, 23 predicted proteins | sample SSMAcet12_FD_193581 | JGI IMG/M metagenome (GOLD analysis project Ga0272443, IMG submission 193581) | Marine sediment archaeal communities from Little Sippewissett salt marsh, Falmouth, MA, United States - SSM-Acet-12 | ecosystem: Environmental > Aquatic > Marine > Wetlands > Sediment ...
AGTTGTCCGGCGGCCTCCTGGCGGTTGGCGGGCATCGGTTCGCGAAACAGCCCCGACCAGAGCCGCTGCATTTCGCCCGGGTGGGGCGTCAGGACGACGTCGGCGTGGCGTTTGCCGGGCCAGTGGGGGAGTTTGCTGAGGTTGTTCAATCCGTCGCCATCGATGAGCAGTCGCAGATTTTCTTGTTGTACGAGGGTTTCAACAATCGAACGCAGGCCTGGACTCGTGCCCAGCCCGGGTCCGAGGGCCGTGGCATCGTTGTCGGCCACCGCGTCGAGGATCGTGTGTATCGCTCGGGCACTGATGCGCCCGGCGCCGTCGTCGGCCAGGCCGATGGTGGTATAGCAAGGCTCGAGGGCCGCGACGGTGGGCAGGGCGCTGCGGGCCGTGGCCACACGCACCAGCCCGGCGCCGCTGCGCAAGGCGGCACGTCCGGCCAGAGCCGCCGCACCGCTCATGCCGACGCTGCCGGCGATGATACAGACCTTGCCGAAGGTGCCCTTGTGCCCGTCGGCGGGCCTGGGTTCGAGCTTCGGTACTTCGTGTACTGTCTCCATAGGCTAGGCGCTCGCGTCGATCTTCCGGTTAATCAGGGTGGCCGTGACCGCGGCCGAGAAACCGTTGTCGATATTCACCACCGTGACCCCCGACGCACAACTGTTGAGCATGGTCAATAGCGCCGACAAGCCGTGGAGACTGGCCCCGTAGCCGACGCTCGTCGGCACGGCGATCACCGGACAGCGAACCAGGCCGCCCACCACGCTGGCCAACGCGCCTTCCATGCCGGCCACCACCACGACGATGTTGGCCTCCTGAAGCTTGGGCAGATAACCCAGCAGACGATGCAGACCGGCTACCCCCACGTCGCAGATCAACTCGGTCCGCTGGCCCATGATCTCGGCGGTCACCTTGGCCTCCGTGGCCACCGGCAGATCCGCCGTCCCGGCCGTGAGGATCGGCAGCACGCTCTTCGATGCGGGCAGCTCCTTTTGCCTGAGGATGATCGTGCGGGCCAGTTCGTCGTATTGTGCCTGGGGGAACTGGCCGGTTTCGGCGAGTTCCCGGAAGACCTCGGGGGCTGCCCGCGTGGCCAGGACGTTGTTACCCCGCTCGGCCAGCGAGGCGAAGATACGAATGATCTGTTCGGTGGTCTTGCCCGGGCAGTAGATCACCTCGGGGAAGCCCCGGCGGAGCTGGCGGTGGTGGTCGATGCGGGCGAAGCCAAGGTCTTCGAAAGGCAGATGGCGCAGTTTCTCCATTGCTTCGTCGATCTCAACCTGGCCTGTCTTGACCTGCTGCAATAGGTCTCTTAAGTGTCCGTCCTGGATAGGGCACCTCTCTATTCGATGTCATCTCTTGATGGCCCGCGGGCCGCTGCGTGGGCGGCTGCTAGCCGGTAGGACTGGGCTCCAGCGACAGGTCTGCAAACAGCCCGGCCTGGTACTTGTGATAAGCCAATGAGGCTACCATAACCGCGTTGTCCGTGCAATACTGTTTCGGCGCCACCAACAACCGGCGCGGCGGCTTGCCTCGTTCGCACATCGTCCGCAACGCGTCGCGCAGGGTGCCGTTGGCGGCCACGCCGCCCCCCAGCAGCACGGTCTGGGCGCCGATGCGCTCGGCAGCCCGTTTCGTCTTCTTGACCAGCACGTCGATGACCGCCGCCTGGAACGACGCGGCGATGTCGGCGATGTCCTGCTCGCTCATTTCGTCCACCCGGTCGGCCCCTTTCATGTCCTGACCCCGGCAATGATAGAGCACGGCGGTCTTGAGCCCGCTGAACGAGAAATCCAGCGAGTCTTTGCCCAGCATCGACCGGGGGAAACGAATGGCCTTGGGATTGCCCTGTTTGGCCAGTCGTTCGATGCTGGGCCCGCCCGGATAGGGCAGTCGGAGAATCGTCGCGACCTTGTCGAAGGCCTCACCGGCCGCATCGTCGGTCGTCGAGCCCAACAGCGTCAGTTCCAGAGGCGATTCGCAATCGTACAGAGACGTGTGTCCGCCGGAGACGACCAGCGCCACCGCCGGCAGTTCGATGTCCTCGGCTTCGAGCAGCGCCGATTGCAGATGGGCATGCAGGTGATTGATCGCGATCAGGGGCTTGCCCCACATGAAGCTCAGCGTCTTGGCGGCGGTCACGCCCACCACCAGTGCGATGGTCAGGCCGGGCTGGTTGGCGATCGCGATGGCATCGAGATCCTCGGCCTGCACCCCAGCCTGGTCCAGCGCCTCGTGGAGGACCGGATAGATGTTCTCGATGTGGGCCCGTGAGGCAATCTCGGGGACGACCCCGCCGTACTTCTCGTGCAGCTTGGTTTGCGAGGCGACCACCGAGGAGCGCACCTGCCGGCCGTTGGTGACCACCGCGGCGGCGGTTTCGTCACAACTCGTCTCGATCCCAAGAATCGTAATGTCTTTCTGTGGCGATTTCATGAAGGCTCGATCATAGCTGCCCGGGTCTGTCGTGTCAATCGCGGCCCTTGCAGCCGCCCCCGGCCCGGTCTATAATGCCCCGGCCATATGCCATGAGAAAAACACGGCTTCACGGGCTTTAGGAGTGGAAGGATGAGCAAGGTGGACCAGGCGGTTGAATCGTTCTGTGGTGGACAAGCATGTTCCCAGGCCATCGTGGGCACCTATGGTACCGACTATGGACTGACTCACGAACAGGCGATGAAGCTCGGCGCCGGTTTTGCCGGTGGCATGCGGCTGGCCGAGACGTGCGGCGCCGTCACCGGCGCGTTCATGGTCCTGGGCCTCAAGCACGCGGGGGACCACTGCGACCAGCGGGACGGGCGCGATGCGGTCTATGCGGCTTTGGCCGATTTCGTCGAGCGCTTCAAGCAACGCAACAACAGCGTGGTCTGCAAGGAACTGCTGGGCTGCGACATCAGCACACCCGCCGGCGGGCAAAAGGCGACCCAGGAGGGCCTGTTTCGCACCATCTGCCCCAAGCTCGTCCAGGACGCCGCCGAGATCCTCGAAGAGATGGCCTAAACGCCGCCCTGGAGAGCCTGCATTCGCTTGCGGCATTGTGTGGCTCTGATAGAATGGGTTGGATTTCTGGTATCGGATTGAGCAACGATGGATGAGTCACACAATTCACTGACGGGCAAGACGGCCTTGATCACCGGGGCGGCCAAACGCCTCGGCCGGGCCATCGCGATCGCTCTGGCCCGGCAGGGGGCCAGTGTGGTCGTGCATTTCAACACGTCCGCACAAGACGCGCAAACGCTGTGTGACGAGCTGCGGCCGATGGGAGTCTCCGCGTGGTCCATCCAGGCGGATTTGTCCGAAGCGGCGCAGGTGGAGCGGCTTTGGGAGCAGGCGGTGGCCCAGGCCGGTCCGATCGACATGCTCATCAACAATGCCTCGGTCTTCGAGAAGGATACCCTCTGGGAAGCTGACGAGGCCTCACTGGAGCGCAACCTTCAGATTCATGCCGTGGCGCCGCTGATCCTGGCGCGGGCCTTGGCGAAGCAGGACAGGCCTGGACACATTATCAATCTGCTCGATACCCGCGTCACCGTGTACGACCGGGAGCATGCGTCGTATCACCTGAGCAAGCGCGCGCTGCTGACGCTGACACGCATGCTTGCGCTGGAGTTGGCGCCGGAGATTGCCGTCAACGCCGTGGCGCCGGGATTGATCCTGCCGCCGGCGGGCGAGGATGAGAGCTACCTGGAGAAATTGGCCCATTGCAATCCGATGAATCGCTATGGCAATCCCCAGGAAGTGGCCGACGCCGTGCTGTTTCTGCTGCGCAGCCGCTTCGTCACGGGGCAGGTGATCTACGTCGATGGTGGTTATCACATGAAAGGGCACGTATATGACTGACCGCGCCGCATCACTGCCGTCCGATCAGATCCTGGTTCGGGACCTGCGCTTTCGCTGCATCGTGGGGGTCAACGAAGACGAGCGGCGCGAGAAGCAGGACGTCGTGGTGCAGATTGTCCTGGACGTGGACCTGCGCCGGGCCGGGCAGACGGACGCCCTGGAGGACACGGTGGACTACAAGGGCGTGAAGAAAGAGGTGCTCGCCATGGCGGAGCACTCGGAATTCCAGTTGGTCGAGGCGCTGGCCCAGAGCATCGCCGATATCTGCCTCAAGCGGCCCGGCGTCGCCCGGGCGACCGTCACCGTGGAGAAGCCCGGGGCCCTGCGCTTCGCCCGCACGGTGGGCGTGCGTATCGTGCGTGGTCGAGACGATGGCCATGAGTGAGAAGACCCGGCGCTCGGCGGCTTTCATCGCCGTCGGTTCGAACATCGAGCCCGAGCGCCACATCGTCGCGGCACTGACGGCTCTGGTCGAGAAGACACACGTCGCGGGCTCGTCGACCTTCTATCGCACGGCGCCGGTCGGGCGCGTCGATCAGCCGATGTTCGTCAACGGCCTCTGGCTGATTCGCACCGATCTGGACCCGCACGCGGTCCGGCGGGAGTTGCTCGCTCCGGTGGAGCGTTTGCTCGGCCGACAGCGCAGTGACGACAAGTTCGCGTCGCGCACGATCGATCTGGATCTCGTGCTCTATGACGATCGGGTCGAAAGCGACGGGGACTTGCGCCTGCCGCATCCGGATATCGCACGCCCGTTCGTCTGCGGCCCCATCCTGGAAGTGCTCAACAGCGAGGAAGCCGCGATCGAGCCGGAATTGCGGGGCAGAATCGCTCGCCTGCTCCCGCAACACGCCTCGACAGCACCGCCCGGCGAGATCCTGAAGACGCTGACCGACCGCTTGCGACAGTTGCTCACGTAGCCTCACCGCAGCACGACACCTTGCCTGCGGCCAACAACGCGCTCGGCCCTCCTAGGTCGAGCAGGTCTCGAGCAGGTTCTCTTTGACGTATTTGACGGCGTTGCGGAAGAGCTTGATCCCGTGGGGGTCGAGGTCTTCGCCCAGGCGCGACCAGTGCGGGTGATGCGTGCGCCGCACGAAACGTTCGGGGTGCGGCATCAGACCCAGCACGCGGCCGGTGCTGTCAGTCAGGCCCGCAATCGAATCGACGGATCCGTTTGGATTGACCGGGTAGGGGCCTTCCTGGCCGTCGGCGTCGACGTACTTGTAGGCGATGTGCCCCTCCGAACGCAGCCGCTGAAGGGTTTCGTCGTCCTTCGTGACCACCTTGCCCTCGCCGTGCGCGATGGGCAGGTAGATGTGCCGTTCGGGCTCGATGAAGACACAGCGGTCGGTTTCGGGGACGAGGTAGACCCAGCGATCCTCGAACTTGCCGCTGTCATTGTACGTGATGGTGACGTCTTCCTGCTTCAGCGCTGCGCCGCCCGGGAGGATGCCCATCTTGACGAGGACCTGGAAGCCGTTGCAGATGCCCAGCACCAGCTTGCCCTGGTTGATGAACTGGCGAATCGGCTCGGCTAGATGATGTACGACCTGGTTGGCAAGGATCTTGCCGGCCGCCACGTCATCGCCGTAGCTAAAGCCGCCCGGGAAGACCAGGATCTGGTACTTCTCGAGCAGCGCCTTGTCTTCGATCAGACGGTTGACGTGGATGCGGTCGGCTGCGGCGCCGGCCAGTTCCAGGGCGTATTCGGTTTCGACGTCACAGTTGATCCCTGCCGCTCGCAGGACTAAGGCTCGGACTTCTGACATTTTCTTCTCTGCGCTCCAGTGCACTCGGTTACCAATCCAGTGGCTTCTGCCATGCCTGCTTCAATATCTCCACGTCGGCATTGACGACGTCCTGTCCATCCTCATCGCGAATCACCAGTTTGGATTCAGCCGTGACGGTCCCGATCTGCCCGAACGGCAGATTCAACATGATCTTCGCGAACGCCTCGTACTTGCTGGGCTCGACCTCCACAATATAGCGACTGTTCGACTCGGCGAACAGTTGCGCGTCGAGTCGCGTGCAGTCCTTCGACGTGGGCAGGCCTTGCAGATCGGCCGCGATGCCCAGACCGCCCGCAAAGGCCATCTCCGCCAGGGCCACCGCCAAGCCACCTTCGGAACAATCATGGCAACTGGCGACGACGCCTGCATTGATCGCTTCGGCCATCTTGCGGGCGATTTGCGGGGCCAGCTTCAAATCGAGCTTCGGGACGTTGGCCCCGAGCTGGCCCTGGAGCTTGTAGTAGTGCGAACCGCCCAGCTCATTGTGGGTGCGGCCGACGACGAAGAGCAGGTTGCCTGCCTGTTTGGCGTCCATCGTGACGCACCGGTCGATATCGTCGACCAGCGACATGGCACTGATCAGCAGCGTGGCTGGGATGCAGATCGTGGTGCCGTCGTCGCAGGCGAATTCGTTGTTCAGCGAGTCTTTCCCGGAAACGAAGGGGGCCTCGTAGGCCATGGCGCCGTCGTAACAGGCCTGAGCGGCGCGGACGAGGGTGCCGAAGGTCTCGGCCTTGGTGCAATCGCCCCAGCAGAAATTGTCCAGCAAGGCGATGCGATCGACGCGCCCGCCGACGCAGATCAGGTTGCGAACGGCCTCGTCGATCCCCGCCAGCGCCATCCAATAGGGATCGATATCGCCGTAGAGCGGGTTCATGCCGCAACTGATGGCCAGACCGGACGACGATGCGAGTTTCGGCTGGACCACCGCCGCGTCGCTGGGCCCGTCGTTGGCGATGCCCGTGAGCGGCTTGACCACCGATCCGCCCTGGACCTCGTGATCGTACTGGCGGATCACCCATTCCTTGCTCGCGACGTTGTACGAGGAGAGAATGCCCATCAAGTCATCGTTGTAGCTCTTCTTCTCGGGCAGCACGGGTTCGCTCAGCGCCGGCTTCGTCCAGGTCGCCTGCCGGCTGTATTTCGGGACACCGCCGTGCAAAAAGTCCATGTCCAGCTCGGCCACCTGCTGGCCCTGGTAGCGCAGGCGCAGCTTCCGGTCGTTGGTGAAGCGGCCGATGACTGTCGCCTCGACGTTCTCGCTGTCGAAGATCTTCTGGATGGCCTCGCGGTTCTCCGGTTTGACCGCGATGACCATGCGCTCCTGCGCCTCGCTGATCCAGATCTCGGTGTAGCTCAGACCCGTGTACTTCAACGGGACGGTTTCCAGATCGACTTCGGCGCCCAACTCCTCGCCCATCTCGCCGACGGCACTGCTGAGCCCGCCGGCGCCGCAATCGGTGATGGCCTCGTACAACCCGGCTTCGTTGGCCTGGAGCAGCACGTCGAGCATCTTCTTCTCGGTGATGGCGTTGCCGATCTGCACGGCGTGGGAGAAGACGGTTTCGTGCTCGTGGGTCATCTGGCCACTGGAGAAGGTCGCGCCGTGAATGCCGTCGCGGCCGGTCCGGCCGCCCACGACCATGATCAGATTGCCACTTTGCGGATGCTTGAAGGCCTTGTCCTTGTCCATCAGGCCCACATTGCCACAGTAGACCAGCGGGTTGCCCAGATAGCGGTCGTCGAAGTAGATCGCGCCGTTGACGGTGGGGATGCCCATGCGGTTGCCATAGTCGCGCACGCCCGCGACGACGCCTTTCATGATCCGGCGGGGGTGCAGCACGCCCTTGGGGATCTCGTCGAGGCTCTTGTCGGGCTCGCCAAAACAGAAGATGTCGGTGTTGGCGACGGGCTTGGCGCCCATGCCGGTGCCCATCGGATCGCGGATGACCCCGCCAATGCCGGTGGCGGCGCCGCCGTAGGGATCCAGAGCGGAGGGGTGGTTGTGGGTCTCGACCTTGAAACACACCGCCGATTCGTCGTCGAATTCCACCACGCCCGCGTTGTCGGCAAAGACCGAGATGCACCAGTCCTTGTTGAGGTCCTGGGTGGCCTTGAAGACCGTTTCCTTGAGCAGATTGTCGAAGTGCTGGGCTTGGCCGTCAACGGTCATATCGACGGCGCTGCGCAGCGTCTTGTGCACGCAGTGCTCGCTCCAGGTCTGGGCCAGGCTCTCCAGCTCGACGTCCGTCGGGTCGCGGCCGACCTGCCGGAAATACTCCTGGATGCTCCGCATTTCCGTCAGGTTGAGAAAGAGGTCCCGCTCCTTGCTGAGGGCCTCCAGGCCGTCGTCGTCCAGGTCGCGAATGGGCCAGTGCACGATGTTCAGTTCGTAGGGGCTCAGATGCGGACTGGGGGGTTCGGCCTCGTCGCCCACGACCACGTCTTCGATGCAATCGTTGGCCAGCACCTTCTTGGCGATGGTCTCGACCTGAGCCGGACGCGCGGTGCCCAGCAGCACGTACTTTCGCGCCGTGCGCACGTGGGCCGAGGCGAGCCCCATGTCACCCAGGGCGGTTGTGACGGATTGGGCGACCGGGTCGGTCACGCCGCTCTTGAGATGCACCTCGATCAGCGTGGCAGGGGCCAGACCGGCCGGGGCGGCGCTGCGGCCGATGTAGTATTCCTCAGCGACCGGGTCGCTCAGCAACTCCTTTGCCACCCGCTCGGCAAAATCGTGGTCGAAATCGGCCTCGATGAGAAATACCTTGGCTGATTGCACCGCTTCGATCGAGGTCAGCCCCAATTCGCGAATGTCATCGAGCACGCCGTTGCCGTGCACGTCGGCAACGCCGGGCCGATTGAAGACTTCAAAACGCCATTGTTTCACGAGAGTAGTTCCTTCTTTCCAAGCATGTACTTAACCAGTGCGGCACGCTTCCTGCGTGCCTCTGTCAGCAGTATCTCAATGCCATTCTTGTCCTGGTCCTCGATGGCCCGGCGCAGCTTGGCCAGTTCGGCCAGGACGCGGTCGATCCCGTCGGTCAGGTTGTCCGTGTTGGCCAGCAGGACATCGGTCCAGATCGTCGCATCGCCGGACGCAATGCGGGTGCTGTCGAGAAACCCCTTGCCGGCGAACTTCATGTCCTTGCGATCGCTGGCGTTGACCAGGGCCGCCGCGATCAGGTGGGGCAGGTGGCTGACGTCGGCGTACACCCGATCGTGTTCCTGAGGCGCCATCGTTTCGACGAAACACCCCAGGGTGGTCCAGAAGTCCTTGAGCGTTCGGGTGGCCTGACGGTTCGTGTGTTTCGTCGTCGTCAGGATGCAGCGGGCCTGGGCCAGCAGATCGTCCCGGGCGAATTCCACGCCGCGCTGCTCCGATCCGGCAATCGGATGAGAGCCGACGTAGTGGACCCGATCACCCAGTTGCTGCTCGGCCCATTGGTGCGGCAGGACCTTGGTCGAACCGACGTCGGTGACGATGCAGCCGGGCGGGGCCAGGTCACGGAGCTGAGCGAAGTAGTCGGTGAAGGTGAAAATCGGGGTCGCCAGGATGACCAGGTCCGCCTCGGTCACCGCGGCTGACACGGTGTTGGCGACCTTGCCGGCGATGGCCAGTTCGCGAGCCCGCTTTCGCGTCGCGTTGCGATGGCTGTAACCGACGACGGTCGCCCCGGGCAAACGCTGCTGGGCCGCCAGCGATATCGATCCGCCTAAGAGTCCGAGGCCGATTACGGAGATATTTCGTAAGTCTTTCAAAGATAAGACCTTATGCCAGAAAAAAAGAACCCAGCCGATGCTAGAAGGTATAGGTGGACCCCGGCTGTGTCAATTTTTTTCTTTGCCGGAGCCTGGCAAAATGTTAACATTCAGGGCCAAAAAGTAAGGCCAACGGACCTGGCGAACGAGTGGAATGTCCTCGCTGGGTGCGCGGGCAATTTTTTTAGCAACATGTCACGGCACGACTGCGTACGTGACTGTGGATAATGACGGGACAAGTTGAGCGACTATATGGTGCGCGAAAATAATAGAGCGAACGGGGGTTATCTGGATTTCGAGCAGAAGGTCGCCGATCTCGAACGACAGATTGAGGAGCTGCGCGACCTGGGGGCGAAGAAGGGGATCGACTATTCGGTTGAGATCCGTCGCCTCGAGAAGGCTCGTATCGCGGAGTTGAAGTCTCTCTATGGCAACCTGACCGCCTGGCAAACGGTGCAAGTCGCACGGCATCCCCAGCGGCCCATTCTGGCCGACTATCTCAACCTGATGGTCAAGGATTTTCGCGAGCTGCACGGGGACCGGTGTTTCGGCGACGACCGCGCCATTGTCACCGGTATCGGGCAGATCGCTCGTAACAAGGTCCTGATCGTGGGACAGGACAAGGGCAAAACGACCAAGGAGAAGATCGTCTGCAACTTCGGCTGTCCGAATCCGGAAGGGTATCGCAAGGCCCTGGCGAAGATGCGGTTTGCCGAGAAGTACGGGCTGCCGATCGTGACCCTGATCGATACGCCGGGGGCCTATCCCGGTGTGGGGGCCGAAGAACGTGGCCAAGCGCAGGCGATTGCCACGAATCTGAGCGAGATGTCGCGCCTGAGGGTGCCGATCATCTCGATCTGTATCGGCGAAGGAGGCTCGGGCGGAGCACTGGGCATTGCCGTGGGAGACCGGCTGGCCATGCTCGAATTCGCGTACTACTCGGTGATCTCGCCGGAAGGGTGTGCGGCGATTCTCTGGCGGGACGGCGCGCAGGCGCCCAGCGCCGCGGCCGCCCTGAAGCTGACCAGCAAGGACCTGCACGAACTCGGACTGGTCGACGCGATCATCCCCGAGCCCGTGGGTGGGGCCCATCGCAACGTCCATGATACCGTGTACAACGTCGAGACCTTCGTCGCCAAGACCCTGGCGCAGTTGCGACGGATCGGGGCCGACGCCTTGTTGGAGAACCGCTACCGCAAATGGCGCTCGGTGGGCCAGGCGGCCACGGTCAATCTTCCCTTGGCGGCTTCGGCGGCGACCCGCATCACCAGTACCGGCCGACCGGCCGCGGCCAAACGCGATTCGTCGGTGGCCAAGGTTTAGAGGCTGCTTGCCGCGGCATTGCTGCAAGAAACAGCACCTGCCGCCCGACTCCGCCGCTTTTCCTGGGGAGACTTTCTGGCCTCGATGGTACGATTCCGAGTTCAAAACCGCCCTCAGGGCCGCCACGGCGGGGAAAAGGCTTGACCGGCGAGTGGTTGTAAGATATCCTTGAAGGCAGTCGCGGGGGGGGCGTTGTGCGCGAAATCGGGCCCATTGGGGCCAACTGGAGAAGGAGGAGTGATATGGCCAAGAGGAAGTGCATAGGCGTTTGGCTCGTGACGTTGGTGTCTCTGCTGATGTTGGCGGGGTGCAACGGCACGTCCACGGAGGATACCGAGCTCAAGGGGCAGGTCGACGAGTTGCAGGGGACCCTGAGTGAGACGGAAGCCGAGCGGGACGCGCTCAAGGGCGACGTTGACAGGCTCATGGCGCAGTTGGGCGAGGCCGAGAACAAGCTGGACGAGGCCAGCGGCACGCGGGATCAACTGGCCGAGCAGGTGGGCGAGTTGGAGCAATCTCGCGCTGAGCTCGACAAGCGGGTCGATGGACTCGCCGAGGCACGTGTGGCGTTGCAGTCGAAGATCGAAGAGTTGAACGGCGACAAGACGCAGCTCCTGCAGCGTGTCGATGCGCTGACGGAATCGCGGGGCGAGCTCCAACAGATGGTGGAGAACCTCGTGGACACGCGTGGCCTGCTCGAAAAGCAGATTGCGTCCCTGAGCACGGCGCGGGACGCCGCTCGGACGGATGCGAAAGCGGCGCAGTCGAAGATCGAGCAGTTGAGCTCCAAGATCAAGGTGCAGACGCAGCAGATGGCGTCGCTGCAAGATCAGATCGTGTCGATTCGCTCGGTCTTGGCGCAGTTGCAGGAGAAGCTCGAATAGGAGTCGGCTTTGCTCTCGTCTCTCGTGCAGTGACCTGAAGGAGCACCGCCGGCGCCGGCCGAGGGCCTCGCCCTCGGGACGGGGACGCGCGGGTTGGCAGGACCAGTCATGAGAGATGTTCAGGGGAAGGATTGCCGTTCCATGTCGATGGAAGCCGCTCGGGTCCGCGCGCCGCACCAGCGGACGGGGCTCGGTATCTGGCATCGATTTCCAACCATGGTCTTTGCCGCGGTCGCGGCGCTGTTGCTGAGGTTCGTGTGCCGGTCGAACCGGCTGACGACGACGCAGGAAGAGCTGTTCGGGCAGTATGTCGAACGGGGGGGCAACATCTTTGCCTTCTGGCACGACCGGCTGTTCTACCTGGCTTATTTCTACGTGAAGCGCTCGCGCGGTCGCAAAGTCACCATGCTGGTCAGTCTCAGTCGCGACGGGGACTACGGGGTGGCCCTCGTGCGGCGGCTCGGCCAGCGGGTCGTGCGCGGCTCGAGTAGTCGGGGGGGACGCCGAGCTGTGGTCGAACTGGCCCGCACGATTGCCGAGGGGGGCAGCGTGGCGATCACGCCCGACGGGCCCCGGGGACCGGCCTACCGAGTGAACGAGGGCACGATCAAACTGGCTCAGATCACGGGAGCGCCAATCATACCGGTGAGTTTCGATGCGTCGCGCAAACGCCGCCTGAACAGTTGGGATCGCTTCATCCTGGTCAAGCCCTTCGGTCGCGTTCACGTCGCGCTAGGGACGCCGATTGAGGTACCGCGCCGCATCACGGCCGCCGAGCGCGGGCGCTATTGCGAGCAACTCGAATGTTCTCTGTCCCGACTGGACCGCACCTGCGCCGAACGCCTGGCAGGGGCTGCGCCCTGACAGCCTCCACATCGAGCGGCGGTCCGATCAGGTGGCGTTCATCTCCCGCGGATCACGGCCTTCTTCAATCGCGGCGATCTTGCCGACGCGTCGCTGGTGTCGGCCCTGGCTGAATTCCGTGCTCAGCCAGGCCTCGACGATTTTGCGCAGGAGGACCTCGCCGATCTGGTCGCCCGAGAGACAGAGAATATTGGCATCGTTGTGGTCGCGTGAGACATGCGCGCTGAGTTCGTCGTGGCAGAGGGCCGCGCGGATGCCCTTGACCTTGTTGGCCGCGATGCTCATGCCCAGGCCCGTGGCGCAAATCAGAACCGCGCGGTCCGCCTCCTGCTGCGATACCGCCGTAGCCACCACGTACGCCAGATCCGGATAGTCGACCGGATGGGTTCCATCGGTGCCGAAATCGACGCACTCATGTCCCATCTGAGTGATGATGGCCTTGATCTGTTGCTTCGCGTCAAAGCCGCGATGGTCGCTGCCGATGGCTACTTTCATAGGATAAGCTCACTTATTCGCGCGTTCACAGCGGATTCAATAATGTCGGCGCAACGGTTAAAGCATTCCTGGGGCTGTCCCACCGGATCCGGGATCTCCAGGTCTTCGGCCAACAGCAGGCACTTGTGCCGGGCCTCCGGGGACAACGTACACACGTGTTGGCAATGCGAGTTCGTCATACAGAAAATGAGATCACTCGTCTCGACGACGGGACGGGTCAGATGCCGACTCGCATGGTATCCAATGTCGACGCCCTTCAGCCCGCAGGCCGTCATGGCCCCATTGCTCGCCGGTGTGCCTGAGATATCCATGGTGCCGGCCGATGCAATTTTATAGCCCATTCTCTCCACGTCGTCAACGGAGCAGCCGAGTTTTTTGGCCAGTTGGGCGCGAAAAAGCCCCTCGGCCATGGCGCTGCGGCAGGTGTTGCCGGTACAGACGAACAGGAAGGTAACGGTGGCCATGGCCTGGAGATCCGCCTTGGAATAGACGCCCTCACGCAGAACGGTCATTCCCTTGAGGTTGACGGCCGCGACGGTACTGCTCTGCTGGTGCTGGCAGGGGCCCCCATCGAGCACGAGGTCGAGTTGGTCACCCAGGTTGGCGACGACCTGCTCGGCGTCGGTGGCCGGAGTCTGCCCGGCCAGGTTCGCGCTGGGCGCCACGACCGGGCCCGGCGCCAGTTGCAGCAGTTGGGCCGCCACCGGATGGTCGGGGCAGCGAATGCCGATCGAGCCGTTCTTGTAGAGGGTCTCCGCCACGTCGGCCTCGAAGTGACCCTTCTGCTTGCTCAGGTCGATCGGGTCGAGTTCGAACACCAGAGTCAGCGGCCCGGGCCACGCCCGTTCGATGAGCTTGCGGGTGCGGAAATCCACCCTCGGGACATAGTCCCCGTAGGCGTCGTTGCGCCCGATGTGCAGCGTGTAGTGCTTCTCGGCGCCGCGGCCCTTGATGGTGTTGAGCCGCGCCAGCGCATCCCGTCTGACCCGGCACGCGATACCGTAGACGGTTTCCGTGGGAAACGCGACCAAGCCGCCATCTTCGAGCACTTGGGCGGCCTGCCGCAGAGGTTCGCTGTCGGTCTCCAAGCTGTCGATCTTTATCACTTTGGCTGTCATGGTGTGTGACGATACAGCATCTTGGGTATTTCTGCAAGCAGACTTGTCTGCCGGCGGCGCCTTGCGTGGCCCGGGCTGGTCCTCAGCGCGGCGCAGAACGCTTCGCTCAGGGCCCGATAAGGTGGCTCCGGGCTCAACGTGCCATGGCGCCGGGCTGCGACAGATCGCCCGATAACCGTGCCGTGCTCGAGTCCAGGGCGGTTGTTTTGGAAAAGCCGGCAAAAATAGAAGGGGGTTTCCATTTTGCCCTAAACCGCCCCGGTTAACCTTGCCGATAAGCGTTTCTGGTGAAAAAGGTGGGCAGATAGGAGATGCAAACCATGGAAACGGCAGTAGAGCATCGTAAGGAGCAGCGGACGGATCTGGCCTGGCCGGTAAGCGTTTGGCTGCCGGAAGCGAGTCGGTTTTTCAATGGTCGCAGCGCGAATATCAGCAAGGTCGGGGCCTTCATCACCGTGCCGATGACTACGCCCGTGCGGCGCGGCAGCGTGGTGGAACTGAACTTCCCCCGGGCCGATGCACTGGCCGAGCGGAAAGGGCAGTTCGCACGGATTCGACGCGGGCGGGTGGTCCGGGTCGATCGCAAGGCGACCCTGGAGGACGCCACCATCGGTTTGGGCATTGCCTTTGAATGAGTCGAAACAGGCAGACCCAGCCGGCAACATCTTAGCGACGGGGCAATGAAAAAAGCGTGGGGCAGATGCTCGAACCAGAGCGTCTGCCCTTTTCGCATTTGGGGGACGAACACGGTCGTCGTCTTGCCCGCCGGGCGCCGGCCAAATCAGACCGCAATCGCCACGAAGACCAGCAGCATGCCCAACGCCGCCCCGGCCATCGTCACCCTTAACCACTGCGTATAGCGAGCATACTCGGGGTGCTCGTCCTCGAATTCGTAGTAGTAGTCATCGAGATCGGAATCGTCCGGAGGGCGCAGCCGTATCCTGGCGTACACATGGGCGGCCAGCGAGCCCAGGAACAGAAAGCCGCCTGCGATATAGAGCATACGTGCGATGACCAGCATGCCTGATATCATACGAAAGCCCCACGTCCAGCCCAAGAGAAAACTCCTGCCGCCTCGGGCGCTAGATGCCTGTGAAGATATCCTGGCGACCTTAAATGAGGCCCTGACAGGCTGACTCTGTCATCCCTGCGCAGGCAGGGATCCAGACTCTATCGAGGCGGTCTGGATTTGGAGCCCCCGATCGGGTCGAGGGCAGGTTCTGCGCGGCAGTGACAACAGCAGCGGGCAACCAAGGACGTTCGCATGGCAGGCGTCCGCTGCCCGAAAATCTGCACACGCACGACGCTGGACGGCCGCGAGACGCCGATTGACAGCGCCGGAGCCTCGCGGTATGTTCGGCCGCGGATGCACATTGCTTTGCTAACGATAGGCAGGGACCCCTGGCGATGAAGAAGATTGACTTACGCAGTGATACGGTGACCCTCCCGTCGGCGTCGATGCGCGAAGCCATCGGCCAAGCCGAGCTGGGCGACGACGTCTTCAGCGAGGACCCCACCGTCAACCGACTCGAACAGCTCGTAGCCGAGCGGCTGGGCAAGGAGGCGGCGCTGCTGGTCGCCAGCGGGACGATGGGCAACCTCGTCAGCGTGCTCTGCCACTGCGGGCGGGGCGACGAGGTGATCCTGGGCGATCAATCGCACACGTTTTGCTACGAGGCCGGAGGAATCGCGGCGCTGGGAGGCGTTCATCCGCATACGATTCCCAATCAGGCCGATGGGACCCTGCGGTTGGAGGACATCGAGGGGGCCATTCGTGCCGACAACGTGCACTTTCCCCGCACGCGCCTGATTTGCCTGGAGAACACGCACAACCGCTGTGGGGGGGCGGTCCTGACGGCGCCCTACATGGATCAGGTCGCGAATCTGGCGCGCGGGCACGGTCTGGCGCTGCATCTCGACGGTGCCCGGCTCTTCAATGCGGCCGTGGCGCTGGGCACCGATGCCAAGACCTTGGCGCAGCGGGCCGATTCCGTCAGTGTCTGTTTGTCCAAAGCTCTGGCGGCGCCGGTCGGTTCGGTGATCTGCGGATCGCGAGCGTTCATCGGCGAGGCGCGGCGGATGCGCAAAATCCTCGGCGGCGGCATGCGTCAGGCGGGCATCATTGCCGCGGCCGGCATCGTCGCGCTGGAAGAGATGGTCGACCGGCTCGCCGACGATCATCGCAACGCCGCCCGGCTGGCCCAGGGCATCGCCCAGATCGACGGGCTCAGCGTCGACGCGCAGCGCGTGCAGACGAACCTCGTCTATTTCGATGTGACCTCGGACACATTCACCGCTGAGACTTTGGTCGCCGATCTGGCGGCTCGGGGTATCCTGATGCTCAGTCTCGGGCCGGGACGCATTCGGGCCGTCACCCATTACGGCATCACCAGCGCGGATATCGAGCAAGCGCTGTCAGCGATGGCCGAGGTGGCCCAGGGCTTCTAGCGTCCGCAACTCACTGGCTCTCGTAGACGACCCGGCCGGCGACGAGGGTCGTATGGACGGACAGATCGTCCTCGAGCAACACCAGGTCGGCATCATACCCGGTGCGAACGGCGCCCTTGCGCTCGGCCAGACCGAGCACGCGGGCGGGATTGGCCGTGACGGTTTGCAGCGCGGTCGGCACGCCGCAGCCGGTGTACTCGGCCAGTCGGGCCGCCATCTGGTTCAGCCCCAGCGCCGTGCCGATCAGGGTGCCGTCGTGGTAGCGGGCGGTTCCCTCCTTGGCGACGTATTCCAGATCGTTGTAGACGTAGTTTCCGTCAGGCAAGCCCATTGCCTGCATACCGTCGGTGATGGTGACGAAGCGGTCGGGCCCCAGGGCGGCGTACGTCAGGCGAATCATCGCTGGGTGAATGTGGACCCCGTCGATGATGACCTGGGCCGTTACGTCGGAGCGTTCGAAGGTCGCCGCGAGCGGGCCCGGCGCGCGATGGTGCATGCCGGGCATGGCGTTGAACAGGTGCGTGACGTGGTTGATGCCGGCGTCGAAGCCACGCACCGTCTCGTCGTAGGTCGCGGCGGTATGGCCCAGCGACGGGATCACACCGTCGGCGACCAGCCGACCGATCAGATCGAGACTGCCTGGCAACTCGGGGGCGATGGTCATCATCTTCAGGCCGGCGCCCGTCTGCTCGTAGATGCGGTCGAGCGTCGCCGCGGTCGACTCAGCGAGGCAGTCGGGCTGGATCATGCCCCGTTTCGCAGAGGCGATGAAAGGGCCCTCGAGGTGAATGCCCAGCAGGGCGGCGCCACCCAGGTCGCGTCCGATGCAGTCGCTGGCCACCTTCAGATGCTCGTTGTCCTGCTCGGGCTTGTAGACCGTGGTCGCGAGAAAACTCGTGACACCGAACCGGGCGCAGGTGCGGGCAATGGTCGCGAGAGCTTCCGGCGTGGCGTCCAGCGTGTCGGTGCCCCCGGCGCCCTGGATGTGTACGTCGATCAGGCCCGGCGCCAGCAGACGCCCCTGGGCATCGAGTGCGGGTCCCGCGTCTGTGACGGTGGCGACGTCGCCGATACGCTCGATCCGCCCGTCTCGAATCAGTACCGAGCACAGCGAGTCCGCCTGCGGCGCATCGTACAGTCGGCAATTGCTGATCAACAGTGAAGTCATGAGCATGTCATCCGAAATCCAAGTCCATTTGTTCGGACGCCAGGAGTCGGCGTCCCTGTCTTGACGAGAACCCCTCAGCATACGGCACGCACGTCGTCACTGCAAGGGTTGAGAGGAAATGGCAGTCGTTAACAGTCAACGTGTGGCAGCCTCAAGTCGCAGCGAAGCGCAGACTTGGGGATGGCGGACCTTGGGCAAGTCGAGCCATCGGCAGGCTGCGCTTGAGGCTGCCACACCACGCGTTCGACGGTCAGGAGGTTCGAGAAGCCCGAGTATGCCCGTGCATCCGGTGGCTGTCATTGCACCAGGGACACGGCTGTGGTAGCATACCGGGCTATGCTGACCTTGATCAATACCAATCGAATGCGTCCGCCGATTGCGCCGATCGGTCTGGAGTACGTGGCCGAGGTGGTCCGGCAGCAGGGCATCGAGGTGGACGTATTGGACCTCGGACTCGGTGACGATCCGGACACGGCGCTGAGCGATTATCTTGCCGGCCATGCGCCGACGCTGATCGGGCTTTCGTTTCGCAACGTGGACGACTGCTTCTGGCCCAGCGCGCAATCGTTCGTCCCCGATCTGGCGGCGCTCGTGCAGCGCGTGCGGGCCTTGAGCGACGCCCCGCTCGTGTTGGGCGGAGTAGGCTTTTCGATCTTTGCCGACCGCGTCGTCGAGGCGACCGGTGCCGAGTTTGGCATTCGCGGTGACGGCGAAGCGGCGCTGGTCGCGTTGTACCGGCAGCTTGAGAACGGCAATGCGTTCGAGTCCGTGCCCGGTCTGGTCTGGCGGCGTGGAGATGATCTCGTGTGCAACCGTCCCGCCTGGCCGGAGGTTCTGTCGTTGCCGACGCAGCGCCGCGCCGTGGACAACGTGACGTATTTCCAGCAGGGCGGGCAATGCGGCCTGGAGACCAAGCGCGGCTGCAATCGGCAATGCCTGTATTGCGCCGATCCACTGTCGAAGGGTAGCGTCGTGCGGATGCGGGCGCCGGCCGAGGTCGCCGACGAGGTCGAGGCACTGCTGGCCCAGGGGATCGACGTGCTGCATACGTGCGACACCGAGTTCAACATTCCGCGCCATCATGCCCTGGCGGTGTGTGAGGAGCTGATCCGGCGCGGCTTGGGCGAGAAGGTTCGCTGGTATGCCTATCTGGCCGTGATGCCTTTCGACGCGGAGTTGGCGCAGGCCATGCGGCGGGCCGGTTGTGTCGGGATCAACTTCACGGGCGATGCCGCCAGCGCCGAGATGCTCGCCACCTACCGCCAGCCTCACCGGGCGGCCGACCTGGAGCAGGCCGTGCGGCTCTGCCGGGACAACGGCATTAAGGTCATGATCGATCTGCTGCTGGGCGGTCCGGGCGAGACGCCCGAGACGGCCGCGACCACGATCGACTTCGTCAAGCGCATCGACCCCGATTGCGCCGGCGCCTCGCTGGGCATTCGTATTTATCCGGGCACGGCCATGGTCGACGTGGTGCGTGGCGAAGGGCCTCTGGAGACCAATCCGGCGCTGCGCCGCAAGTACGAAGGTCCGTTCGATTTCTTCCAGCCGACCTTTTACATTTCGCGGCATCTCGGGCCCGAGCCGGCCCGGCTGATCAAGGATCTGGTCGCGGGCGACGAGCGGTTCTTCGAGCCGATGGAGGAGCGGCCCGAGGCGGACGCCACCGACCACAACTACAACGACAACACCGAGCTGACCGAGGCCATCGCCGGCGGGGCCCGCGGGGCCTATTGGGATATCCTCCATGAACTCCGCGCCGACTGAGCCGAAGCCGGCGCGTGTGGCGATCGGACAGAGAGGAGCGTGTTCGGATTTGCGCTTGCAGATTCGGGCGATGCGCGATAGATACTGGCCTCAGCCGGAGGCGCGGTCGCCTTCTGGACGTTCGTGTCTTTGAGGAATCATATCATGACGGATAATGTGCCCGAGGATGTGCTGTCGCCGCTGGGGCTCAAGCGGGCGATGAAGGCGTTTAAGAAGCGTCTGAAACTGATGCGGCTCGACGACGAGTCCAGCCTGGGCGGAGGGCCGTTCAGTGGTGGCCGCAGTTCCGGCATCATCGGCATTCAGCCGCCCAGCCAGTATCCCCGGGAAGTCTGGGACAAGCTCGTGGAGCTAGGACGCCTGCGACGGGTCGAAGGGGGCCTGTACGAGCTGAACCGGGACAACCAGCCGCGCTAGAGATCAGTCGGCCGTGGCGATCCCGGTTCGCAGCATGTCCAGCGCCTTGCCGGCCACTTCGCCAACGTCGCCGGAGACGCCGCCGGGCTGGAGGACATACGGGTAGGTCTGGCCGGCATTGGAGATGGTCAGTGTGAGGGGTTCTTGCCGTTGGTTGGCTTCCTCGAAGCACTTCTTGATCTCATCGAGGAGGGGCTCAAGTTCCGTGCACGCATAGTAGTCTGCCATGGCGCGTTCCTTTCCCTTCAACCTTATGGTCTCCTCCGAAGCCGTGCGAAGTGTATCGACGCGATCTGGAGGGACCTTTAGCAATTTCTTCCCCGAATCCGACGCCGAGCCTCGTCTTTCTGCTTGAACATCACGCCGCTTCGCGGTATCTGTCTGGGCCCGATATCAATTGGTCTCCTAATCAAGAAAGGGCGGTGGTTGTGTTTGACGTATTGGAGCAGATCAACAAGCGTCCGAAGCCGTACGAGTTCTATACGACTCCTCTGCTGTGGAACGACGCGTATGTCTCGCAGAAGATGCTCGAATTCCATCTGGACGAGACGGCCGATCCGGCCTCGCGGAACCAGGCCTTCGTCGACCGGTCGCTCGATTGCATCGTCCGGCACTTCGAGGTCGGGCCTGGTACGAAGATCGCCGACTTCGGTTGCGGCCCGGGTCTCTACACGACCCCGCTGGCCGAGCGCGGGGCCGAGGTCACGGGCATCGATCTCTCTGAACGCTCGATCGCGCACGCCCGGCAGACCGCCGCGGAGCGACAGCTCGCCATCGACTACGTGCTCGCCAACTACCTCGAATTCTCGACCGACAAACGCTTCGATCTGATCACGATGATCTACTGCGATTTCTGCGTCCTCAGTCCCGAGCAGCGCCGGACGCTGCTGACCAAGTTCCGCACGTTTGTTGAACCTGGTGGTGCGATCCTGCTCGATGTGCACTCGGTCGACTGGTTCGCGGGCGTCGAGGAGCAGCGGACCTATGAGTATTCGGCCGGTGACGGCTTCTGGTCGGCTGATCCGCATCACGTCTTCCTCAATCGCTTCAAGTACGAGCAAGAGAAGCTCTATCTCGACAAGTACACCATCTTCGAACGATCTCGCACGCGCGAGATCTATAACTGGCTGCAAGCCTTCGACCTCGCCTCGCTGCGCCACGAGTTGCGCGACAGCGGCTTCGAGATCGTCCAGCACTTCGCCAACGTCGCGGGCGATCCGTATCAACCCGGTTCGACCGAGATTGCCATCGTCGCTCGCCTCCGCAATTAGTAGAGCGTGAAGTTGCGTTCGCTGCCCAATCGGACGGGGTCCCTCGCTTTCCTGCCGTGGACGTTGCGATACACGTACACGCGGTCGGGCGTCGTCAGTGTCAGGTCCGCGATGCCATCGCCATCCATGTCCCCGACGAACAGGCTCTTCTCATAGGTGCCCTTGACGTTCGGCGGCTCGGCACCGGGTGTTGCCAGCGTCGCGCTGCGCGTCCCGCGGTAGTCGTACAATCCGCCACTGTGGGCCACGATGATCTCGTCGACGCCATCACCATCCCAGTCCAGCAACGCATGATGCCGGCTGTAGTTGGTTGTGATACGCCCGAGTAGGTACCCTTCTTCATCGAAGACGCACAGGGGGCTCTTGCCATACGGCCGATGATCGATGTCCACGACCAGGTGCGGCCCCGGGGTCTCGGGCAGGATGCGGCCCACGTCGATCGATTCGTAGTGATGCCCCGAGGCTTCCCACAACACCGTCCCATTGCCGTCGATCAGCGCGATGTTGTTGGCGCCGCAACAGGTCAGCGCAATGCGGAACGCCTCGGGCGAGCTGCCACCCCGCACCACGCGGGCACAATCGAGATGGCCGCGCTTCTGGTCGACCGCTTTCGACTGGAAGACCCAGCGCACTGAGCCGTCGGCGTTGAGCATGGCGTAGCCGGCCATAATCTCATCCAGCCCGTCCCCGTCGAGATCGATCGGACGCGGCTGGTGAGCCGTGTGGTAGCCACCGGGATCGCGCATGGTCCAGAGCAACTCGCCCTTGACGTTGTAGGCCCAGATTTGGTGATAGCGGTCCTTGACGAGCACGTCACATGGCCCGTCGGTACTGGAGAGCCGGCAGAACACCAGGCAATCGCTCGCGTCCTCGGCGATTGCGATCCGCTGAAGTTCCCTACCCGTGGTGCCCTCCAGAACCACCAGCGCGCCCTTCGTGCAGAGGACCACTTCGTTGTCTCCGTCGGCGTCCCAATCATGAATCTGGCAGGCGACATCGTGATGCCAGACCTTCCGGCCCGCCCGCGGATCGCCCCAGCGCCACAGTACCGAGCCATCGAGCTTCTGCGCCACGGCGGTACTGGTGTAATGCACGTCGCCCACGTTGACGTTCTCGCTGCTGACGATTTCCACCTGACCGTCGCCGTCGACATCCCCCGCGACGACCCACTGACCGCCATAGTCGGGCTCGAGCGCAACGACGCGCCACGGCTCGATCACCGGGCAATCGTCTGCTGGCTCATTCGTATCGCGTGTGTCGAACCGCAGCGCTTCTCGCCCAACCAGGAACAGCGACTTTCCTGGCGGCAGGCTCAGATGCAGACGTGTGACGGCCAGATTAGCCTCGCTCTCTTGATGGCACGTGATTGGCTGAACCTTGCCGGTATGCGGGTCCCACGCTTCGAGGTCCAGCCGACCCCGCAGTCTGACGCGCGTATCGAGGCCGGTCTCATTGAGATTGGCGAATAGATAGATGTGTGTGCCGTCGTTGACTTTGTGGATGTAGCGGGGCACCTGATCCCCTTCGCATTCGACATCGTACACGGCTGATGTCCGGTCGAGAGCTTGGCGCAGCGTTGGGGCGTCCAGGGCTGCCAGATGAAGGGCTTTGCCGTTGGCGCCGAACATCGCTTCGATCGCACGCGCCACGTCGGCGTCGTGGCCGAACTCGGCGGATTTGGACGGCAGCCGGCCCGTGGCGATGACCTTGCCGCCTGCATCCCAGAACGCCTTGATTTTCTGGAGGTTGCTCCAGCGGATGGTTTGGTGGCCGGGCAGGATGAGGACCTTGAAACGCCCGGGGTGGACCTTGTTTTGCAGGATGAGTTCATCACCTTCGATGGTGCATTTCTCGTCGAGGACGTCGGGATGAATGAAGGTGTAGTCATAGCCGGCGGCGATGAGTGACTCGCCCACGTCGAGATAATCGGCCTCGGGAACGTCGACGCCACCTTTGTAGTGGCCGAGCGGGCCGTCGAGGTGGTGGCTGCCCTGGAGCGTGGCGATCGGATACAGCACGGCGATATCCGCCACGTGCCGGGCGTCGTTTTGCAGCAGCAGGTTGAGCCGAGCGAGGAACGTATTGAACTCGGGCAGGCCGTCCGCGTAGATCGGGCTGCGGAACGAGAGTTCCGGCTTGAAGGTCACGTGCTGATCGTCGTACCACACCGCGTGGGGGATCAGCAGGTTGATGCCCTTGGTGTACTGCTCCAGCGCCACGGCGTAGATATCGCTCCAGGGCAGATCGCCCATCGCGCCGTAGGTCTCGGACATGACCAGCGTACGGTCGTAGTTGTAAGCGACCGAGCTGATGACTTTGTAGATCCGCTCAGCGGGGCGGTTGCCTCCGATCTTGTCGACGCCCGGAATCGCCTGATGCTCGAAACACTTCATCAAATCGCCCGCGACGCTGACGGGATTGGCGATTTCCTCCTGGTCCTGGTGGCCCGTTGCTTCGATGCCGTGCGCGTCGCACCAGTCCTGAATGCGCTTGGGAAAGCCGGTCGCATAGAGTTCCGTGCGGAAGCCAAAGAGATAATTGCGGGCGGCCTGGGTCTCAGGCCCGATGTCGTACCAGAGGGCGGGGTAGTAGGGACGTGGGTCGAAACCGTAACGTCGCTCGAACTTCTCGTTGAACCTATCTGTCCAGGTCCGGCCGTTGCCCCGGTAAAGCGTGGGTTCATCGAAGAAGGTCGAATCGATCGTGGTGCTGAAATGCTCCGCAAAGCGGTCGTAGTAGGCTTGGTGCGTCATAGCGATGAACCGATCCACCGCGTCGGGGTCGAGATAGTCGCAACAGGGGTAGCCGTCTTTGACACAGATGAAGACCATGACATTCCATTCGCCCCGAGGAACCTCGCACTTCAGGGACTGCTCCTTTACTGCCTCGGTCAGGTGGACGCGTTCGCGTGTCGCGGTGTTCATGGCAACGACGCTCATGAGCTTGCCGGGCGGTATTGTGGTTTCGAAGGTGCCCGGTCCCGTGACGGTTTGCTCGTGTTTGTCGAGTCGCTTGAGTGTCGCGTCGGGATACTTCTCTGCGAACAGGCTGGTCTCCCGCGAGTTCGGTGCGCCGGCGGCGCCGCTGGGAAACCCATATTCGTCGTATAGCGACATGGTCAGGCCCAGTTCCTTGGCCTGCTCCAGGGCCACGCCGTAGAGGGCGAAATACGCCTCGCTCAAGTAGTCCGGCCGGAAGCTCTTGCCGAAGGGCAGGATGCCGAACCCGCCGTACTTGCTGAGCTGCTTCGATTGCTGCATTTGCCCCCGCACCGTCTCGGCCGTGACCTCGCAGTTGTTCCAGAACCACAGCGGCCGGGGCCAATACTGCACGGGCGGATCGGCGAACACTTCCGGCGTTGGCAGGGCAGCCGCGGCGACGCCAGCCCAGGCGCAAAAGCATACGAAAAGGGTAGTAATGACTCCGGCGAATCTCAGTTGCGAACCCGACTGCATACGAACCTCCTTACGGCTGACACCATCGATACGTCCGAGGCCCGTTTCTATCACGTTCGCTTTCTGGCGGCAAGACCGACCTGATCCGTCGCGCAAAATTGGGTTCGATTGGGTTCGCTTGTGGCCTCGCCTGGCCGGATGAAATCCTGTTAACCGTATTCCTGAAATGGGGTTAGACGCGTTCTGGGATGCGCGAAAATTGGGTTCGCTTTGCACGAATGATGACAGCACGCCGGGCCGTTCCGGATCTGCGATTGAGTATTTGCGATTGGGTATTGGGTAATGGGTTTGTCGGGTCAAATCGGGTCTGATTGGGTCCGTTCTCATGGGGTACCCGCCATCTGCATGGAATACTTGCTTCCTCGTCCTTGGAGTTAACAAGGTTAATATGTTCAGTATACATAATACCACCTAGCCCCCCGGCGTCAAGCTGAAATTCGGGCTGGAAGCGGAATTTGTAGGGCGAGCGTCCCGGCTCGCCTTCCGAATGTCTCCGGGGTACGTCAGGCGTTGGGTGGCAGCCTCAAGGCCGCAGGACTTGGGGATGGGGTCACGGTGGGATGGTTCCCGGGGATGGGGAACGCAGCAGATCTGCCATCCCCAAGCTGCGATTGAGGCTGCCACCCGGACACGAAGGGGGCCCGTGCAGGAACAAAGGCGTTTGATGATGCCGCTCCGAAATGTTAGAATGAATCAGGGTCGCGGACGGAAGCCCGCGGAGGCGTTTTTTCGTGGAATTGTGGAACAGCAGCGCCGCTGCGCGAATCCTGTTCCGTATACATCGCTTGGCGCGTGTGTGACGCCGAGCCGTCATCATACGATCATTCAACAACCTGGAAGGAAGCGAACATGGAGCGG
>Ga0272443_10002217_pt1 | contig 25456 bp, 26 predicted proteins | sample SSMAcet12_FD_193581 | JGI IMG/M metagenome (GOLD analysis project Ga0272443, IMG submission 193581) | Marine sediment archaeal communities from Little Sippewissett salt marsh, Falmouth, MA, United States - SSM-Acet-12 | ecosystem: Environmental > Aquatic > Marine > Wetlands > Sediment ...
ACCAACCGGGAGTGGAAGCTTACAAGAAAAAAATGTTTGAACTTCTGGGTAAACCAAAATCATAAGGTGAATAATCATGAGTCATTGGGAAATCATTATGCTCGTTTGTTTTGGTGCCGCGTGGCCGTTTTCAATATACCGATCAGCTGTCTCACATTCTACCAAAGGCAAAAGTTTGTTGTTTATGATCATCGTTATGTGTGGTTATGTTGCAGGAGTATTACACAAGATATTCTTTAATTTCGATCTGGTGATGTATCTTTACGCTTTTAACTTTTTGATGGTAGCCGCCGATGTTGTTTTATATCTTCGAAATAGAAAAGAAGAGAAAAACACAACAATAAAATAACTCTAAATAATTGAATATACTTTAATTAGAAGAAATTCTAATAAATTAGTTGTTATCTTAAATAATTATTGATTAGATTATAACAGAAAACAAAGGTAACCAAATGGACGTAAACTCTCATAATATTGAAGAGCTCGAAGCACAACTAAAGACTTATCAGGATGAAAGAGAAAGGATCAAACAACTGATGGGTCAGATCGGTGGCAGATCCGATATTAAGCGCGATAAAATGGTCAATTGGATCTTTATGGTCATGATCGTATTATTGCTTGCTTTTGATATTGCCAGACATTTTTTACATTGGGACAATATACCGCTTCCTCCGCTTTTTTCAATCGAGATCGGCGTTCTTTTAGTTTCCATCAAGATCATTTGGATGATCAACAGACAATCTAAAGTCGATCATTTTCAATTCTGGATCCTCAATTCCATTGAATTCCGTATAAATAATTTATCAAGTCAATTGAATGAATTACGGGACCTGATAGAAAACCCCAATAATAAAAAAACTGAAAAATAATTGCCGAAAGACATTATTTGGAATCCGTTATTGAATTAACCGGTCAATATTACCGGAATAAATAAGGTGAAATATCTGTGAAAATAAAACGTCAATTAAAATTATGGGATGTGTTTGCCATCTCTACGGGAGCAATGATCAGTTCGGGAATTTTTGTTCTGCCGGGATTGGCTTTTGTTAAGTCCGGGCCTGCTATGATCCTTGCTTATGTTTTGGCTGCCATATTGATCATTCCTGCCATGCTGGCTAAAGCCGAATTGTCAACAGCCATGCCAAAATCGGGCGGAACCTATTTTTTTATTGATAGAAGTCTTGGACCCTTGCTGGGGGTATTTGGAGGATTTGCCAATTGGTTTTCACTCAGTTTTAAAAGTGCATTTGCCTTGATCGGTTTCGGGTCCTTCGCTGTTTTGATCTTCCCTGAAATTACAATGAGCGAGATCAAGATCATTGCCGTCACGGTAACTTTGATTTTTACGGTTTTCAATATTTTCAGTGTAAAGATGACCGGAAAAATTCAAGTCGTACTGGTTGTTATTTTGTTGGCAATATTGATCTTATACATCGGTCGCGGATTTATATCAACTCACCCGGATTATTATCGTCCTTTCATGCCTTTCGGAATCATGTCTATCATGTCAACTGCCGGTTTGGTTTTTATTTCTTTTGGAGGATTAACAAAAATTGCCAGTGTTGCCGAAGAAATTCAAAATCCGGGTAAAAATATTCCTTTGGGAATGATGTTATCGTTCTTTGTAGTTACCTTGCTATATGTTCTTGCCGTTGGTGTAACCGTGGGTATTGTACCGGGTGATTCGCTTAGTGGCTCAACAGTGCCGTTATCCCTGGGTGCAGAGTATATCAGCGGTAAAACCGGCTTGATCATTTTAAGTCTGGCAGCCATTACTGCCTTTATTACAACGGCAAATGCAGGTATTTTATCTGCATCGAGAACCCCGCTCGCTATGAGCAAGGATAAATTGATCCCGGGTTTATTTTCACATACTCATAAACGTTATGGAACTCCCATACAAGCTATTTTATTAACTAGCTTATTCATGATATTGGTGATCGTGATCCTGAATATCGAAAATTTGGTTAAAACTGCATCCTCTTTAATGATCATTCTTTTCATACTCGATAATGTTTCCGTTATTGTCATGCGAGAAAGTAAACTGCAGAATTATCGCCCAAAATTTAAAATGCCGCTTTATCCAGTTCTACCGGTTATAACGATCTTATGTTATTTGTTTTTACTTGGAACAATGGGTGCAGTCCCTCTTTTGATCAGTTTTTCATTTTTTCTCATAGGCTTAATTGTATATATCTTCTATTCTAAAAAGCGCATTAAAAGAACTTCTGCGCTAATGCACATCATTGAACGTATTTCTGCAAAAGAACTAAAAAGCAAGAGCCTGGAAGATGAACTTCGAGAAATCGTAAGGCACAGAGATGAGATCATAGAAGATCGTTTTGATCACCTTATTAAAGATTGCGTGATCCTGGATATTGACGGGCGTCAAGATATAGAGGATCTTTTAGAGGAGATCTCGATTAAATTTGAAAACAAATGCAAAGTCAGTAAAGATATGTTGATCAAGGGTTTTAAGGATAGGGAAAAACAATCAAGCACGGTTATAAAACCGGGATTGGCAATACCGCATATTATCATTCCGGGTGAAAAATGTTTCCAGATCATTCCCGTTCGATCCAAAGAAGGGATTTATTTTCCGAATATCAATGAACCCGTTCACACCATGTTCGTTTTGGTCGGTACGCTTGATGAGCGCTCATATCATTTAAGAGCTTTAATGGCCATTGCCAATCTTGTTCAGGAAAGTGATTTCAATAAAAGATGGATGAATGCAAGAAATACAGAAGAACTGCGTGATGTTATTCTCCTTTCAAATCGAAAAAGAGAATCGTAAGGTTTATAAATTTATATTTGAAATTCACTTGGAATTTGGATATTGTTTCTTGACTTTTTAAGTACCAAAGTACCTGTCGCCAAAATCGCCTAATCCCGGCACGATATATTTCTTCTCATTCAGATGATCATCAATAGCTGATGTGAAGATGTAAACATCAGGATGTTCCTTATTGATACGTTTTATGCCTTCAGGTGCAGTGACAATACATGCAATAGCTATGCGTTTTGCGCCTTTTTCCTTAAGGCGAGAAATTGTATCAATAACTGATCCGCCCGATGCCAGCATGGGATCAAGGATCAGGACAAGTTTGTTTTCAATATCTTGAGGAAATTTTTGATAGTATTCTCTGGCTACCGCTGTTTCTTCATCGCGTTCCAGACCAATGAATCCAACCGGCGTCCATGGGAGGAAATCCCTTGCCGGTACTAACATGGATATTCCAGCTCGCAATACGGGTACAAACACCATGGAACGCGAAATCTCATGTCCTTGCATCTTTGTAATTGGTGTTTCAATCTCCTTTTTTGTCAGTTTAATATTTCTGCTTGCTTCCATAATGATGATCTGAGATACGATTGCCGTATGACGTCGAAAAGTTTCAGTATCAGTATTTTTATCCCTTAATATGGTGAGAGAGTGTTTTGCCAGTGGATGATCGATCAGCTGAACATTATGCATACATGTCCTTTATTTTATATGATGGGACTCATTTTCCTCAGAAACGTAACCGTTTCTACAACCGCTTCAATCGTTTTATCTATATCTTCTTCGCTTGTTTGCCGCCCAAGTGAAAAACGAATCGAACTATGAGCTATTTCGGGATCGACTTCCAAAGAGGTAATAACATAGCTTGGCTCCAACGATCCGGTTGAACAGGCGCTGCCTGTTGAAACGGCAATATCATGCATATCGAGCCTTAACAAAATGGATTCACCTTCAATATTCATAAAAGATAAATTAGTGATATTATAAGCGCGGTGTTCAGGGTCACCATTCACAATGACATGATCAAGTTGAGCCATGATGCCTTGTTCAAGTTTATCACGAAGAGCTCTGATCCTTTTCTCATTCTCATCCATTTCCAGTCTGCACTGTCGCACAGCTTCACCCAGAGCAATGATCCCGATCGTGTTTTCCGTACCGGCGCGCATTGATTTTTCCTGGTGACCGCCTGTGATCAAAGGGCAGATGTTCTTGGATGATTTCCGTTTAAAAAGAATGCCGATTCCTTTGGGCGCGTAGATCTTATGTCCTGACATAGAAAGGAAATCTATCGGCAGTTCCTGAAGATCGATCGGGATCTTGCCGACTGCCTGAACGGCATCCGTATGCATGGGAATATTGTGTTTTTTTGCTATGTCCGCAATTTCCTTGATCGGTTGTATCGTTCCGATCTCGTTATTGATATACATGATAGATATCATCATGGTATCGGGTCTGATCGCCGCTTCTACATCTTTGGGATCGATCAGCCCCTTTGAATTGACTTTGATATGCGTGACATCTACATGTTGTTTTGATAAACATTGGAGTGTATTCATAACGGAAGGATGTTCGATGTTGGATGTAATAATATGACCGCGGCTTTCATTACAAAAAGCGCAACAGGTTGTGGCACTTTTTAAAACAGTATTATTGGCTTCGGATGCGCCTGCAGTAAAAATGATCTCATCAGGATCGCAATTTAAAAAATCTGCGATCTCGCGGCGGCTTTCTTCCACCAATGCGCGTACCTGACGACCGCTGGTATGCATTGAGCTTGGATTTCCGAAAAGATCCAATGTCTGAATGATCTTTTCTTTTACTTTTGGGTGCAGTGGTGTTGTTGCTGAATTATCCAGATAGATCATATTTCACCTATTTCTTATCGCCTGTATAAATATCATCCGTATAGTAGCGGCCAACGTAAAAATCAACAAGTGTTTTTGCAGTATCCTGGCATTTGCCGCATACCGTGCCTATCTTCGTGCGTTCCTGGAGTGTTTTGAAATCTTTGACACCTTCAAGGATCTCCATGCGTATGTCATCTTCCGTAATATTCAGACATTCACAAATAACTCGTGATTTGTCATCATCCGGGATGCGATCTTCTTGTCCGGTTCGCTTGAAGTGATCTTTTATCGCTTCGCGTAGCGCCTTATCGCCCAACACCGAACAGTGTATCTTATTTGCAGGTAATCCGCCAAGTTCATTGATGATCATCTCAGGTGTCAGTTTCCATGCTTCATCCAATGTCATACCGCCGTTACGTGTGGCCATAACAGAGAGCATGGATGTCGAACCGATAGCGGAAGCACAGCCAAAAGTTTGCCATTTGAGGTCTGCAATACGGTCATCTTTGACTTTTATAAAGATTTTCATCATATCGCCGCAGGCAGGTGACCCGACATAACCGACACCATCGGGATTATATTCTTTTTCATCTATTTCAAGGATGTTCTTGGGGTGAAAAAAGTGTTCTTTCACCGTTTCTGAGTAGTTCCAGTCTTTTCCATCCATGTTTTTTCCTTTCTTTTTTTGCTTCTACGTTCAAGCATCAAAAAAGTTAAGGTAAATTTATGTTATTTGTAAAGAAAAAACGAAAAATATAAGTCCTATTACCAGTAAGTAGCAGGCACAGGTGCTTGCTACGTGCAATTAATAAAAATAAACTTAAAGTTATTTTTGGGGATATCCCACAGTCTGACACAAAATAATGGACTGCTTTTCTTTCAATCCCATAGCTTTATGCAACTTATTTGCGTCAAACCACCCTCGCACGACAGTTCCCAATCCCTCGGAAGCGCAATAAAGATAAACGTTTTGGGATATAAATCCCACGTTGGCAAAACTGGAATTGGAAGATGATTGTTTTTTTGTATCCGCTACATAGATCAGGTTGACAGGTGCGGAATTTACAAAAGTTTGTTTGCCGGTCACGGATCGCAGATCTTTGTCCAGGATTAGTTCAAGCTGGTGTTTTTCGGCATTGTAAAGATACAAACCATTTTCAAGTGCGCAATAAATTGAGATCTCCTGTTTGTTCATTGATGAGGGGGCTGTCCTCTTCTTTTTATCAGGACGGTTATATCCCCATGCAGACCACAATAACCCCGATAAATGTTCATCTGACAACATGTGTTTTTCAAAAGAGCGTGAGCTTTTTCTGTCATTCAGCGCTTGCATTAAAGGCATGCCGCCTTCTTTATCAATGGATACAAGTTCAATCACTTTGGATGATTCTGCGGCCAATGATCGTTTAGGTGCAAAAAATGAAAACATAATAACTCCTAAAATCAGCATAATAAAAATTTTCTTCATAAACTCTCCGTGTTTCTTATTCGGAATATACATATGATTTATGGAATATTGAAAAGAAACCATCAATTACTGTCTCGGATACTTCATGGCAGAATATTTGATTGTTTGAATGAACACCGATTATTTTTTTGTCATTGATAAGATTGTTGATATATGGATCGTCCGCAAATATTTTCGAGATATCTTTAAAATTAATTTTATTGAGCTTTTTGGATCTTAAGCGATTTTTTAAATAATTGATCCAGCGTGATAATCTGAATAAAGTGATCAGGTCAAGTTCATCAAGCACCTTATCGGCAGGCCAGAAACGGCTGAGTCGTGCTTCTTTAAAAGTAGGCGGTTTATTGGGTACCTTCAAATCCATTCCGGGAATGTAATAGAAAGGAGAAATGCCCAAAACCAGGGGCAATTCCGCAAGTATTTTCATTGTGCTAAGGATCTCTTCAAGCGTTTGCCCGGGCAATCCTGAAATAAAATGCCCCATTACTTTTAAACCTTTTCCGGCAGCATATCCTGTAATTTGTTTAAAATATTCAACACTTGTATGCCGATGCAATTTTTTCAATTCTTCTTCCGAACCGGTAGCTATCGAAAGATTCAGCAATATCATACCTGAATTTATAAGCAGGTCGATGATCTCTTTATCGATATGTTCAGCTGATAAGCCATTCATGGCATAGATTTTCACTTCATTATTAAAAATTTCGGAGAGGGTCTTGAGAAGATCAACACAATGTGATCTGTTGAAAGTAAAGTTGTCGTCTTCAATATCAAATGAGCGGATCCCTTTTTCAAAAGCTTCTTTCATTTCAAGAACGATCTCATCAACCGGCCTTAACCTCATTTTTTTCCCAAATGTTCGCGAAACGGAACAAAAACGGCACCCCATCGGACAGCCCCGTGAGGTCGAGATCATTCTGGCAGGCTCTCCGGAAATTTTATACTTGTCGACATCCAGTAGACTGGCATCCGGAGCGATCTTAAAATCAAAGTCACATGGATTTTTATTCCATTGTTTTTCAGAAGGATCCCATATTCCATTTATGCAATAAAACGGTTTATTTTCGAGTAAAGCAATAACCAACTCTCTAAATGCATATTCTCCTTCTCCGGTGACACAAATGTCTATATCAGGAGAATTTATGAACAGATCATGTTCGGGACCGACATTCTGACCACCCACCAAAACCAATGCGTTTGGATTGCTTTTTTTGATGATTTCACCTGTTATTAGTATTTCCTCAGAATACGTATAGAAATTTGAGGATAAAGCATAGAGATCATATTGATTTGATTGAAAAAAATCTTCTATCTTTTCCCATGACAAACCAAAATGATAATAGGTATGAAAAGCTGAAATAGGGGAGTTGTCGTAGGGAAGATATTTTTTGATGGGTCTGAAATTATCGGGAATTGCTATGGTTTGACGACCATATCCTGTAATAAGATCAATGATCTCAACTTCGACAGGCAGATCCTTAATAGCCGCCGCAAGATATGTAAGTCCCAGGGGATATGATCGTTGCGGGGTAAAATAAAAGTCCTCAACAGGTGTTTGGATCAAGGCTATTCGCATGGTGAATAATAAGGAAAAATTGTAATGATGGGAATGCAAATGTTTTGTTTTAGTAAATTTAATTGAGTCAATGCATTGACTCAATCAAAATTTATCACAAAAAAACACTTTTTATAAGACCTTGTATTTCTTAATTTTTAACATTGGGGATCAATTAATACACAGGAGTTCTTATGTTATCAACCATTCTATGGTCGTTGTTCTTTTTAGCTTGTCCGGCTTTCATCCTTTGGCTTTGTTCTAAAAACAAATTCCTCGACAGTGTGGGTGCGATCGTTCTTTGTTATGCTATCGGCATTTTGATAGGTAATATCGGGATCCTTCCTAAAAATATTGGTGATGTGCAGAGTGTTTTCAATATGGTGACGATCCCCCTGGCTTTACCGCTTGTTTTTTTCTCGCTGAATTTAAGGGGTTGGGGTAAGCAAGCGGGACTGGCAGCCAAATCCTTTGGAGGGGCTTTATTGTCTGTCATATTGGCTTCATTTATCTCATACGTGATCTTTCAAACAAGTTTGGGTGCCGAGGCACATAAAATGGCAGGAATGCTGATCGGATGTTATACAGGCGGAACACCGAATTTAGCTGCCATCGGATCTGCTTTGAAGATATCTCAAACAAATTATATTGCTGTTCATACATCCGATGTTTTTGTCGGTGCCGTCCTTTTCCTTTTGATCTTGACCCTTATACCTCGAGCATTGAAGAAAATTTTACCCGCTTTCAAACTGCCGGGTGGTGGTAAAGTTAAGAATACGATCAAAGAAGACAGTTTTGAACCTTATTTTAAAGGATACAACAAAAAAGATTTCTGGCCTCTTGCCGGAGCCTTTGGCATTGCTATTGTGATCTTTGCTATAGGCGGGGGCATCAGCCTTCTGGCTGAAGGAATGCTTGCAAAAAGCATGGAACCTGAAGTAGCCAGCGAACTATCCTCCGTGATCGCTATTTTGATCATTACAACTTTGGGTATTCTATCTTCCTTTATTAAGAAGATCAGACAAATCCGTATGACTTTCCAATTGGGACACTATCTGCTTTTGATCTTTGCTCTTGTGGTTAGTTCCATGGCAGATATTACAAAACTGGTCGATACCGCTCCTATGACCCTTCTTTATGTTGCTGTTCTATTGGGTTTATCATTTATTATTCACACTGTCGTTTCAAAATTAATGAAAGTGGACAGAGATACTCACCTTGTCGCTATGACAGCATTGGTCTATTCACCGCCCTTTGTTCCGGTAGTTGCCGCGACCCTCAAAAATAAGGATGTGATCATGACCGGCATGCTGGTGGGAATAGCAGGCTGGATCATTGGAAATTATGCCGGAATTGGTTTTGCCTATTTGATGCAGCTAATATTTGGATAAGGTCCAATATAGAAATTATATTTTGGTTGGGGGAGAGAACCTGTGTGTTCGCTCGGTAATATAAAGAGCGAACCAGTACAGAAGCGAAATAAATTCCTGTAGTACCTCAATGTTGTATCAAATAAAGCATTTGAAATAACTGCATTTTCATGTATTTTATCCCGTAAATAATGGGAGTATTATGCGAATAAAACGTGATCATACTTGCGGAGAGTTATCAAGAAGTTCAGTAGGTGAAGTTGTCCGGATAAACGGATGGGTGAATACTCGCCGTGACCTTGGCGGTATATATTTTGTTGATATCAGAGACCGATACGGATTGATACAAGTTCGCTTTAATGTCGATCTGCCTTCTTCAATACTTGATGTTGTAAAACGTCTAAATAATGAAGATGTCATTGCCGTTGAAGGAACAGTTATAGAACGACCGGCAGACTCAGTGAACAAGAAAATGCTTTCGGGGGATATTGAAGTCGAAGCCAAGGATTTTGAGCTTTTAAATAAAGCCGTACCTACTCCTTTCGAGATCACTAAACGTGAAACAGGCTCTGAAGATCTGCGTTTGAAGTATCGTTATCTTGATCTGCGTACGACAGCTCTGAGAAAAAATATGCATATGCGTCATAAAGCGGCTCAGGCCGTTCGACGATATTTGAACGATCACGATTTTATGGAGATCGAAACACCCGTTTTAATGAAATCCACCCCTGAAGGAGCCAGAGATTTTCTGGTACCTTCACGTGTGAACCGCGGGAAATTCTATGCCCTTCCTCAGTCACCGCAAACTTATAAACAATTGCTGATGGTTGCGGGTTATGACAGGTATTTTCAGTTAGTCAAATGCTTCCGTGATGAAGACCTTCGGGCAGACCGGCAGCCTGAATTTACACAGATTGATTGTGAGATGTCCTTTGTTGATGAAAAAGATGTTATGAGCATTATGGAGAATATGGTATCCTATGTTTTCAAAGAAACGATCGGTGTAGAGATCCCGACACCTCTTCCCATCATTTCTTATCATAATGCCATGGAGCGGTACGGGTCGGATAAACCTGATATCAGATATGATTTTGAGATCAAGAATGTTGAAGACTTTGCTAAGTTGACTGAATTCTCCGTTTTTCATAGTGCCTTAAAGAACGGGGGCGTGGTACGCGCATTGCCGGTATACGGCGGTGGGGAATTCTCTCGCAAGAAGATCGATGAGTTGACCGAATTAGCTAAAAAATACGGAGCCAAAGGACTGGCATTTGTTAAAGTGACAGATGAAGGGCTGAATGGCGGTATTTCAAAATTCATCAATGAGAAAGCCGCGAGCGAATTACTTGACAAAACAGGAAGCAAGCCGGGCGATATTATTTTCTTTATGGCCGATAAATGGGAAACAGCCTTGATCACATTAGGCGCTTTAAGGACAACACTTGCAAAAGAATTCGGCTTGGTGAAAAAAGATGAATACAAGGCTGTTTGGGTAGTTGACTTTCCATTATTTGAAAAAGATATTGAAACCGGCCGACTGGTTGCACGTCACCATCCCTTTACTTCACCACAACTTGAAGATATCGATAAGCTCGAGAGCGATCCTCTTTCCGTAAAGGCCCGTGCATATGATATGGCGTTGAACGGTTATGAGATCGGTGGTGGGTCGATCCGTATCTACAAAAAAGACCTCCAATCAAGAATGTTCAGAGCTTTGGGTATCTCTGCCGAAGAAGCAAAAGAGAAATTCGGTTTCCTTTTGGGTGCTTTCGAATACGGAGCGCCCCCACACGGTGGTATCGCCTTTGGTTTCGACCGTCTGATCATGGTTTTGACGGGTGAAGATTCGATCAGGGAAGTTATTGCCTTTCCTAAGACTACTACTGCGCAATCACCCATGGACGGTGCGCCCAGCGGTGTGGATGAAAAGCAACTGGAAGATCTGGGTATTCAATTGACAAAGGAAAATTGACAAAGGTCAAATGTTTTATGATATAATGAAAAGGCGCGAGAAATCGCGTCTTTTTGTTTCCTATACATAAATTTTTAAACTTGAAACCTATAAACAGCAAAGCGTTAAATTCCTAAACAACGAAGCGCTAAACTTCTAAACCTTTAAACTCCCGATCACTTTATGCGCGAACACAAGATTCCTTGCAGGAATAGTGATTGAAGGATGTTGCGAATTGATGCTGATAAGCTCGATATCATAATCTTTGAATTGCAGGACTCTGAAAAGGATCTTACCATTCTTCAATTTAACGATAGATTTATCATTATTTACAACCGTTTCCATCGGGGAGAGGATGATGATCTCATCGGGGGAGAAAACGGGTGACATGCTTTTATCCTGAAGGGATCCCACTTTGACCGCATAGGAAAAGGGATCGCTGTTACCGGCAGGTCGTTCTATCTTTTTATCGGTATTTCCAATAACAGGAAGGTCCGTGTCGGAAAAAGTAGAATGAATATCTGAAATAAGCGGTATGTATTTGGAAACCTTATATTCCGGATGATTGATATCGCCGAGGACACCCGAAAGTTTCATTTTGCCTTCGCCGGTTAACAGCCAGTGTATATTATAACCCTTTTGGACCAATCTTATCAACACGTTCTGGGGAAGCGTGCGCTGTTCATTCTCATATGATACGTAAGACCTTAAATGAATTGACAGTTCACCGGCAAATTTCTCCTGACTGAGTCCAAGATCTTTCCTGATTTGTTTTAAACGTTCTCCGATAGACATAAAATTCCTAACTCAAACATGTAATATCATACATAATATTACTTGACAATACGCACAATAATACTTAATATTTCATAGTTATGTAATAATGTGCATTAAAAAACAGCACCAAATACGACAGGAATTCAAAATTTGAATGATACATATGTTAAAACTTAATTTCCTGTCTTAGATCTTTAAAAGCACTCTACAGATCGTATCATAAAAAAGAAAGGTGACCATGGCGGTTAAAACCATTAATACACCGGATTCTCCCATTCTATGCGGAAATCCGGAAGCCGATACTTTGTACCTTAAAGAGCTCCTGATCGTAGCGGGACTCCGGCAAACGGATGTGGCCCGTGATCTTGGAGTGAAGAAGAGCATCGTGAACAAGGTTGTGCTCCGTAAGGACAATTCAGCCCGGGTTCTCTCATATTTCGAAGATCTGCATAAGCGATACGGAGAAAAATTACGACGCTTACGGGTAATCGGCAAGAATTAAATGTAACGATGTGCATAATGTGTCAAATTTAACAAAAGAAGGAGAAAATGATGAAAAAAATATTCATCCCCATGGTGGTCCTGGTCATAGGACTCGCTTTGTTCCTGTCATGCGGAGAGGCGGGGATGGAGGAAAAAAAAGAAGAAAGCTTGGTTCCGACCGAGATAACCCAGATATGTGAAGATCATAGTGCTGGTCTTGAATATATTTACTACGGGTTAATAAAGTCAGGGGAGTTATTAAATTCCACTGAAAAAGTAAAAGAACTTACTGTTGAATACTTTAATATGATGTATCCTGAACATCAAAATGAAGTGATACAGTATGTAAACAAAACAGTTGATGAACTTAAGGTTTATTATGATAAAATATCATTAGCTAAAACTACTGGAGATACTATTGATAATTCATATATTTTATATGCAATTGAAGAAATGTCGGATTCTCTAAGTGAAGCGCAAGTAAGCATGTTAACTGAAATATATGAAATATCAAAATCACCTAGTATAGAATATATTATTAGTGAAATAAATGATATAATAAATAATAGAATACCAGTTCTACCTGAAGATGAAAGAAATCTTTTGTATGGAACCGCTTTGATATGTCAGTCTTCTTCACAGTATTGGTATGATAATTATGATGAATGGATCAATCTATTAAATACTGATGAGGCACTTGCAAAGGCTTCATTTAGCTGGGGTAATGTTGCTGATGAGGATATTGGAACGTGTATAAAAGTTTTAGGTGGTTGGACCGTAGCTTCTTGGATTGGAGTTACTCTTCCTGGTTTAGGAACGATTGCTATTACAACAGCTGCCGCAACTGTATTTGCATCTGGAGTCAACGCATTACAACAAGTATTATAATAAATTAGGATCTGATGTGAAAAGAATTAAAAATAAATTATTAATTGCTATTATATCTGCAACAGTAGCTTCGGTGTTTATTACACTATTGGAGTATTTGTTTATTGCCCCAAGTTTAGATAAAGCATTTATTATTCAGAAGTTAATAACTTATTGTATTGTAATAATCGCATTATATATTGGATTGAGAGTAACCAAAGATTAAATGTGTGCACACTCACTTCTATTTGGTGTAAGCGTATTCTTATTTAAGGAGTATGTAAGCATTTCAATCTTAGAGATGAAACCAATACCATAACCTAAAATCCTCATACAATTTAGGCGCGATCAGCTCTGTTGGCATGTATTTGAATATCGGAAGGATTGGGATTAATCCTTCCATTTTCGCAATATTTTCCGGCGGTGCCCAGGCAAGTTTCACCTTCTTTGGATTTGAATTGCCGATAACATACCTGTTTTAAGGCTTGCTGGATATATAAGAAAAGGTTATAATTAAATAGGTATTAATTTAAATACAACTGCGGAGATGTGGATCAAAAGATCTGTGAAATTATGATTTGATTTGTAAATCCTTTGAGTTTGATGAATATTTAAAAAATTAATATCTGAAAGGTTTTAATGAGAAATAAAATTATAAAAGATCCATATTTAGGGACTTTTCCTGTAATTAAATTGTGCAATAATATTTATAAAATCAACGAATTGAATTTTAAGCATAGGATTTTGCTCGCTGTTTTGAGTCTAATTATTATTTTAAGTATACCGATATTGATGTCATCGTTCATTAAAGAGGTTGACCCGGGTTCATTATTTGTTGGAGTGTTTGCCGGAATGTTTTATTCATACCCTTCAAAATATACTGAACCAAATTATAGAAGATATTTGATCAAACACTTAATGAAAGGAAATAAAAAATGAAAAAAGATATTATAATATCAATACGCTATGCTATACTTTTTACCATGATAATGCTTTTAATTGATGAAGTGAATTGGCGGCAATTCATTAATGAACTCAACCTTTATTATATTTTTAAAGCACTATTTATATTATTGTTGTCTGGTGGTCTTTATCTTCTTGTTCTTCGGGGCCAGAGAAAGAAGAAAAGAATTAAAGAAGACACTTAAGAAATAATCACGTCCCCTATCACCACCCCGTTCGTCTTGTTTTTGACGTCTTCCAGGAGTTTTTCCGTCAGGTGTTCCTCTGCCTCAAGGTCGATCCTGACTGTCTCCGCAAACTCCTGAGAGAAGGAAATAAGATCGTATTGGTTCACACAATGCGCCACAACGGGGTGGTGCTCATATGAACAAATAAATTGCAATTTATCGCCTTTTAAAACGGTTTTTATTTTCGCTTCAGTCGAGGTATCTGAAGCTGATTGTCCATAAGCTTTGATCAGTCCACCGGTACCGAGCTTGGTACCGCCAAAATATCGTACTGATACAATAAGGATATTTGTAAGATCCAAACGCTGAATGGCACCGTAAATGGGTTTGCCTGCCGTACCGGAGGGTTCCCCGTCATCATTGTATCGAAATGTCATGTCGTTTCCGGTTCCCAATTGCCAGGCATAGCAGTGATGAGTTGCGTCATAATATTTTTTTCGAATTTCATGAAGCGTTGATTCGATCTCTTTCATCGAATCAACAGGATAAGAAAATCCCAGGAACTTACTTCCTTTAATGGTGATCTTGGATTGGGTGGGAGATTTAATGGTTTTGTATTTCATAAAAAATGAGATGCTGGGAATCGTGTCGTTACATCTACTTTATAAATGTAAATTTATCGGCGACAATAGATCCGTCAAGATGCAAAGCCGCAATATAAATCCCGGAAGTGAGTTCTGTGGGAATAAAGCTTATTTCATGTAGACCTGCTGTTAATAAACTTGCGCCCAGATTACGCGAGAAGACCTTGCGGCCTTTTAAGTCATATATTGAAATTATCCCTTCTTGATTATTTTCAAGAAGAACATAGGAAATATTAAGTGCTTGTCCGGGAGGCAAAGGATTAGGATATACAGATGCCATTTCATCGGCTTCAATTGCCGTAAAGGCATAAGAACCTCCAGCATTTACAGCATCAGAGCCCAATACAAGGATATATTCACTGAAATTCCTGCCGTCAATGATCATGGGGTCGTTCCCGATACGCCTGACTTCACTTTCGCTATTGCTCAGGCAGATCAGATTTGCCGACGTTCCTTCATCCAGCATGGTCTCGAAAAGCATGATCTGCCCCGGAGTTCCCGTTATCTTGAAATAGGTTGTCATGGGATCATGAGCTGCAGTAAAATCAGCAGATAAAGTTGTAAGAATGTTTGATGTATTGTTTTGAAAAGATATGGTATTCAATTCTTCAGCATCATTAAAGGGGTATTGAAAGTTGTCCGCTGAATAAATATCACACAGAACCTGAGCGGTTCCCCAGTCTCTTAATGCGTTTTCGAATGCTATACCTCTGTATTCCAGTTCATTCCGAATGGACGACAAAGCATCTGTGAACAAAATTCTGTCCCAGATGCTGTGAATAATATTATTTCCGGGTCGCGAAAAACGCTTGTTTATATATAGATTGAAACCGGCATTATCGTAATCGAGTGCACTGTGATTAATGGCATAATTCCAGTCTTGGGCATATTCATTGACATAAGCATGATAATCATTGACCTCAGGATACATGTATTCTTCAAACCAGACCGATGACATTTCAAAATAAAAAATATCCTGACTGCGATATTTATATCCAAGCTGAAAAATATGAAACAGTTCATGCGCGCAGGTGACTCTTAGACCTTCAAGTCCGTAGGTGTAAAATACGGTCGAATCCTCCAATTGTGTACTTAAAGTAAGGTAGGATGTCCAGCTTCCATCAGATTGATTATTCTCGGGATAGGTTACGCCGTAATAACTTCTGTCATATCTGAAATATATATCTATTTCCGGGGATTCAATATTATCAATGGGCGGAGCATCAAAACCCAATGCGCGAAGCGTATCATATGATGCATCGAGGTATTCAGCTGCTTTATAAACAAAATCAGGGATCGAATCATTATATGTATAGTCTTGCGGGACTTCATTAAAACCGCTGTTATCATAATGAATGATAAAATGGCCGCCGGGCGTAAGATATTGGTTTGTCCTGCTGGGTCGAGATGTTTTTATCAGTGTTTCAAATGGTTTATGAAAAGCATTTGATTCATGAATATCGGCGGGTTTAACAAAAACCTGGGAGAAGGCTATTGCCGTTAAGAAAAGAAGAATGAAGGTTTTTCTTACAATTTTTATCATATGCCTTTATAGGGATTCAATGACTTTTGCAAGTTGCAAAATCTTAGTCTCTTCAAAAAGATTTCCAAGTACCTGCATTCCAACGGGAAGCCCATTGTCCGTGTTCCCGATCGAAACTGATATACCGGGTATACCTGCGATATTTATCGAAACGGTGAATATATCACTAAGGTACATAGATATGGGATCATTAACCAGCTCACCGATCTTGAATGCCGGAGTAGGGCAGGTAGGCAATATGATCGTATCCACGTTTTGATAAGCTTTTTGAAAATCTTCATAGATGAGCCTGCGGACTTTTTGTGCCCGGCTATAATAAGCATCATAATATCCTGAAGAAAGAACATAAGTCCCCAGCATAATACGCCTTTTTACTTCTGGCCCGAATCCATATTCTCTATTGACGGAATAAAAATCGTTGATACTGTTCGCATCTTCGGATTGTCGTGCCCCATATCTTACACCATCAAAACGGGCAAGATTACTTGAGGCCTCTGCAGTGGCAAGAATATAATAAACGGCAATGGAATAGGAAAGATGAGGTAACCTGATCTCTTTGATCATTTTGCCGGCTTTTTTCAATTTAACTATTGTTCCTTCAAAACGCGCCTTTACTTCAGGGTCAAGACCGTCTTCCAATAGATGGTAGGGTACACCTATGGTTTTAACGCTGTCATCATTTATTTTTCCAAGATAATCATCAACTTCTATGTCTGTGGAGGTGGCGTCATGCTCGTCTTTTCCTGCAATGACTTGCAGTAATTCAGCCGATTGATCAACCGTACGAGTAATAGGTCCGATCTGGTCAAGAGAAGATGCAAAAGCCGTTATTCCGTATCGAGAAACCCGTCCATATGTAGGTTTCAAACCGACAACACCGCAAAAACCCGCTGGTTGTCGAATAGAACCCCCTGTGTCGGACCCCAGGGCATAATCGACCAAACCGGCTGCAACCGCCGCTGCCGAACCGCCGCTGGAACCACCGGGCACCCTTTCCGGATCCACGGGGTTTTTGGTAGGTCCAAAAGCTGAATATTCCGTTGAAGATCCCATGGCGAATTCATCCATGTTTGCTTTGCCGACTATGACGCCACCGGCTTTTTTTATTCGTTTAATAACCGTTGCATCATAAGGCGCAATAAAATTCTTCAAAAATTCCGAGCCGCAGCTATTCTGCAAACCGATGACATTGATATTATCTTTGATAGCAATAAGTTTTCCCGAAAGAAGACCATCGATTTTTCTTTGTTCTTGATAATGTTCATTTAACCAAGTCTCATCGACTTGAGTCATGATATTAAGGTCTTGTGTTTCTTTATACTTTTTTAAAAAATCTGTGATCGAAATGGTCATGCATTCTCCGGATTAACGCGTGAAACGTAAGATATAATAGCCGATCAAGACGCCGATAGCGCTAAGAAAATTCACATGGATCCTAAATCCCAGGGTAAACTCAAGAAAATAAAGATTCAGGGTGAAATTATTGAATCCGATCGGAAAATTTATAGCAAAGAAATCTTTTACCGGTCCATCCGGCAGTACATTTGCAAACAGATGTCCCAAAGCTCCGCCGACAATGGCTGCGATGAGAATGATCCCAATGACTCTTCCGACTTTAGATGCGTATTTGGCCATACTAGCCCTTTTTGAAATATATTTGTTTACATCGGCATAATATAAACAATTAAGGCAAAAGGCAAAAGGCAAAAGAAGTGTCTGAGTTCAGAGTTTGGAGCGATTTAGCAGAATATGAGAAGAAAGACGTGGGGAATAGATATATTTGTTCCTAAACAAAGCCATAGTTTATTAAAAATTTCATCAAGTTCATCCTGTGATCCTGTTAAAAACCATCATATAAATCCTGTTATCATGTCTAAATAAACCTATCAAAACCTATTTAATAATTGTAATTTCAAGCAATGAAAAATTTTTCATCCCAAATTCTGAAGTATTTCCGTGATCGTCCGCATGCCAGAGAAAAGATCAAGCAGTTGGCAAAGACTCTCAATATCGGTTCTCACGACTATCCGGATTTTCGTGATACGGTTAAGGATCTGGCCCATCAAGGTAAGCTTTACCGTTTTAAAGGCAATTGCTATGGATTGATCGATCAACGGGGAGAGGTTATCGGAACGCTGGATATGCATCCGCGGGGTTTTGCTTTTGTTCACACACCGGACGATAGAAAAATATATGTTTCCCAACATAATATCGGAACTGCTTGCCACGGCGATACCGTTGCCGTTGTACTTCATCGGAAGAAAGCGGTAGACAAGGATCATGAAGGACATGTTAAACGCATCATATCAAGAGGGAAAGATACTTTTATTTGCACGTTTCATCAGTTAAGAGGATATGACCTTGCGATTCCCGCCATTCATCATCTTCAGACGGATATCATTATTGATAATTTCAATGGCTTAACACCCGGAGAAGGTGAATACATCATGGTGAGGGTCCTTGAATGGCGAAAAGGCGGAGAACGTCATCGGGGTGAGATCATCAGTATCGTCGGCAAAGAAAATGTTCCGGAATTCGATGCTGTGATGATTGCCAACAAATATAATATTCCAGATAAATTTTCAGATATCGTCATGGAACAGATCAGCGATTTGAGCTTTGATATTCCCCATGATCCGGAGAGAAAGGATCTGAGGGATCTTGTCTGTTTTACTATTGATCCTGATGATGCGCGGGACTTTGATGATGCCGTATCGATACAGAAAACGGAAAACGGTCATTATTTATTAGGCGTTCATATTGCAGATGTAAGTCATTATGTACCGGAGAACACTCCCTTGGACTATGAGGCTTTGGAGCGGGGAACTTCGGTTTATTTTACCGATCATGTTGTTCATATGTTACCCGAAAAGCTAAGTACAGAACTGTGTTCTTTGCAACCCGACACGGATCGTCTTGCCATGTCTGCCATGATGACCATATCGTCTGAAGGGAAAGTGATGAATTATGACATCTTTCCGTCATTGATCCATAGCAGGCATCGATTTACTTATAAGACAGCACAAAAAGTTTTAGACGAAAGAGATGGGCTGTATAAAGATGAATTGATATTAATGAGCAAGCTGGCAAAAGCGCTTAATAAAAAACGAAAAGATGAAGGCAGTATCGATTTTGATCTACCGGAACCCTTGTATGAATTGAATGACAAAGGGATCCCGGAAAAGATCTTGCTTCGCGAGCGCTTATGGACTCATCATATGATCGAAGAATTCATGTTGATGGCAAATCAATGTGTAGCAAATTTTGCCAGGACAAGAGGAACCAGAGTCCCCTTTATTTATAGAATTCACGATATTCCCGAAGCAGATAGTATTTATGAGTGGTTTGCGCTGATGGATGCTTTTGGATTGAATATAAGCTTTTTCGGATTGCCTATTACGTCAAAAAAATTCCAGAAAACACTGGAAAAGGTCATGAAGCAAAATAACAGTCCATACATCATGAGGATGGCTTTACGCACCATGACCAAAGCAAAATACAGTGTTAAGCCGGTCGGTCATTTCGGCCTGGCTTTTGATGATTACACACACTTTACTTCCCCGATACGAAGATATCCTGATCTGATGGTGCATCGCTTGATCAAGCGATACAGGCAGGGTAATCAGATAGATAACGAATTAAAACAACGACTTAAGATCGTAGCTAAAAAATCTTCGGCTGCTGAGTTGCGTGCGCTTGAAGCAGAACGGGAGTATCATAAGATCAAGCAAATGAGATATATCTCAAATCATTTGGGAAGCGAATTTGCAGGGGTCATTTCGGGGGTGGCGCCACACGGATTCTGGGTTGAGTTGAACGACATCTTTATCGAAGGATTTGTGAGAAAAGATTCACTTGAAAATGATATCTGGGATTTTGATAAACGTCATCATTGTCTTAGCGGTTTAAGAAGCGGCAGATCATACAGACTAGGCGACAGGATCAACGTTCGAGTTGTAAAAGTTGATGTGAAAAACAGTCGGGCGGACTTTGAAGTAGTATTTGACAAAAAGAAATCATCAACAAAGGCATAGTAATATTCAATTGACATTTTCTCTTCGATAGAGAACCTATTGCTGAATAAAAAAGCCCTCAATAATTGAGGGCTTTTCATTAAGAAAAGTAATTTTTATTTCACTAATTCAAAATCAATGAAATCAGCATGATGGAAAATAATAGATTCGGGTGAGCGTTTTTCGCCGGCTCCTTCTTTTGAGTGTGTGGCGATCACATGCATGACCTCTTCAGGGATATCGTGTTTGAATGCCAGGCCGACACCACTGAACGGGTGACGCAAATAACGGCCATAGCTTGATTTTACCGATTTCCCGTCTATGATCTCATATTCCAGCAGTTTACCCACATCTGCAAGCAGAGCACCTGCAATAAGGTAATCACGGTTAACCGGTGTCCGGCGATCTTCATGCAGAACTTCTTGAACGTCATCAACAGCCATGCACATGCGGCAAACGGCTCTAACATGATCAATAAATGAGATCTTCACATTCTCTGCAAGCAATGTAAAGGGAATCGCCATCAGGAGTTCATCTGTCCATCCGCGATAATCTGCGGCTTCCATCCAAATATCAATGACTTTCTGGCGTAATTCCAAATCTTTGATCTCTTTGACTTCCGGCAGAACTTTTTCTACGTTCATTCCACAAACCCTTCTGTTTAGTTAATGTAACAAAAAAATTTACTGACTTTTAAAACGGGATGCAAAACTAAAAAGAAAAATTGGAAGGAAAATAATAGATTTAATGAAAATATTTTTGTAAATAACGCCTGTTTCAGATCAAGGAGTAAACAATGAAGATAATTCGTACACTTGCACTTGCATTTTTATTTGCTTTCAGTCTTGCCATTGAAGCTTCACCTGAAGCTTTGGCCATGTTCGATGCCAGGGAATATATCAATGAAAATGACGACACGTTATTATACCGGATCCTTGAACCGCAAAATAAATGTTTTTTAAAACGATATCCCCTCGTGATCTTTTTGCATGGATCGGGTGAAAGAGGCAATGATAACGAACGTCAACTGATTTGGGGTGCCGGAGCATTTATAAAGGAAGAAAATCTTAAGGAATACCCCTGTTATGTGATCGCCCCACAGTGTCCCGAGGGAAAACGTTGGCTGGAAATAAATTGGGCATTGCCGACACACAACATGCCGGAGGAACCTTCAGAAACAATGTCATTGGTTATCGAATTAATGGATAAGGTTATTCAAGATTACCCGATAAACCAGCATAGAATTTATATAACTGGATTGTCTATGGGAGGATACGGCACCTGGGATTTGATCTCCAGAATGCCGGAAAAGTTCGCCGCAGCCGCGCCAATTTGTGGGGGCGGTGATGAAAATCAAGCTTATAAACTTGTTGATATGCCAATATGGGTTTTTCATGGGACAAACGATACAACCGTGCCCCCGGAGCGTTCGCGCCATATGGTCAATGCGATCAAAGAAGCCGGTGGCACAAAAGTCAAGTATACTGAATATCCAGACGTGGGGCACGGATCCTGGAAACCCGCATATGCCGACCCAGAGTTCATGAAATGGATGTTTAAACAGAAAAAATGATAAAAGATCAACAACTGAATGGAAAAAGTAAAGACGGAGCATCGCTCCGTCTTTTTTAATTTTTTATATACGTTGAATCCTCAACTTGAATTCAAACCTTATCTTCTTCCTGTGCTTTGCGTATATCTTTTAACGATACATTTGCTTCGAGAAAATGGATAAATCCCAGAATACAGATGGGGATCAAACCGATCAGATGTTGTAAAAAAGCATAGGACGCAGCAACACTTTTATCAATGTTCAACGCCACCAATGTAGCAACGATGGCGGCGTGAAATGTCCCCACATAGCCGGGAGCGGCAGGAATGGCAATAGCGATCATCGCGGTTGCCATAAGAATAAAAGCTTCAACAAAACCCAATTCCAGATGACAGGCCTTGATCCCAGCCCAGTACGTCAATCCTGTTACGAACCAAATGGACAAACTATAGAATAGAATTTTGAATGGATGACGGATCTTGAAAAGTGCCAGCATTCCGTTATGAAGATCATGAAAAAACCCCCATACCTTGCCCTCTTTCCTTTGCAGATAATTCGTGATCTTTTCTCTCAATTTGTAATATAGATATATGATCAAAACAAATAGCATCAAGATCGCGATCAGTAAGATACGCACCATTGTGATCTGTTTATGTGTTAATGGAAGATCAATAAAAAGTGAAAAAATCACAACGAAAAAAAAGAATGACACACCGTCTATCATGCGTTCGATCACGATGGAAGGTAAAAGCAGAGCGCCTTTTTTACCGATGAAACGTCCCGTAATATATGCACGGACGATCTCTCCGATCCTGAACGGAAGAACATAATTCGTAAAAAATCCGGCTGCCGTTCCTTTGTAAAGTGTCAATGCTGAATAATTGCCCATAGGCAAAAGAAAGATCCTCCAACGGACACCCCGGATAAGCAGGATCAGCAACATTCCCAACATACCTCCAATATACCAGAAGATATTTACGGAACGCAGTTCGCTGATAAAATTATTCCATTCGATCCCGCGAAAGGCAATATAAAGGCCAACGGCTGAAATAAGGAGAGCAAGAACGAGCTGGATTTTTTTGTTTTTCATGGGGTCTCAGTATAAAGAATATTAATAATTGACTGTATATCGGGATTCTCTTCCTGTAGCTTATTCATAACTTCGATTTTTTTTGAGAGGGGCATTTCAACGAAGCGAGCCTTCATTTCATTTACAAAATCCTGATCCGCGCCTTCGATATTATTCAATTGATTCTCAAAATCACCGATAATGTTCAATGAGTCAGCATCAGGTGTGAGGAACATATCCAATCTATCACGGATCTCGCCTTCATTTAGATTCGGTTGAACAAATGATCGATATATCGATGGCGCAAATCCGCCCAGGATCTTGTAAGTGAAAGATTTTTCCTTAATATCCTTACCTAAGGTATCGGTGGGGATGGCCATTAAAAGTAAAAATACCAGACTCATGATAATGCCCGCTTTCAGAGCACCTAATAGAAGTCCGCCGAACTTATCGAGCCAACCGAGCTTAATGGCATGAATAATTGAACGCAAAAAATAGCCGATAACTTGAGCAAGAATGATCACGATCAAGAATATGGCAATATAACCGATGATCTGTGACAGCTGTTGAGACCATCCGAATTGCATGATAAAAATATCGCTGGCCCAGGAACCGAGATTGGCGGCAACAATAATGCCGATAATAAGTCCGGCCAGTCTGAATGCAGAACTGAGCAATCCCTGTTGATATGATTTATAGATCAAAATGATAGCAACAACGATCGCGACAATATCAACCCAATACATATTATGCTCCTAACAGTTTTTTTACAATTTCCTGAACTCTTCGACCATCGGCCTTGCCGTTCACCTCTTTCATAGAAGCTCCCATCACACGACCCATGTCGGCTATTGAAGATGCGCCTGTTTTTTCAATGACATTTTTCACAATCGTTTCAATTTGAGCATCATCCATTTCAGGCGGCAGATAGTCTTTAATAAGTTCAAGCTCTTCTTTCTCAATATCTGCAAGATCCTGACGTCCTGCATTTGCATAAGTCGTCATTGAATCAATACGTTCTTTTGCCGCTTTTTTCAAAACTGCCAGTTCATCGCTTTCTTCAAGATCTTTTTTTAAAGCGATCTTTTTCTCTTGCAGTTTTGCCAGGAGCATGCGCAAGGTCTTTACCTTTTCCGCCTCCTTATTTAGCATGGCGGCTTTCAAGTCAGTTTTAATTTTAACAGTATAACTCATTATATTGCCTCATTGGATTTATCAAGTATTTTACAAATGAAATATTTTATTAAAAAGGATTTTATTGTATTTTGCCACCAGTCAAAGGAGCGTTTATGTTTAAAAGACTACTTGAATTGTCCGAAAAAGAAGAGATCAGGATACTGGGATTGATGACAGGCACGTCAGCTGACGGTCTGGATGTTGCCGGAGTAAGATTTAAAGGCTTCGATAAATATCCCGAATATGAAGTTTATTATTCAAATTTTATTCCATATCCAAAAGAGTTTTCAGAACCTTTTAAACGGCCTCTTGAACTCAGTGCTTCAGATATTGCAGATCTTGACATGAAGCTGGGGAAATGGTACGGTGAGACGATCTCGAAACTTAATACTGATTTTGATGTTATTGCAAATCATGGACAAACTTTGCTGCATAATGCGCCAAATTATACCGTTCAGATCGGTGAGGCTCAATACATTGCAGTAATATGCGGTAAACCTGTAATCTGCGATTTCAGAACTCCGGATCTTGTTCTCGGTGGACAGGGTGCGCCATTGATACCTGTAGTTGATGAATTTCTGCTCCGTGAATCTGACAACTGTGTTATCGCATTGAACATGGGCGGTATTGCAAATATCACTTTTTTGCCACCGAGGGGAAGTTCTAAGCAAACCGTTGCGTGGGATACGGGTCCTGCCAACACTTTAATTGACAAAGCGGTTTTCGATTATACAAAAGGAAAGTCGGATTTTGACCGAAACGGCGATTTTGCCCGTATCGGGAAATTAGATACAACGCTATTAAAGTATTTAATGGATCATCCCTATATTAATAAGACTATTCCCAAATCTGCAGGACAAGAGCAATTCGGATATGAATTTTATCATGAAATAAAGAATAAACTTAATCTTGCTAATGATATAGAATGGCTTTCTTTTATACGAACCTTAACGGAATTTACGATCAGGAGCATTGAAAAAGATATTCGTGCATTAATTAGCAGGGAAAATTGTCCGGTCAAGATTATTGCCAGCGGGGGAGGCTCGGAAAATATTTATATCATGGAAAGATTAAAAGAAGCCTTCAAAGACTGTGTTGTGGAAAAATTCAATAAGCCGGATCTGAACAGCGATATCAAGGAAGCGTTCGGTTTTGCTTATCTGGGTTATTTGTTTATGAGAGGTTTGCCGGGTAACATGCCTTCCGTAACCGGTTCATCCAGGGAA
>Ga0272443_10002219_pt1 | contig 25412 bp, 19 predicted proteins | sample SSMAcet12_FD_193581 | JGI IMG/M metagenome (GOLD analysis project Ga0272443, IMG submission 193581) | Marine sediment archaeal communities from Little Sippewissett salt marsh, Falmouth, MA, United States - SSM-Acet-12 | ecosystem: Environmental > Aquatic > Marine > Wetlands > Sediment ...
AGACTCGTTGACTCTTTCAGGGATGATAATAGCTGTGAAAGAATTCTATTCACTCAAGTCATGAGAGTAAATCGCAAACTCGGAGATAAACCCAAATAGAAAAGTACACAAAATACTTTACACTACCAAACAAGACATTCCCGTCATATTCCACCGGCGTATTGTCAGCCATAACATCCTGTCGTATCGCTACTTACTCGGGGTCGGCCAGAATTGTCCCGGCTCTAAGCTTCCCAGAATGAAGCTAAGTTCCCCAACCGGTGATTTCCCGCTCAACTGACTGCGTGTCGTGTCGATAAACTCCCCAAGGGCTTCAAGTGCGAGGATTGTTCAGGAAGCACCGAGTTGGCAATTGCGAGTCAGAATATTCGACACCAGATATTACGGTCTTCAAGAACCGGGATCTCGCCGAGTAGTAACTTTCGCATGAATGTCAGGCGTTACCTCAGATGATTCCACAGCAAAGCAAAACATACCAGGAACACGTCAATCAGGTTCAGCATCTCCAGAACCTGAACAACCTTTTCAGACAGATGTCTGAAGCTGTCCTCGTTATTGACTCAAGCGGGAAAATACTATCGGCAAACACTGCTGCAGAGCAACTGTTGCGCCAGAGTTCGGAGGCGCTTTGCGGTACCGAAGTCAGCGCACTATGGGAAGACGCCCACCGTATTCAACTCTCCCTGATTCTCTCCGATGAGACCTTCATTGACGAATGCTGGTCCGCCTCGATTCCAACGCGTAGAGAAGACGGAGAGACAATTATCTGCGACACGAAGATCTGTCCTTTGAGAGACTGTGACGGGCGAACATTCGCTTACAGCTGCATCCTCCAGGATATCTCGCATTATCGGAACTCGCTTGAAGAACTCGGTGAGAACAAGCGCAAGCTTTCAACGTTGATGGACAACCTTCCCGGAATGGCCTACCGTTGCCGAAACGACAGCCAATGGACGATGGAGATTGTCAGCAAAGGCTGCAAGGAACTCACCGGCTACTCTCAGCAGGACGTGGTCGCGAATCATGGAGTATCCTACGCTGAGATTATCGTGCCTGAAGATAGAGACGCCGTGAAGAATGGGGTACAAGCCGGACTGTCAAAAAACAGGCCGTTCCGCATTCAATACAGGATTCGTACGAAGGCAGGCCAGACAAAATGGGTATGGGAACAGGGTATCGGTATCAAATCGCCTGACGGCGATGAAATTGCTATCGAAGGTTTCATAATCGATGTAACCGAGAGGGTAAGAGCTGAACATGCTCTTAAGGAATCAGAATCAAGGACAAGAGCGATTCTGGACAGCACATCAAGAGCGTTTATGCTGCTCGACAAGCAAGGTCTAATCAAGGCTTTTAACCAGAACGCGAGCAAGTTCGTCAAGGAAGTATCCGGCGAGGATCTTCGTCAGGGGATTGAGTTCGACAGGCTGCTGAATCCGTCAACTGCATCGAGAACGAAACAGCTGCTCAACAATGCTCTCCAGGGTCAGGTAGTCAAGTTTCAGAGACATTACAGCACGAAAGATGGTGAACTGATTTATGAAATGGACTTCACGCCCGTAGAAGATGACAATCAGCAGGTAGTAGGTGTCTGCTTCGGGGCAAGCGATATCACAGAGAAGAGAAGAATGGAGCAGCACCAACAAGCGCTCGAGGAGCGACTGCAATACTCGCAGAAACTCGAAAGCCTCGGTGTTCTGGCAGGTGGAATAGCGCACGACTTCAACAACCTGCTGATGGGTATACTTGGGAATGCGGAACTTGCCCTCATGGATGCGGGAGAACAAGCTGAAGTCCGCGAGTGTCTCACCGATGTGATCTCCGCGGCAAGAAGGGCCTCTGAACTGACAGACAAGCTCCTTGCCTACTCCGGCAAGGGCATAATAGCCGTAAATCCGATAAATGTTTCGGATCTAATACGGGATATGTCAGACCTCTTCGAATCAACACTGCCACCAGCCGTGAGTATTCAATACGATCTCGACCATGATCTCCCACTGGTAGGTGGGGACAGAAACCAATTGCGCCAGAGCGTTGACAGTATCGTGACGAATGCTACGGAGTCATTTGATGAACGCGGCGGTGTTATAACGATAAGAACCGGGATTACGAAGATCTCCCGGTCCGGTGCGACCAATCTCATCTCTGAGGACGAGATAACAGAGGGTACGTACGCTACTATCGAAATCACCGACAACGGTTGCGGGATGAGTGACGAGACACTCAGCAAGATATTCGAACCATTCTATTCCACCAAGTTCACTGGTCGTGGGCTGGGGCTTGCAGCCGTCCTCGGGATTGTCAGGCGACACAAAGGCGCGATCAAGATTGACAGCGTTCCGGGTGATGGCACTTCATTCACATTGCTGTTACCTGTGTTCCTGACAGAACGAAAGAACAATCCGGAACAATCCGATACGTGCAAGAGTGTTCAGACCACGAAGAAAATACTCGTCGTGGACGACGAAAAGAATTCGAGAGACGTCGCTGTAGCGGTACTCCGCAAGTTTGGATATGAGGTTATCGTCGCAGGAAACGGCGAAGAAGCTCTCGAATTGCTGAAGGAGGACATCGATGATATCTCCGCTGTGATGCTCGACGTGATGCTGCCCGATATAAGAGGGGATATTCTCCTGAAGGAGATCAGGAAGACAGAACCCCTGCTGCCCGCGCTTTTCACCAGCGGGTACAACGAAGATGTTGTCATACACAGCCTCGGCGAAGAAGGAAGTCTGGGCTTCATTCAAAAGCCTTACAGCCCGGCAGACCTTCACATGCGCTTCAACAGGCTCCTCGAAACCCACTAAGTAGACGCTCACCTTCAGTTTTCCCTTGCCAGCTCTTACCGAGATTATCTGCATGCCGGCCTTGCTATATCGAATTAGACAGCGTAGATTGGCAGCAAATGACGGTTTCTTTGATGCGAGGTGAAGATGATAAATCCTGATGACAATGTTGATGATCTCATAGAGCAATATCCTGAACTGAACACTTTCCTGATGAGAAAAGGAATTATGTGTGTCCAGTGCGGAGAAGTTTTCTGGGGTACTCTTAAAGAACTCATACAGTCCAAGAATCTCGATGTAGAGTAGATCCTGCGTGAAATCAACTCGCAGATATCAGACTGAGCTATCGAATACTACCGAAGGCATAGTGGAATCTGAACTTCCTGGGTGAGTATCAAGGTTCGACAGTCTCTTCCCGATTATCTCCGAAACATCCTGCGTGTTCGAACGTACGACTGATAAGTCGCCAGATCAACCACGCGAGACCCGGCAATCAGGCAACAATGCCTTGATGAGGACCACTATGAAAAGCACGAAAACCCCCATGACGTTATCAGCATTCCTTCTTCTGACCGCTCTCGTCATCAGCCCGATCAGCACGGCAGCCGCAGGAGTTATCACAGGAACAGTGTACGATTTCGACTCCAAATCACCCATCCCGTTCGCGACAGTACGAAACGAGTTAACAGGTCAGTCAATACCAGCCAACAGCAACGGCGAATACAGGCTAAGACTTCCCGGGGGAGCCTGTAAACTCAAATTCAGCCACCTTGCGCACTACTCGGAATGGGTCGAGATCAACGTAACGGATTCACCTGTAGTTCGTGACGTCTATCTCCGTTCTTCGCGTATCGAGGTGGAAGGTATCAAAGTCTATGCAAGGGCCCTGGGGCCGGGGCAGAGAATAATCGTCGAAGCCATCAAGAGAAAAGACGAAATCCTGTCGAAGGTCAGGAGTTACTCCTTCGACTCATACACCAAGGTTGTAATCAGGGACGAAGGCGCGGATGACTCATCAAGTATCAGGTATATTGTGGAAACACAGACTCAATCATATTGGGAGCAGCCAGATAAGTACAAGGAAATCGTCACCGCGCGCAAAGTCTCAAGGAACATCACTGATACGGACGCATTCGTTACGGTCGGCGAGCTTCTCAATTTCGATCAGAACCGGATAGAGGTTGGCGATGCTTCTGTGGTTTCGCCAACTGCTGAGGATGCGCTCGACCATTACAACTATTATCTGCTCGATACGATATACGTTGATGGCAAAGCCGTGTTCAGACTGGAGATAGAACCCCGGAATCAGACCGATCCTCTCCTTACAGGTGAGATTCTGATTGCGGATTCGACATATAATGTCGTCGGAGTCGATGGAGGCTTCAACGAGGGTTTCGACGAGCCGTATCTGATCGATCCGCACTTCAGCCAGAAGTATGCGCCTTTCGAGAACGATATCTGGATGCCGGTAGAGATCAGGTTCGATTGCGATCTGGATATCCCGATACCCGGCGTCCCGAGATTCTTCATAGACTATGTCGCCATACCTCACAGCTATAGCATCAACCTCATTCATCCCGAAGACAGATTCGATGAATACTCCATCGAAATCGCTGAGGGTGTCGACGAAGTGGACTCCGTCAAGTGGAACTCGGGTCAGCTTGTCCCACTGACCCTTGAAGAGGTCGGTGCCTACAGCCGTATAGATTCCATCGCCGAGGCTCCGAAACCGCTCCACACCTATGCAGTCATGGCGGGTGTCGGCGCAATGTACATGACATTCGCTCCCAATGACTTCTTCCACTTCAACAGGGTGGAAGGAACGTATCTCGGTGCCGGTTTCAACCTCAAGGATCTGATACCACGCACAGAACTTCGTCTGAAGTCCGGATATGCGTTCTCGGGGGATTACTGGCAACATGACTACGGTATCAGTTGCAGACTGCATGACAAGAGGAAGTTACGCTTGCATCTCGGTTATCATGACCTTATCACCAAACGTCCCACGATGATATCGTCTCCGGGTGCCAACCAGACATTCCTCGCGGCCATGTTCAAATCTGATCCATTCGATTATTACCTTAACCGGGGCTGGGACATTGGCTTGAGTTTCAGGCCGTTAAAGCATACGAATATGAAGGTAACTTATCACGACCAGAACCACTACTCTGTGCCGAAGAATACTGAGTTTTGTGTGTTCGACACGGATGAGAAACATAGGGAAAACCCCGAGATCGACGATGGAAAGATGCGCTTTGTATCATCCGAACTGACGATCGACTCACGAAAGCTGATGAAGATCGGCTCCGAAGAAACCCCGGAATTCTCTCCCAGTTACACAACTATTAAGCTCGGATTGGAAATTGCATCACCCGATCTGATTGATAATGATTCTGATTTTCGCAGATATCATATCAGGCTGATGAGGAGACAGAACTTCCCCGGCCTGGGCACCACATGCATAAGCGGGTATCTTGGAGGATCGGATGGTAGTCTCCCGCCACAGCAGTATTACAGCGTTGACTTCGGAGCAAGCATTGTCGTAGATGACGTGTATTTCAAAACATTGTATGATGAAAACTACTCTGGAAGCAGGGTTGCCTCGATTTACCTGTGCCATGACTTCGGCACGCGGCTGTTCAAGAAGAGTGGGATTCCGCTTGTCAAGCGCATCCCGTTCTCCCTCGCCTTGTTCGGGGGTGCGTTCTGGACAGACTCTCACGATCACGATTACTTCCCGGGCGACGAGAAACTGCTGATTGCAAAAAAGCCCTACACGGAAATCGGCTTCCAGATTGGTCGGATAACACCGTGGAATCTCAAGTTTGACTTTGCATTTCAACTGTCAAACTACGACACCAAAGATTTCACATTCAGTTTTGGAGGATTTCTCTTCGACTAATCAACGGACTGACTTTCGTAGTACTCGACATACTCTGTACCCAGCTCGGTTAGTTCATAGTACGTATGATTTCGGTGTTTGATCCACTTGTTGTCGACCACACCTTTTCTGTAGCGAATCATAAGCTTCGGGACTCTTCGCAGCAAGCCCTGTTGCAGAAGTCGTTTGTGCCGGTCGAAGACTTCCTGCTTATCCAGATGGAGCATTCGAGCAACTTTGAGGGAATAGTCAAGCCCGAAATCATGGTGAAGCTTGAGTATCCTGAAATCATTCTTTTCGAGCGAGTCATACAGATCATCGGGGGTAAACTCGTTCTTGACAAGGACATCCTCCCAGCTCAGCTCTATCAGGCGTTGCGGGTCAACATTCTTCAGATTCGGGCATCCGGCTTTGTGTATCTTAATGTGCTCGCCGTGGCTGTGATACCCGACTATCGGGTCTCCGGGACGCGGGTTACAGCAGTTAACGATGAGATACTCTTCCCGGATATTGAGTTCATCCTTTGATGACATGATCGAAATATACGAATGAAAGCTGTGAGTATCAAGTGAAGGTGATCTATGTCCCAAGAGGGATGCAATCCAAATCCAACTCGTCGAAAGGCACGTTCCCCATCAGCAGAATCATATCTCCACCTCCGGCACCGGTCGGCTTCGCAAATCCGTTATGGCGCTTCGCGAACTCCTCGAGTTCGTGATGAATCGCAAGCTTCAGCTCTAAACCTGCCTGCTTCGCGCAGATATCCAACTGATTCGAAAAACTGTCTACAACTGTACACAATTTCTCGAAAGGGACTTCAAACCAGGCCTTCGCAACTCTATTACTTGCATCCACAAGGTTCTTCAGGGAACGTTCACCAGACTTGCCGGACATGGCCAGCCATTCTTGGAATTGCCTGACAAGCGAACGCGTATCAGCCGCCTGGCCGGTCCAAACGAGATATGCCGGGGGATAGTTCTTCCACTCGGCGTATACTTCTTCGACACTTGTCCCGCCGCTATCCCTTCGAAATCTGATAGCACTGGCGTATGCACATCCGGCAACATCCGCCCCGCTTCCTGTTCCTCCCTGAGCTTCACGGTGAACAGCGTCCGCGATTCTCGCGACCTCCTGCCTGTGATCCTGCCATGTGATTCCTGCTCGTTCCATTCGCAACGCGGTAACACCCACAGCTTCGGCTGCCGATGAGCCCAAACCGAGCTTGACCTTGCTCCCAGCAGGCCCGGTATGAACGAACTGGCTGTAGTCGATCTCAAGATTCGGTTGTCCATGTCGCTGTTCATATTCCTGAATCCGGGAAATCGGATAATCAAGTGCGAGTCTCACCACGTGAGATAGTTGCGGCTTTTTAGACGATATCGAATCTGAAATCGTGAGAAATCGGGGTACCGGTACAACAACAGAGGTACCACCGTACAGCACTGCATACTCTCCGGTCAGCATCACCTTGCCGGGGACCTTAACAGAAGTCATTGGATATCCACGATCTCCGCAGCCCCTGCGGGCCTGCCTGCGAGGGCCGACTTGACACCTTCTATACGCCTGATCCGGGACGCAACTCTCGACACTTCATCTCTGCTGCAGAGAAGTGCCACATTCGGGCCGGCGTCGATTGTGAAGTACACTTCCGTACCGGCCGATCTCATCTTTTGACACTGGTGTATCAGCCTGACAGTGGCGGGTGTCCAGTAAACGAGTGAGGGCTTCGTTGCCATCATACAGGCATGCATACACAGCGCATTCTGCTCGCATGTTTCTCCGATGAGTGTGAAGTCATTTCTGCGAATTGCCGACAGCATCAACTTGTAGTCTCGACGAGATCTGCTCAGCCACGACTTGTAGTATGGTGACGTCCGGCGAGACATCTCCATAGCCACGCGGGAGCTGTATTCCTTTTCTCGCTGTTCTACTACAGCGATCACCATCCCGAAAGGCACTTTCTCTTCGCTCAGGATAAGTCTCGCTGCAGAGTTCTTCGTTGATGGGAGTGCCGCAAGACCTCCGGGGATCGATCGAGCGGCGGAACCACTGCCGATTCGTGCAAGTCGCGACAATTCCGTCATGGAAATCGACTTATCGGCAAACCCCGATAGCGCCTTCGCAAGAGCGGCAAACCCCGATGCGCTTGAAGCCAGACCTGCGGCCGTAGGAAACGAATTGGAGGATAAAACATCGAAATGCCCGGATATAAGGCCCCGCTGTCTCCACAGGTCCATGTATTTCGAGATTCGTTTGCGTGAGGACAGATCGGCGGGCGTTCCGTTCAATGTGGCTCTGTCATGGGAACCTCTGATGCGTTCGACTCTTGTTTTCGTAGCCAGCACATCGAGGGCAAGCGATATAGAAGAAGTGGCGGGAAGGTTATCCCCGCCAGCCATTTTCCCCCAGTATTTGACTAAGGCAATATTTGCGAAGGCACGAGCCTTCACGATGCGTATCATGTCGCTGCTCCGAGCGTGAATGGATACACGAGAGCGAATTGCTCGGACAGTTCTTCGAGGAGTTCGTACTGCCTCTCGGAAGGTACGAGCGCAACGACCGCGCCTCCTCCACCTGCCCCGGTCAACTTTGCACCGTACGCACCGTTGTCGAGAAGAGTATCCACAGCCTTGTCAAGCGCAGGTGTCGAAACTCCGAGCTTAGCGAGAAGCTCGTGATTCCTTTCCATCAGTTTACCCGCAGCTTCAGCATCTCCGGTTCCCAGAGCTATTCCTGCATCGACCGCTATGCCGCCGATTTCATCAAAGATAGCCGTGACACCTTCCGGATCGCTGTTCCTCTTGCGCTGAACAAGCTCAACTAACTCAACTGTGCGCACTCCCGGTTCGACGATACATACAAGGCCCGTCATGGTTTTTCGGACGCGAATGGGCAGCATCTCCCTCGGTGGACCTTTTCGGAACCAGATCACACCGCCGGAAAGAACGGTGGCGGCATCCATTCCGCTGGGGTTGCCATGGAAAACCGACTCCAGCCTTTGAGCCTCTTCGAACAGATCCCTGTCCCATTGTCCACATCGCGGGACTCCCTTGTATTGCCTGAGGGCTGAGCAGATGGCTACAGAAAACGACGCCGATGATCCAAGCCCCATACCGGGGACGAGTTTCGATTCTACTTCAATCGCTATCGGTTCGTTTTGCAGTTCATAAAGCTCAAGAGCTGTATCCGCCGCTCTCGAAAAGAGACGCATATCTTTGTCGGTGTTTGGAATAGGGAACGCCTGCTTGAAATTCGGATGTACAAACCTCGGACCATGAGCGTCCTCCCTAATCTTGACCACAAGTCCCAGATCAATCGTAGAAATAATGCCCGGATAGTTGTAAACGCTCGCGTGTTCACCGTAGAGAATAACCTTGCCTCTTGCGAACGATTCAACGGGAAGTTCATGATCCGAATGTGTCACCAGATCGCGCTGATCCATGCTCCTGCGAATTTCCTCCGCTGCAGAAACCTTGATGTCACCACGGGAGATCATCTCTTCAGCTACCTTCTCGACATCCTTGGTCGGAACACCCGCACTCACAGCCACACTTCTCGCATGGAGCGCCATGTGTCCCTTCTGGATGCCGTCCGTGCTCAGTGCAAGGCAGGCCGCGAAATTCTGTGCCAGCCCTACGGACGCCAAAAGTCCTGCAAGCTCTCGTGAATTCTGTACACCGCTAATGCCACGCAGGGTTCTCACAGCCGGGTGCGTGTTGACTGCACCTCCAACCCATCCGACCTGCAGGGGCAATTCTATGGATCCAACGAGTATGTCATCCTCAACTTCGAATTTCGAAAGACCTCGATACTGTCCATCGCTGGCCGCATAGGCATGGCCGCCGGCTTCGATAGCACGCCAGTCCTGTCCGAAAGCTATTGCGGCTGCACAAATACCGTTAAATATGCCCTTGTTGTGTGTAGTTGCCCGATACGGATCGTGTTCTGCGAGTCTGCTGGCCTCAACCATTCTCCTGGCCACCACGGGGCCCTCGAATTCTTGCGTGGCAAGCGCATCGAACGGCATTGTGAACCTGGCACGGGCGATTCGCCTGTCGGCCAGATTCGAGAGTATGCGGAGATTAACCCTGCCTGATGTCACCTGCTGCACATACGGCGCCACCGCTTCACAGATGCTGTTGATCGCATTCGCCCCCATAGCCTCGCAAACATCACACATAATGTGAATGATGAGCATACGGCCAACGCCTTCGCCGCCATCAACAATTCGCGTCTCGACATCGAAAACACCGCCCCCGCGAACCGCCATCTTGCTGTCCGCTTCGTTACCGATCGCGACGATTTCATCTTTGTGCTTGAGTATCTCGGCAGCGGCTGCATCCGGATCTTCAGTATCCAGCACCTGAATCTGCCCCGCCATGACAGGATCGTCTATCTTGGTTTCAAATCCGCCGCTCCTGCGGATAACAAGCGCACCCTTGGAAACAGCAGCTATGATGGATGCCTCCTCAATAGCCATCGGGACAAGATACTCCCTGCCATCGACAAGGAAGTTCAGACCGAGACCAAGAGGCAGACCAAATACACCAACGGTGTTTTCGACCATATTGACAGCGTGCTCAACCCGAAGGGCGCTTCCGTCCCTGAGTTGAGCTATTTGATCGTCGGTGAGGCGAAATGTCCTCGCAAGGAATGCCAGCCTCTGCTCGACGGACAACCTGTAAAAACCGGGAATGCGCGATGTTTTCAGCTCACGCTTTCTTTCCGCTGTCTTCTTTACCAAACGAGTTTTTTTCATCGCAGTTATTCTACCCTTCAGATGACCATCCATAGTGGAGAAGCCAATCCCTCAAATCGCCCTTGATCACCCGCGAAACGCGAGCCAGCGACGGGACATCTTTGGCACCGGTCAAGAGCATGGCCAGCCTCAGCTCCTCTGTAATCCTTTGTATAAAATCACAAGCACCTTCAGTTCCACCTTCGAGGAACGCCATCAGGATCGACCTCGCAATACCGCCGATGTCGGCGCCTATTGCCAGCGATCTTGCGACATCCAGCCCACAAGTTATACCGCCGGACGAGATGACTTTCACGTCAGGTCCGCAAATTCGTCGTGTTGCCATAACACTGAATGCCGTCGGAACTCCCCAGTCCGCGAATGCCGCGCCCATCTGCCTGAGTAATCCCTTATTGGCCCGGAACATTTCGACCTTCGTCCAGGATGTGCCTCCACTACCTGAAACATCTATATAAGGGACACCGATAGAATGCAATTTCGACGCGGTTTCGGGAGATATGCCCGCACCAGTCTCTTTGACCAGAAGACGGCCATCGAGCCGTTCGAGAAGACGAGCTATCCTGTCAAGAATGCCGCTGAATCTGCGATGCCCTTCATTCTGAACGAGTTCCTGTGCAGCGTTGAGGTGAACGCACATTCCGTCAGCATCTATACTATCCACCAGATCTGCTATCGTATCGGCGGCATATTCCTCAAGCTGTACCGCCCCTATGTTTCCGAGCAAAACGCCATTGGGAATAAATTCACGAACCGCGAAATGGGCGGTGGTTTCCGGATGGCGAAGCATCACGCGCTGGCTTCCTACGGCGAATGCTACGCCGGTTTCCTCCGCTGCTTGCGCCAGTCCCCTGTTCATCTCTTCCGAGAATTCTGATCCACCCGTCATGCTGGTAATCATCAGGGGAGCGGACAGGTCTTTGCCAAAGAAATCTGTAGAGGTATCTATTTCATCAAGATTCAGTTCGGGCAGAGCCTGGTGAACGAGTTGGACATCTTCGAGAAGCGTGGTCCCGGAATGTGATACATCCTCATCCGCCACTATTCTCAAGTGTTCGCTTTTGCGGCGAATCGTCTCCTCCGACTTGTTTGAGGTCTTAAGGAATCTGTCAGATTTCCTCGCCATCACCAACACCACCTTGTACGCGCACAAAGGATATTCGTTGCCAAACTCTCCATTCAAACAATACGACCCCGCCGAAGTTCCGTTCCACCTCAGCCGGATCATACAACGCGGTAATATTCAAGTATAGCCCCAGTACGTCAAGTTTTTTGTTGGAGTTGCATCATTGCAATATTGTTTGTTCTTGACACGGGTACGCAACTTCGAGAGATTGAACCTTCATGAGATTGTCTAAGACCAACGCGCTGATACTCCTGCTGACAGCTTTTGTGCTGCTATTCGTGATACTTAACACATTGAGGCTGCCCAATACCACTCACTTGTGGCGGGAGATTCACAATGCGGGTCACACGCCCATGTTCGGGATATTAGCCCTCATATTGCTTGGATTCTCTCGAATGCTGCTGAAATCCAGATTGAAGAAGCGAGTAAGTCATTATCTATTGGCGTTTTTCGCAGCTTCATTCCTTGGAGCTCTTTCCGAGATACTTCAGATTTTCGAGCCTCGCGATGCCGATATCTGGGATCTGGTGCGGGATATCGTCGGGATAATCGCGTTTCTTTGCGGTTACAAGGTCTTCGAAGACTACAGGAATCAGCACTTCGATTTGCACAGGTGGAATGTGTTCGTTCCATTCGTCACAGCGGTGATTCTATTGGTGGGTGCAGTAACTCCGTCGATTCTCTGGATCGGGGCTTACTCGCAAAGGAACAGTAACTTCCCAAGTATCATGGACTTCGAATCGCCATTGCAAAGCATGTATGTCACCCTGAACAGCGCCAGACTTGACCGCTACGCTCGACCGTCGGACTTCCTTGCAGCCAGAGGCAAGAATGTCGGAAGGGTCGAGTTTCAGCCATCAATCTACTCGGACTTCATCATTGAGGAACCCGTAAGTGACTGGTCTGATTATGATTACCTTTCCATGGATCTTTACTCGGCCAACGACACGACAATCCAGATAGCCGTTCGCATTGAGGACAGACACCACAACCGGCATTACGAGGACAGGTACAATGCGGTGATCAATCTTGAGCCCGGCAGTCATACGATCAGCATTGATCTGAATGACATCGAGACCGCGCCCGAAACCCGCCAGATGGATATGACGCAAATGCATATCATTCATCTCTTTACAGTCGGGATCAACAGCCCTGTCAACATCATGATAGACAATATCCGCCTCGCCAAACTCCTGAGTCAGTAGAGTAATCCCACGACACTGCACAGTCTTCCAATCTGAATTGTCAGAAGTACTGCATAAATCTTTGGAGACTGACATCGATTGGAGTTTCTCCAGGATAGCCTCATCGGCATTGCATTGATTGGGAAGCAGTGATCTTTCGGCGGTGAGCAAAAAGGAAACTGGCTGTGCTGACATCGGATTGCAGGCCGACCGGATGCGATCATGGAATACAACTCGTTGATTGCAATAAGGATCGAGTTTGTCCCGCATCATAAATGACCGGACACTTATTCTCTGAAGGGGGCATTTTGAGTTCCGACAGAGTGTTACGCATGTGAAAAAATGCGCAAAACTATTGAATTCAATAGCGTATGTATATATATTGGATGTGGTATGTCAGAGATTTTTTTGTGAATCGTTTCACGAGGTTAATCAGGACCACATAACCGCACGACCGAAATTCGGCGCGACGGGATGCTGGCTGCCAACTGTACTGATTCGAATGGAACTCAGAGTTCTCAAAATACTTAAGAGGTGACTATGCCACTTATCATCTCCAGGCGGACCTCAGACGAGAAGTTTCGCGAGAAAGTGCTTGAACTCAGTGGGGAAGAGTTCATGAAGTGCTTTCAATGCGGAACCTGCTCAGGATCCTGCCCTATGACAGAACATCTCGATGCATTTCCACGAAAAGTGATGGCTCTGCTTCAGCTTGGACAGATTGATGCATTGAACGAGATTAACACACCATGGGTTTGCGCATCCTGCCATACCTGCATGGTACGTTGTCCCCGCGGTGTTGACATCACGAAAGTCATGGAGGCGCTTAGACTCACGAAACTGCGCCAGAACGTCAACCATATCGAGCCGTCTAACCTCCAGCCTGAGGAGATTATCGATCTCCCGCAGATTGCTATGGTTTCCGGTTTTCGGAAAATGACATCGTGAGGTGAGATATGAAGTTGAGTTATTACCCCGGTTGTACATTAAAGACGAAGGCGAAAAACCTCGAGGTTTCAGCTCTTGCCGCATTCGATGCCCTTGGCGTCGAGTATGAAGAGATGCAACGCTGGAACTGCTGCGGGGCTGTTTTCTCACTTGCTGATGATGACCTGATTCACATGGTCGCCCCGGTACGCGATCTCGTAAGGGCCAAGGAAGCGGGGAGTGACACGGTGGTGACGCTGTGCTCCATGTGTTACAACACGCTCGCCCGAGCCAACGACCTGATGAAGAACGATAAAGAGAAGCGGAATACGATAAATGATTTCATGGACGAGGAACCGGACTACGCGGGCGAACTGAGAGTAGTACATTTCCTGAACTACCTTCGCGATGACATCGGGTGGGACAAGGTCAAAGCCGCTGTCAAAAATCCCCTGACGGGAATGAAGCTCGCGCCATATTATGGTTGCACGCTCCTTCGTCCAAAGGAAGTTGCGATTGATAGTCCCGATTCCCCTGTGCTCTTGAACGAATTCATCGAGGCGCTCGGCGGCGAGATCACCGACTTCGCGCATGCCAATACATGCTGCGGTTCATATCAGGTACTCGGCAATCCGGAAGCGGCTCTCAAAGTCTCGTATGACATCCTCACCGACGCCTCTGCAAACGGTGCCGATGCATTGGTGCTCACTTGCCCGCTCTGCGATTATAACCTCGGCAGGAGACAGGATGCCATGCTGAAGAAGTACGAGGGTGCGAAGGATATGCCTGTTCTCTACTTCACGCAGTTGCTGGCGGTTGCGCTCGGTCTGCCTGTCGAGACATGCCACTTTGAACTGAATCGTAACAGCACGATAGAATTGCTACAAAGTCGAAACCTGTTGGAAAAGGTACCGGCTTAAACCTGGAAAACAATAATCTGCTATGCATAGATGAGGTCTTAAAGATTATGAAAACCGAAGAGGTGACAGCAGAAGTAGCGGCAAAACTGATTCCCATTTACATCATGGGAAAGAAGTATGACGTACCCGAATCATTGACCATAATGAAGGCAATGGAATATGCGGGGTACAAGTACATTCGCGGTTGCGGATGTCGCGGTGGCGTTTGTGGAGCCTGCGCGACCGTTTATCGCAAACCGGGTGATTACAAAATCTATACCGGGTTGGCATGCCAGACGGTTGTCGAACCGGAAATGTACCTTACCCAGCTCCCATTCTACCCGGCTAACCGTGCGGTGTATGACTTCGCGGAACTCGAAGGCAAACCCGAAGATGTCTTCGAGCTCTATCCAGAGCTTTTCAGGTGCGTAGCATGTAACGCATGCACCAAAGTGTGTCCGATGGATGTCGAGGTTCTCGATTACATCTCAGCCCTGAAGAGGGGAGATATCAAGGCCGCCGCGGAGATTTCCTTCGATTGCATTCAGTGCGGTCTTTGCGCAAGCAGGTGTTTTGCTGAGATGCCCCAGTACCACATCGGGCAGCTCGCGAGACGACTCAACGGCGCTTATCTTACACCCAGAGCGGAACATCTCAAGACCATGGTTGCCAACATCGAAGCCGAACGATTCAAGGAAGGTCTTGACAGTCTTAAGGCCATGGACACTGATACATTGAAAGAGACATATCAGGATCGTGAGATGGAGCCTGCAACTGCGGGTGAAGACTGGGCTCCCAAGGACAATACATACCTGTAAGCTGAGAATAGAATGGAAAACGAGGTTATATAGATGCCGTATCCAGAAGAATTGAAGAAACTGATAAAGGTCGTCGAAAGCACTCGCGCGGAAAGAGTCGAGCGCAAGAAACGCAACGAGGAAGTTCCGTTTCTATCACTTGACGAACGCAATGAGATGCTGCAGTACCATCCCGATGTGAAAGAAGAAGGCCGTCGTGAGCTTCAGGTTGGCCCCAGCAAAGGTTACAAGATCGCACACGAGATGGCTGATCTTATCGAAGCAAAGTGCAGAGTCGAACCTGACAAGATCAATCTCGACAAGATCGATTACGAGACAGACGTGCTGGTAATCGGAGGCGGTGGAGCCGGTACGGCCGCAGCCCTACTCGCACAACAGCAGGGCGCGAAAGTCATGGTCGCCACGAAACTCCGTCACGGTGACGCGAACACGATGATGGCCGAAGGTGGCATTCAGGCCGCGAGCAAAGGCCACAAAGATTCGCCGTACTTCCATTACCTCGACGTTATGGGCGGAGGTCACTTCAAGAATATCCCCGAACTCGTTGAGACACTTGTCACGAAAGCCCCGGAGGCAATCAGGTGGCTTGAGAGTCTCGGGTGCAATTTCTCAAAGGCCCCCGATGGCACCCTCAAGACAATCCACGGCGGCGGTACTTCTCGCAAGCGAATGCATTACGCTGCGGACATCACCGGTGCTGAAATCATGCGCACCATTCGTGATGAAGCCCGCAACTGCCCGGGCGAAATTGTCGTCCTTGAGTTCTCGCCTGCGGTTGAACTCATACTGAACGAACACGGGCACTGCGGTGGAGCGGTGCTGTACAATCTAGAGACTGAAGAGTATCTAGTTGTCAAGGCCAAGTCGGTCGTGATGGCTACCGGCGGCAGTGGAAGACTTCATATTCAGGGGTTCATGACAACCAACCACTACGGCGCTACCGCCGACGGCATCATAATGGGATATCGGGCCGGCGTTCCGATCTCGTTCCTGCATACGGTTCAGTATCATCCCACAGGCGTTGTTTTCCCCGAGCAGGCGGAAGGTATCCTGATCACCGAGAAGTTCCGTGGTTCGGGAGCCAATCTCGTGAACATCGACGGACAGCAGTTCGTCAATGAGCGCGAGCCGCGTGATGTGGAAGCTGCCTCAATCATCAAGGAATGCGTAGTCAAAGGCAAAGGTGTCCCGACACCCACCGGCAAGCTCGGAGTATGGCTCGACTCACCTATGATCGATACGTTATCCGGTGAAGGGACCGTACAGCGCGAGTTCCCCGGGAAACACATTCTCTACAAGCGATTCGGAATCGACATCTCGAAAGAGCCGATGCTTATCTACCCGACGCTCCACTACCAGAACGGTGGACTGGATTTCAAGAACGATGGTACTACTTGTGTACCCGGCCTCTTCGTAGCCGGAGAAGTCGGAGGAGGAATCCACGGCGAGAATAGACTGATGGGAAATTCGTTGCTCGACATCATGGTATTCGGCAAGATAGCGGGCGAAAGTGCCGGCAAATACGCGAAAGACTCATTCAAGGACGGAAAGCTCAGCCTGGAGCACGCCTCGAAGTATAACAAGGAAGTAGATGAGGCAGGTGTTGACAATGGTCGCGTTGCGCCGATGATACTTCCTGACTATACAGACCCGCGCGTTCGCGAGAAACAGTTGACTGCTCACTATGTGGGGACACTGCGTTAACACACCGATTTCGTTTACAGTTGCTGCATATAGAAAGGCCGGGATATTATCCCGGCCTTATTATGTTGCCAGACACGATTCTCTTCGAATCTACCTGGAAGCCTTCTTAGCGTTTCGCCTGGCGGCTCTGCGCTTCGCGGCTCGCTTTCGCTTGGCAAGGAACCTCTTCAAGTCCTCGGGAGTATTGAACATCTCATCCCAGAACTCACCATACCTCTCACAGTCGGGTGGATTGTGATCCCTGCATTTCTGCGGTCTCTTATCATAGATCTTGCAGAAGTTGTTATCGTCGAGATAAATGCACCTGCCCTTTATCCACATGTACCATCGCCGGTTCCGAATATAGATTCTCACGCTATCATAGTGCAGCTTCCACAGCATATCCTCTACATCTTCTTTTGTTTTCGGGGAATCTATCCACATGGCAAGGTTGTGGCAGCATTTGGCAGGGCATCCTCTGCAAAGCTCAAGCGTCATCTCTTTCTTGGTTTTTCGAGTCATGCTATGTTGCCCTCAATCGGTTTCGATTTTCGATCTGCTAATATACGAATCAATCCTTCAAACGAAAGCACTATTAGATGGCCGAGTGAATATTTGACAACCGAGAAAGGAACACGTTTATTGTTATGAAATTATTAACGGAATTCCATCGGAAATCGTATTACGAATATCAACAGGCTAATATCCGGGGAGGTTTCGTGGCCGTTTCTATCTCTATCAGACTGCGTCGCATCATCGCTATGACTCTCCTGATGCTGTTCGTGATTCCTTCGGCGTTGATGGCGATGGGCAAGGAATCGGGTGAGCCAAAGATTCCCGGTACGAGATTCTTCAAGCCGTCGCACGTCGAACCTCCATACTACCAGACCTGCACGCATCGTTCGAATAAGATGTACTTAACGATCTCCAACTTCGGGATTATGGGTGCGATGAACGAAAGCTATCGAGACTGCGAGACCAATCTTGCCGCTCCCGGGTGCCAGTACCCGGCGGAATCTCTGCTTGATTACCTGTATGCTACCGGGCTGTGGATCGGCGCTGTCGTGGGGAGCGACACCCTGGTGACAACGGGTTGGGACGGCTGGCAGTACATCTATGAAACATGGCCGTGCGCTGCTCCCGAATGCGGAATCCAGAGGAGATCCGCTGTTCCGAGCAGCCCATACTATGATGTCATGGCCAGCTCCGATTTCGAATATATTGCCGTCTGCACAGATACGCTTGTCCACCCCAGCTGGACAGAAACCGATTGGGATGCCAGCGAACACAAACCACTCAATCTACAGATTACTCAGACGAGTTATTCCTGGAGTGTCGACTACGCCGAAGATTTCATATTGATAGATTACAACTTCAAGAACATCGGCTTGAATCATCTCGACAATGTTTACATCGGTTTACAGGTGGACGGCGATGTGAGCCACACCTCAAGGCAGCGGGGAGCATGGACCGATGACATCTGTGGATTCAAGGAAACGGTTCCTTCGATGGTATGTCCGGGCTTGCTGGACAGTATCAATCTCGCATGGATAGCAGACAATGACGGCGATCCAAGCCCGTTAGATGGGGAATTCGATCACCAGAGCGTCCAGGGAATTACCGGAATTCGAATCATGAGATCACCATCGAAGAATTTGAGGGTCGCATTCAACTGGTGGACCTCCAACGGGAATGTAGGATTCGACTGGGGACCGATATACGAAGCAAACAAGCGCCAGTTCGGAACCGGCGGTCTCGGAACACCGGAAGGTGATGCCAATAAGTACTTCATAATGTCAAACGGCGAGCACGATTACGACCAGATTTTCTCGGCCGAAGATTTCAGCGATCAAGGGTGGCTGCCCCCCAGCTCTGTTCTCGGGTCACAGATCGCGGGAGGCGGAGATACGAGATACCTGCTGTCTATGGGGCCGTATGATATCGAGCCGGGTGATTCCCTGCCCCTCACAATCGCTTATGTGGGCGGAGAGAACTTCCATCGAAATCCGAGTGACTTCAGAGTCTTCATGGATGAGCAGAACAATCCACAGGAGTTCTACTCAAGACTCGATTTCAGCGATGTCGGTGAAAACGCTGTCTGGGCGAACTGGATCTATGACAATCCCGGAGTCGACACCGACGGAAATAGCTATAAGGGCGAATTCTGCGAGAAGTTCGATACCCTGCCGAATGGGGAAATCGTAATTGACTCCGTGTATTACACCGGCGATGGCGTTCCTGATTTCAGAGCCGCAACAGCCCCACCCCCGCCGGTTCTCAGGGCGACAACCACGATTGGCGGTGTGACACTGCGATGGAACGGTCTCATTACCGAGAACGCATACGACCCCTTCACTCGATTACAGGATTTCGAAGGGTACAAAGTGTATATGGGGAGGCTCCAGCAAATTGACAAACTCGCGCTTCTCGAGTCACGAGACCACACTAATTTCAAGAGGCTCTACTGGGACTCACTTCAAACCGCGTGGGAACCGCTTGACGACATACCTCTGACCCTTGATTCACTTAGAGGTTTCTACGGCCAGGATTTCGATCCTTTGGAGTTCGGTTGCGACCAATCCGGAATCGGGCATGACATGGATGGTCTTGTTGTATGTTTCGATCCGGTTGGATGGAATGAATCAATCGACGGATGGTTCGACGGCGCGGATATCAGCACATCAAGCCAGATCAGGAAGAGATTCGCAGATGAAATCGCAGCGCACCAAGTCACGAATGATATGGACAGCAGTATAACCGAGAACTGGGTGAAAGGATTCGATCCGATGACCGGCGATTCGATCATGTATCACAAGTACTATGAGTATGAATTCGAAATCGACAATCTGCTGTCTTCGGTGCCGTGGTACTTCTCGGTTACTGCCTTCGACTTCGGGGATATTCGCGGCACTCTTGGACAGCTCGAGAGTTCGCCTTTGGCGAATGTCATCGAAGTGTGGCCGATAAATGACGCAACCAATGTCGTAGAACGTAACCTCGAAGTCGCCGTCTATCCGAATCCGTATATCGGTGATGGTCGATATGTGCGAGCCGGTTACGAAGATCCGAATAGAACGGGATTCACGGATCACGAACGAAGAATCCACTTCGTGAACCTTCCGCCGAGATGCAGGATTTCGATCTACACGCTCGATGGCGACCTCGTTAGGTCGTTTGATCACCCGGGATCCTCAAGTAGTGCGGACTCGAAAGCCGCCTGGAACATGCGATCCAGAAACAACGAACTCGTCGCAAGCGGAATCTACATATTCATCGTCGAATCAGAGTGGGGAAATCAGATAGGAAAAATCGTACTGATTCTCTGATAACCTGAAACCAGACCCTCGATTTCTTCAATCAGCTTTCGGTGCATGTCCTTCAATTGTTCTTGCGACATTATGCGTCAGTCGGTAAGTTACCTGTAGTCCTTATTTGGAATTGAAACACTCTCATCGGAGGATATATGCAAGTAGTAGGATACATGGACGGTACGTCGTCCGATGTTTTGACTACGGTAATCCTGCACGGGTATGAGACGCTTCCATTGTCGAACGGCTGGGATAACCATGGCAAGCACCTGACGCTCCTGAATCCGGCTGATAATCTTTCGATTGTAGTCGGTCCGCTTCACAAATTTCTGCGTGTTTCCGACAAGACCATATTCAAGGCAATGCTTGCATCTGTCGAATCCTACGGGCTGATGGTCTTCTTCATCGTCCCGAAGGAATATCACGAACAGGCGGAGGCTTTGATCGAAGCTGGAGAACTCAAGTACAGGTTAGTGGATCCGGGCGACCTCGCCAAAGAAGTCCTCGATTACCTTAAGAAGTGAGCCCGCGAAGGGTCTGCGCTGGCTGAAAGTCACCTGTTGGATGGGGATGGCGCGAGGCGCTGGCTTATGCTTCCATTCTCGACCAGATGAATGCACCAAGTGAGAAAGATAGAATGCCGATTCCTACAAGAATTCCGATCGGCTGCATCATCTCGGAAAGAGTGTAGCCTCTCCAGATCGCCCCTTCGAGGCTGTATACGGCCCACTTGGCAGGGCTGAGGTGGCTGAGGGTTTTCATCCATGATGGCATAACCATTGCCGGGACCATTCCACCACCGAGCATCGCGATTATCATCAGAACGGACCAGCCTGCGCCCGCTACTGAGCGCTCGGTTTTGCCGAGGATACTTAGAAGCATCATGATCCCCACGAAGCAGAATGCAGATGCGGCTGCCGCAAGAGCAAGATTCAGTGTATTGCTGATGTTAACCCCGAAGATAAGGCCACCAAACAGCATCAGTAGAATGATGACACCTACGCATGAAATGAAGCAGGCAAGCCCTTTACCGGCAAGGATGTGCACTCTTGATATTGGAGCCAGCCTGAGCCGTATCAACGTCCCGCGACTCCGTTCATAGACAATCGAAAGCGCGAATGACGCCGCACATCCTATAAGTCCCCAAAGTACCGACTGGGGGAAGGAAATATCGTAATAGGATCGCGGCCTTGCAGAAGTAGTTTCTCTCTCGACCGTCTCGACCTTGATCTCTCCCATTCCGGCATCGGCCATGTCAAGAGACTCGGCATCCGCGGCAACAACAAAGTCCCGCAACCCCGAAAACAGATCAACGAGCGTCTTGCGCTGACCATCAGTCAAGTCAACAGCTGATTTCATCGACTCTGTCATCTCGTCGAGTTTCTCGGTCATCTTCACAGGGTTTGACATCCGCTCCTGAAATCCCTCGTACATCGTCTTCATGAGTATGCCCTGGAGATAAGCCGATTCTGCCTTACGGGAGGGATCTGAGCCTATCTTAATCGGGACTTCACCAGCGAAAATGAAGTCGCTGTTTGCGGAATAGCCTTCCTCGACTACGACATAGGCGGCGACACGGCCTTTGCGAACCATGTTTTTGGCATCCTCGAATCCAACGATCTTCGCGTCCAACTCCTTCATGGTCGAGAGCTTCTCGACGAAAGCCTGCGATTCTTGTGTGCTATCCTGATCGACGAGCGCAATACTGATCGCGCTCGGCCCTTTTGAACCCATGGAAAAGATCGAACCGAAGAACACTGCGAACAGAAGCGGAAATACTGCAACCCAGAAGAGCCCGAATTTGTCCCGCCATAACAGGAGAAGGTCCTTGGCCGCAAGCGTAATTACTTTTCTCATCAGTCCCTCAACCTTCTTCCGGTCAGGTTCAGGAAGACTGCCTCAAGGTCGGCTTTGTCGATTCTGACACTGCTGAATTTGAGTCCCTTCCCTGAGAGTGCAGCGAACTCCTCCATCGGGCGATCGGTCTCAATCCTGACTTTGGTCCCTTCAACCATGCCGGGCACAGTTTCGGGATTATCAGGAGGCGAAATCAGGTCACCTTCGATTACGGACACCCCGCCGTGCTTTTCAATCAAACTCTCAACCGTGTCGAGATCGAGAATCACACCATGGTCAATAATGGCAACGCGATCACAAAGCCTCTCCGCTTCTTCCATGTAGTGAGTCGTGTAGATGACAGTCTTTCCCTCGCGCTTCATGGCTTCAATACCTTCGAAGATAAGATTGCGGGATTGCGGATCGACTCCAACGGTAGGCTCATCAAGAATTAACACGGTGGGGTCGTGAATCATTGCGGCAACGAGATTCAAACGTCTTTTCATCCCCCCCGAATAATCTCTTGAGAGATCGGATCGCCTATCGGTCAGACCCGCGAATTCGAGGGCCCAGTCGACTTTCTTGCTCAGTTCCATGCCCTTGAGGCCATACATCTTCCCGAAGAACCTGAGGTTTTCCTCAGCCGACATGTCCTCGTAGATTGACAGGCTCTGAGGGCAGTTTCCTATGTCGAGCCTGATTTGGGGATTTGTTGGATCGCCGGTACCGTTGATCACGACCTTACCACTGTCCGGCTTCAGGAGACCGATGATCATGTTCACGGTCGTCGTCTTGCCTGCCCCGTTCGGCCCCAGTAGCCCGAAAGTCTCACTGGCGTTAACTTCGAGGGAGATGCCATCGACGGCTACGGTTCCATTGAAGCTCTTGCGGAGGTTTTCTACACGAATCATTATGCGCTGTTGCCTTAGATCAAAAGTTGGTTGCCACAAGATATCATTTCTGCGGCTTAATGCAAGCGTCCTGTTTTGTGAGGGTACGATGGTCTCGACTGATTGTTGCTCGTTTATGGGATTGTTGATGCGAAATATGTTGTTTGACAACCAGCAATCGGCCCCGTTACTTGTGCGCAATGGCCTATCTTATCGTAATACTCTCGTATCTGCTAATCCTGATTGCTGTTGGTGCTTACAGGAGCAAAAGTGTCAAATCACAGGACGACTTCATGGTTGCCGGGAGAAGGCTTTCCGCAAAGGTGCTCGTGGGGACTCTTCTCGCCACATGGATCGGTTCAGGTTCGATCATCGCAAGTGCGGGCCTCGCTTATGATTATGGATTTCCGGCATTATGGTTCGACGCAGGGGTCTGGGTTGCAATTGTCATCCTCTACCTCATTGCGGGGCGGGTTCGCAGACTCGCGCAGTACACAGTACCCGATATACTCGAGATGCGGTATAACAAGATCGCCCGTATACTCGGGACCCTGGTGACAATCGTTGCCTACACTGCCATAGTATCTTATCAATTTCGCGCAGGCGGTATGGTACTCAATCTCGTTACCGGAATCCCTGTCGATCTGGGCATCATCATTACCGCCGCATTCGTCATCGGATATACTGTTCTCGCAGGGATGATATCAGTTGCCTACACCGATGTTGTCAATGGCGTGATTATGACAATAGGCTTATTCATAACACTGCCGTTCCTCGTGGATCACGCCGGAGGCATAAGTGAAATAGTGCAACGACTGCCCGAGAGCCACTTTCAGGTACTCGGGAATATGACGCTATTGAAAGCACTCGGGTATTCTCTCCCTACGATGTTACTTCTTCTGGGCGAATCAGGGATGTACCAGCGATTCTTCAGTGCGAGAGACTCAGGAACAGCAAAACGTTCGGTAATCGGCTGGATAGCCGGTACTATCATAATCGAAACGCTCATTGTGGTGCTGGCAATAGCGGGCAGCGCAATATTCAGCGATATTGACTCTGAGATGGTCATCCTGACATCAGTAAAGACAGCGTTACCTGTCGCGATAGGCTGCCTCTGCCTTGCCGCCATAGTTGCAGTCATCGTGTCGACCGCGGATTCTTTCCTTCTCGTCCCATCAACGAATCTCATTCGGGATATCTATCAGAGGTTCATAAATCCCGAGGTTTCTCAGAAGAAAATTCTGGTTTACTCAAGAATAGTAGTCGTCTTGCTGGGTGTTTTGGCTTTCGTTCAGGTGAGGTTCTTCGAGCGCGTGCTTGAAATGGCCATCTATGCCTACACCATGTACGGAGTAGGTATCACTCCATCGGTAATGGCCGCCTTCTTCTGGAAACGCGCGACAGCCACGGGCGGGGTCGGTTCAATAGCATCCGGGATGATTGTGACAGCGCTCTGGGAGTTGCTCGGCCAGCCATTCGACATTCCTACGGTCTATCCGGCACTCGTGTTATCGCTGCTGGCTCTCGTGATTGGCAGTCTGGCCACGTCGAAGCCCGATGAATCCAAATACCGGCCTTTCTTCCAGAAATAAATCTCGCACAAAGTACTTGCCGTCGAGTCAGCTATCAATTATATCTATCGCCAATCGAGGCCCAATTCAATTAACTCCGAAAAAGCAGAGAGGAAATTATGAAGACCCAAGTTATCCTTTCAGCATTACTAATCGGAATTGCGGTAGCAGTGATCATCCCGATTTCGGCAGCACTCGCCGATCAGCCTCTGTCACCTGATGTCCCGATAAGGTTCGCGATCCTCGGCGATCGCACGAGTGGTCATATCCCCGGAATATACGGGAAAGTAACAGCCGAGATAGAATTGATGAAACCGGATTTCGTGATCACGGTCGGCGATATGATTGAGGGTTACATTGACGACTCCGCCAGAATCGTTAACGAGTGGACAGAGTATGACTCTATTGTATCGCTTCTATCAATGCCGCTCTACCTGACACCGGGGAACCACGACATCTGGAGTGAGATGTCAGAGTCAATGTATCGCGACCGCATCGGAGAACCATATTATTCAATAGATATTCATGGACTGCACATAATCGTGCTCGACAACTCGATGTACGAGGCGAGTGACGAATTCGACTCCACCCAGCTGACATGGTTGGAGGATGATCTGGCGTCAAGCTCGAATTCGAGGTACACATTCGTCTTCATGCACAAACCATTCTGGTATCACTCTACGGCGAAGGATAAACCGGACACACTTCACAGCATCTTCAAGAGCATGGGTGTTGACGCCGTATTCA
>Ga0272443_10002220_pt1 | contig 25410 bp, 16 predicted proteins | sample SSMAcet12_FD_193581 | JGI IMG/M metagenome (GOLD analysis project Ga0272443, IMG submission 193581) | Marine sediment archaeal communities from Little Sippewissett salt marsh, Falmouth, MA, United States - SSM-Acet-12 | ecosystem: Environmental > Aquatic > Marine > Wetlands > Sediment ...
CCATTGCGGCATAACCGCGCCTCGATCATGTAGCCGCGATCGTCATCCAGCGTCATGTTGACCCGGTTCCAGGTGACGGTGACCTGGTCTCCCTGACGGGAGGCGCGCACATTTGTCGGCGGTCCGTACAGCTCGGACCACGGGAGCCGCCGGTACAAATACACCACGCTAAAGACATCGCCTTCAACTTCGACAACCGTTGCCGACACCCAGCAAGGCCAGGTCTGATGATCAGGCTTGATGAACAGCCAGGAACCATCCTGATTGCGGTTCCACACCAGGGCATGATCACCGGGGTACAGATCGCCGGCGTGAAGGTACGCCGTCCCCGGTCCATAGCGGCAGTGCGACTGCATCAGCACGGTCACATCGGGAAAATCGAACGTCGGCGTGGGGGTAATGGTCGGGGTGGGCGTGTGCGTCGGCGTCAGGGTAATGGTAGGTGTGTTGGTCACCGTAGGCGTGGGGGTATTCGTGGGTGTGGGTGTGGAGGTGGATGTCGCTGTCGGTGTGGAGGTGCGTGTCGGAGTCGGCGTCGGCGTCGCGAACACGGCGCTGACCGTCGCACAGGAGCTCAACATGGAAGCCAGCACGGCGAGTGCAAGGAGTGAAAACACCTTCTTCCGCAGCGAGGTCATACAGCAATCCCTTTCCACCAGCACAGAATGAAACGACACAGTTGATATTGTAACCGTCACGACCCGTGGTGGAAATGATGCTCAGGTACCCCGCTTCACCTCATCCTCACCGCAGCGCGTTCCGGCAGGACCTCGTGAACTAGATCGTACATACTCCCGGCGGTGTGAAGTGGATAATGAAAGGTTTGCAAGTGGAGGCGGACCGGTCGCTCACCGGGTGAAAGTAGCACCGCACAACGTGCCCCACGCTCACGCTTCCTGACGGACACAGGGGATCCCGGATAGATAAACGATCGGCCTGGTCCGAGTGGCAGTTCTATGTAGCGGTCATGGTAATGCCCTGCGAGCACAAGGTCGACGTTCAAGGCAGCGAACAACCCCAGATCCGATGGCATGTGCTGCAGTCCATGTGGACTGGTTTCCTCAGGGTCAAAACGTACTTCCTCAAGCTCACCGTGGTAGAGGAGAATGTTGCACTTGTCCGGCGTTAACCGAGATGTGAGAGAGTGAAGTCTCTCCTCCATTTCCTTTCGCGAGAGGTTGTCAAATGGAAGGCCAACAACTCGGACATAATCATACTCCACCACATTGTCGGTCCATCGCTCATGGCGCAGCACCCGCACGCGTGGTCCGAGATCAAGCGGCAACCGCAGACCATCTACATCGTGGTTGCCCGGAAGGATAAGCACATCAAAGGGGACGCATTGAAAACGCCGGCGGATAGGCTCGACCAGGGCGATGGCATCTGCTGCTGAGTCGAACAAATCCCCGGCGATGGTGAGTGCATCCACCTGCGCTTGTTCCGCAGTAGCGATAAGCTGGTCCAGCGCATCCCATCGTGGGCCGCAAGCGAGCTGCAGGTGAATGTCGGAGGAGTGCAGTAGCTTCATAAGAGACGATTTGGAAGAAACCTTGAGATGGCAGGGCAACCAACCCCTCGCTGGATTCCGGCTTCTTCCGTTGAAGAATATACTTCTCGCGGATTAAGGTGGTATTACCGGAGTTTTAAGAGGCCATCTCCTTCGGATTAAGCCTGGCTAATGATGATGATACGCTGAGAGCGTACAATTTCCGCGAGGTGAGAACCGGCACCCTTCATTCCCTTTTCGGGCGGAAGCATACTCACCGACGAGGCTTCCTTCTTGAGCTGCGGCTGATGTGGAAGGGTTTAACGTGATCAACCACCATGTTCACCCGTGGTACACGTGCACAAGAACAACCTCCTTCCAATGAAAAAGAGGAGGGCGCGTACGCGCCCTTCCAACTCGGGTGACGGATATCCCCCAGGAACCCTACTCCGTGATGGCAATCCCCCAGGGTGAGCCGCCTACCTGTACGCTGTCAATCATCTCCAGCGTCTCAGCATCAAGCCGCATCACTGTTCCTTCCACATAATTCGTGACATAGACATAGCCAAAACCAACCGCCACACCATTCGCACGACTGAGCGTATCCACCATGCCCAGCACTTCTCCGCTGTCGGGATCGAGTTTGACAATATAGTGATCCACAGCGGCCCATACGGCGCCCTCCCCCACCACGATGTCGAGTACATTGCCCGCTACCGGTATGCCGACGATGTCGAACATGCTGTTGATGTCGGGGTTGATGCGCCACAAACCGCCCTGGTTGGCATTCGCCACCCACAGCCAGTCCTCGGTCACATCCATCAAATTGGGACCCCGGCCAACATTCATCGAGGCGATTTCCTCTTGAGTCTCGGGATCGATGCGCAGCAGGGTGCGTTCGCCAACGCCCACCCACAATGATCCAAACGCCACTTCTGCGTTCCAGCAATCCTGGATGGGGATGCGTGCGAACAGGGCGCGCGTGTCCGGGTAGTGGAAGATTTCAATCATATGCTCGTGACACGCCATGGCGTAGATATAGTTCTCGTCCACCTCCACGCGCAGGAACTCGGACGCGCCGGTGTTCACGCGGTAGTTGACCACGTTGTAGACCGGGTCGATCTTCCAGATGGAACCATCGCCCTGGTTGGCGACAAAGAGGGAATCGCCGTACACCTCCAGATCGACCGGCCCCTCGCCAGTGTCAACGATAGCGCCGATCTCCATGGTGTAGGGGTCAATGCGGTACACCACGTCCTCGGTGTAGTTGGTCACCCACACCGCTGCGCTGGGCGGCGCGGGAGGGCTATCGACAGTGGGTTCTGCCGTCGGAGCTTCAACAGCCTCCATGGTGACCGCTGTCTCTCCCAGTTCGATCGTCGTCTCCATGCCAATCGAACCGCTGGTGGGGACCGTGAAGGCCGGAGGCAGCCGGTCCATTGCCTGAGGTGCCAGAAGAGATGCCACTCTCCGTGCCTCTTCCATATCCAGACCGACCACATTGAGCGACAGGTAGGTGTCGTCCTCGACCAAGATGAGGGTGCTGACCTGCGGCTCCGACCAGCCCCACAGCGCGGTCTCGCCAAAGGAAGGCGCCAGCTCCACCTGATAGCCGAGCTGCGCAAGGATGGCGTACGTGTCGTCGACAACCTCCCACAGGCTGAGCGTCGCTGCCTCCTCCGAAAGCGCCTGACCGGCCGCAAGGGTATCCTCGCTTCCACCAAACATAACGGCAATCTGCAGACCTGCCAGGATGAGACCCCGGGCGTCCTCTCCCTGCGCCGCGCTCACGCTGAGCGTGAGCGGGACCTCCCCATCGGTGGTCGTATAGGTACACGCGCCCATCCCCAGCTCATCCGTTGATTGGACCGGCTGGTCCAATTCAGCCATGACTTCCTCATCCAGGAGCAGGGAGCAGAGATCCAGGTCGACCGGTTCAAGCGGGACCATCTCCGTGGCTGTGGGCATCGGCGCCGGCGTAGGAGTCGGTTCTGGCGCAGCAGGTGCGCCGCATGCCGTCAGGCCGATGGCGAGCAGCATGGCGATGGTGGTCGCTTTGTGCAGCTTCATCAGATTCCTCCTTGATCGGTCATTCCCCTTGCACGGCCCAGAGCAGGATGCGGCCATCCAGATCCCCGCTGGCGAGGAGCGTGCCATCGCTGTTCAGCGCAAGCGCATACGCGGAGCGGGGATGACCGGTCAGCCCCCAGATCCGCAGGCCATTGGTCGTCTGCCAGAAGAGAATGTCACGCCCGGCGTAGCCGCAGGTAATGAGCAAGCTGGAGTCGGCGGAAAACAGCAGGTCCATGACGGCGGCCGTCTCCTGTGTGCCTCCGAGGCGGGTTCCCGACCAGGGATCCCAGAAGAGAATGGGCGCCCGGGGATTCATCACCCCCGCACTGAAACTGGAGGAACTCGCTGCCAGCATCCCCTCAGAAGAAAAGGCGAGGTAACTCGTCGTGGTGTCACCGACCAGCGTGTGTTCAAGGCCTCCATCGGCTGTCCGCCAGATAAAGAAGTCGTTTTCACCATGCGCCGATGCCAGCAGCGAACCATCCGGTGAAAACTCCAGGTCCTCCGGAATCAAACCGGAGGCATTGAGGGTATAGAGCTGCTCACCGGTGGCGACGTCCCAGACGATCAGCGGGATGCCGCCCGAAGCCAGCAGGCTTCCATCGGGTGAAAAAGCCACCCGGCCAACGTAGTGTTCATGTCCAAGAAGGGTTCGCAGCGGGGTCCAGGTCGCCGTATCCCAAAGAATGACCGTCTTATCCCAGGAACCCGAAGCCATCAAGCGTCCATCCGGTGAAAACACGATCGACTTGACGCGTGAGGTGTGCTCCTCCAGGCGAAACGCCTCCTCGCCAGTGGAGGCATCCCACACATGTATCACGCCTGTGGAACTTCCCGCCACGAGCCAGCGGTCGTCGGGCGAGAACACGAGGTTGGAGTTAATGCCATCATCGGAGCGTATCTCTGCCAGCAACACCAGCTGGCGGAGGTTATCCGCAGTAATTGGCTCAAAATCCCCCTCTAGCGCGCGTGAACCAGCGGGCATGACAGGGGTTGGCAATGCGATATCACGGCTGATCGTCGGCACCGCTTGCGGCGTCCCGATCACGCCTGAAAGATCGAGGGTAGGCAGAGTGCGCTCAAGTCCCGGCGCAGCTGTCTGGGCTGCAGACGGGGACAGGGCTGTCCAGGTTGGCACGGCGCGTGTGGTTGCTGTTGGAGGGATCCCGGTGGCTGGATTCGATGTGGGTTGGGATGATGGTGCCGGGCTGCAAGCTGAGATTGCAAGGAGAACGAGCAACAAGGCAGTACAACGCCTCTGGCGCATGACGACCCCTCCTGGTTGTCCCCGATTAGTAGCATCATAGAGGATTCAGAGACAATCTGCAATCAACCCTGGCAAGCGGAGACCCGGTTCAATCCAACCAATGTTCCTGAGGTATGATACAGACGTGACTACATGGACAGGACGTCTCTGGGTATCCCGGATCCTCGTCGGCATGGTCTTTGTCGCCAACCTGACCGCAGCCGTGCCCTTTGTGCTGCATCCGGAGCGCTACACATCCGGCTTCGAGGTCAGCGGCGTTCCGGGAATCGTTTTTGTCCGTTCGCTGGGCATCCTCTTCCTCATGTGGAACGCAGCCTATCCTCCCGTCATCCTCACACCACACCGACAGCGGACCTTGTTCGCTGTCCTCATCGCCATGCAACTCATCGGTCTCGCAGGTGAAACCTGGATGTACCTCACCCTTCCTGCAGGATATCCAGCGCTGATGACAACCGGCCTGCGTTTCATCCTCTTCGACGCCGGCGGGCTGGTCCTGCTGACGGCGGGAATGCTCCTCTCACGTCCAAACAAAGCAGGGTACAATCCTCCCGGGTGAAACCGAGGATGCACACTACCAGATGAAGACGGACAATGGAAACCTCACAACGAAACGACCAGCAGCGCGCATACGGAGGAAGATCGTGGTAGCCACCGCTGTCTTCCTGCTTCTTTTCCTGGCGTATACCGCCTGGATCCTGCGCGTGCGCTACCGCAGCGTCATATACGAGAGGGATTCGTTGCCCACCTTGCCGCAGGCGTCCGTAGCGCTGGTGTTCGGTGCAGGCTACTGGCCCAGCGGCGCGCTGAGCGATGTCCTTCGCGACCGGCTCGACGCCGCGATCGAACTGTACGACGGCGGCATCGTCCAGAAGCTGCTCTTCAGCGGCGACAACCGTTTCGAAGACTACAACGAACCGGCCAGGATGCTGGACTATGCCCTGCAGCAGGGCGTGCCCCAGGACGACATTGTGCTGGATTTCGCCGGGAGGCGCACCTACGACAGCTGCTATCGCGCCCGGGACATCTTCCAGGTGGACGACCTCATCCTGGTGACCCAGCGCTACCACCTGCCGCGTGCGCTTGAGACCTGCCGCGGGCTGGGCCTCTCCGCCATCGGCTACGGGGCCGATCGTACGCCTTATGTGCATATCCGCTGGTATCAGGTGCGTGAAATCCCCGCGCTGTGGCGCGCGTGGCTGGACACGTACATCCTGCACACCGTCCCCGTGCTGGGCGATCCCCTGCCCATCTTCCCTGACTCTGAATAGAAAAGGAGGGACGCACAAAGTCCGTCCCTCCAGGCACATCCCCATTCGACTGCGGGAAAGGTAAACTACCCCCCGCTCAACTCCATAATCATCCCCTCAGCTTCTTCACGCAGCCATTGCAGGTCAGGTTCGTCATGCGTCCAACTCGCACAGCGTTCGAAGTCACCGATGGCATCCTCGACCCGCTCAAGCGCCAGATTGAGATGACCGTGACGGCACCAGAGCTCTGCAAAGGCAGGTTCCTCGTCCCCCGGGACCATGCCGATCGCCCGCTCCAGATGCTCCGCTGCTTCCCCGGGGTTGCCTTCCGCTTCTGCCTGATCGGATAACTGCAGGCAGGACTCCAGATTATCGCAGCCGCCGCCCCCGCCGGAGAACATCCCTGTCGCAGCAGCGATGATGATCAGGACGACAACCACAACTCCTGCGATGAGGGCTGGATTCACCTTCCGTGCTGCCGGCGCACCGGCCTTTTCGGGGGGTCTTTTCCGGGCCGGACTTGCTTGTTCGGATCGGACGGGTTTCACCTCAGGCACGGGTTCATCAGGGCGTTCCGGTTCCGGCACCAGGGGAGCATCGGGCTCCATGGCGACGGTCGCAACCGCATCCTCGGCGTGACCCTCCGACTCCATCAAGACCGTCTCTTTCAAGTCTTCCTCAGAAAGAGGCGATTCCGCCATGGGTGCCGCCTCGCCCTGCAGGGCAGCGACAAGCGCTTCAGACAGCTCCCGTGCGGAGCTAAAACGCTGTGACGGCTCTTTCGCAAGCGCCTTGCTCAACACCGCATCCACCGCTTCCGGAAGGTCTCCCCGCACCACCCTCGCAGGCGGGAGGGGATCATGAATCTGCTTGTGGATGATGGCCAGCGGAGTGTCAGCGTCAAAGGGGATGGTGTTGGTGAGCATTTCATACAGAATGACGCCCAGCGAATACAGGTCACTTGCAGACGTGAGGACCTCACCGCGTCCCTGCTCCGGCGACATGTATGCCGGCGTGCCCACGAGGGTTCCTGTCGCGGTGAATTGCGTCGTGCTCACGATGCGCGCAATGCCGAAGTCCGCCAGGAACACCCGATCGTCCTCATCGAGCATCACGTTGGCCGGCTTGATGTCGCGGTGAAGCATCCCTTCCGCGTGTGCGGCGTCCAGCGCATCCGCAAGCTGTTCCACCACCGCGGCGACCAGTTCCAGGGGCAGGTAGCCGCTCTGTCTGGATATCGCCTGGAGCCGGTCTTTCAGGCTTCCGCCCCCGATGTACTCCATGACCATGTACATGTCATCATCCTGCACATCGAAGTCATAAACCTGCACGATATGCGGATGACGCAGGCTGGCGACGGCGCGCGCTTCCCGCTCAAACCTGGCGAGGAAATCTTCCCCGTCTGCGAGGTAGCTGTGCAGCACTTTAATCGCGACGGTTCTGTCCAGCCGTTTGTGCCGCCCCTTGTACACATCCGCCATGCCGCCGCGTCCGATGCGTTCGAACACCTCATAGTTGCCAAGGGTCTTCCCGGTCATCGTGGCCATGAATACGCTCCTCGCCTTGAACGGACCGTTGGTGACTCTCTGATTGTAGTCCAGCATCGTCTCCGGACAAGGCGAGACCTCCATCTTTTCACGATGGAGGTCTTCACACTTCACACTGAGAAGGGGGTTACATCGTTGAATCCGCTGCGTTGTCCTGTTTCTGTTCCTGATCCGGGTCGGTCACCACCTCGCTGCCCGCCCGCATCTCACCTTCCACGCGGATGCGACCCATTTCCTCCAGGTTCTGACGAATGTGTTCCGGAAGCTTGCCGAGATTGAGACTTCCGGAATCTCCTTCCGACTGCATGATGTCCGGATCGCTCACGTGACCGAGAAATTCCAGCGCACGCTCCGTTTCCGCTTCGGTGGGAGGGGCAACCATGCCGGATCCACTTTCTTCACTCTCTGACCGGTTCTGTCCGCCCTTCGGCTTTTGAGCTGTACCCGCTTCATCCCCGGAACTGGAGGGCGTAGAGGATTTCCCGGTTGCGGTGGTCGCATTGCCGGAAGCACTCGTACTGGAGCTGCCCCGATCCTGTGAAGAGCCTCCCGGATAGGGAAGCGGACTGGGCCCTTCAGATTGCTTCGTACCTCCGGATGTGCCTTCTCCGCTTCCTCCCTGTCCCTTTCCGGTGGGATAGGGGATGGGCGTCGGCCCGCCGCCCTCGGTAGCCATCATCTCCGACGGACCACTCCAGTCAGGGGGAAGATCTTCGTCTTCTCCGAAACCATGGTCGGATCCACCATCCGGACTGCCGAAAGGCTGGTCATCGCCGAGGAGTCCCGGCATGTCGAGGCCGTCCTCTGAATCGCCAGGGAAGCCACCTCCCTCCATGCCGGGAATGTCGTCTCCCAGCCCGCCAGGCAGGTCGTCACCGAACGTTCCGCCATCGAGGATGCTGCCACCAACCTCCTCGCCGGGACCCAGGTCCTGCGCCTCTGGCAGTGCGCCGTCCCTCATCTGCTGCGGCGAGGACATCGTCGCCTGTCCGGGTTGTTCCATTGCAGCGGCATCCACAGCTTCCGTAAAGGCGGACTGTACAGCCTCGGCCTGGTCGAAGTCCTGCTGTTCTTCCACACGGGCTTCAGGCTCGAAGGTTGCGTCGTTCAACTCGACCTCAGCATCGGTCGTGTCTGTCCTGCCTTCCGAACCTTCCTGGTTTTCAAACGCGCGGTCATCTTCCATTAGAAACCTCCTGCATCGCTGCAGTGATCCAGGCGTGATTGATTACAGATTCTGATTCGATGCCTTCTTCTGCTCTCCTTCCACAGGGTCGGTGACGTGGGAGGGATCGACCTTCGGCGTATCGCGCATCGGGGCGCCGCCGCCTCCGCCGCCGCCCTCGCCATCAGGTGTCATTGCCATCTGGCTGATACCCGGGTCAAATCCACCGCCACCTCCGCCGCTGCTGGCCATATCATCAGAAGGCGGATCAAACACAAGCAGACCGCCCAGTCGTTCCCAATGGATCTGTTCGCCGGCGGAGATGGGTGCGCCGCCTCCGCCTTCTTCGCCATCGACGGGTGACGATTCGGCTGCACCGCTCCCGCCTCCCGAACCCTTTTTCTCATCATCATTGTCGTCATCATCGTCGTCATCATCGCTTTCGCGTTTATCCTTCGCTTCCTGCTGCTTGATTTTCTCTTCCTCCATGATGCGCTGCTGTTCGGCGAAGTTCTCGCGATCCTTGTCCGTCTCGTCATAGTCGGACGACGTTGGTGTCCCCCATTCCTCAGAACCGCCGGTGAACGGATCGAGAATGTCACCGCTTCCCACCGCCGGGTCGGGTGTCCAGTTTTCCTCGTAGCCAATATCCTCACTGTTCGCTTCGCCCATCTGGGTGAGCTCGCGCGCATGTTCGTAGCGGCTGTGCTGGCCGGGAAGCATGTTCCAGGACCAGAAGATCCCGCCTGCTCCACCGCCGCCGCCACCATCCATTAACTCACCCGAGCCAGGGCCGCCGGGCCCGCCGAACCCGCCGGGAAAGCCGCCTTCACCGCCGAAGCCGCCCATGCCACCCTCACCGCCAAAGCCGCCCATGCCGCCCTCACCGCCAAAACCGCCCATCCCGCCGCCCCCACTTCCAGGAAGCCCGGGCACGTTGCTCCCTACACCGGGTATATCGGTTTCATCACCCCAGCCACCCGTCATCCCGCCGCCCGGAAAGCCGCCACCCACACCGGGTATGTCAGGTTCATCACCCCAGCCGCCCGGCATTCCGCCGGGGATGTCGGAGAAACCAAAGCCGCCCGGGATCAACCCGCCGAGACCATCCGATAGTCCGCCAGGGAGGTCACGGTCAAAGCCGCCCGGCATCTGCCTGGATAAATCACCTTCCGGCATGCGCCCTTCCATATCCGGGACCTGTTCCTGGTGAAGCGCTTCGGGAAGTGCACCCTCGTGCGCCTCGGTGATGCCTTCGGAACGATCGCCTTCGGTAATGGCCTGTCCCGGGAGTGTAATGGGCGTCGCTGAAACCTCGTCCGTGGATGGTCCTGTCGGAACCTCATCCTCGACCGGCATCGCCTGCCCCGGGAGTGTGATGGGCGTCGCTGAAACCTCGTCCGTGGATGGTCCTGTCGGAACTTCATCCTCGACCGGCATCGCCTGTCCCGGGAGCGTAATGGGCGTCGCTGAAACCTCGTCCGTGGATGGTCCTGTCGGAACCTCATCCTCGACCGGCATCGCCTGCCCCGGGAGTGTGATGGGCGTCGCTGAAACCTCGTCCGTGGATGGTCCTGTCGGAACCTCATCCTCGACCGGCATCGCCTGCCCCGGGAGTGTGATGGGCGTCGCTGAAACCTCGTCCGTAGCTGATGCTACGGGAGGCGTTTCTCGATCCGGGCCAAGTTCATCGGGAATGGTGATCGGTGTTGCGGACACCTCTCCACCTGGCATTCCTGAAGGCAGTTCCTCCCCCGCCGTTGCTGGATCAGGAATGGGAAGCGGGAGAGAAGAAACTTCGTCGATCGCCCCTTGAGACGAAGGATCAGGGATCGGAAGGGGGAGCGTCGAGACTTCCCCGCCGCTTCCCTCAGGCGATTCGTCGGGGATATTGATGGGGATGACGGATGCCTCATCGGTTGCCTGTGTGGCGGCTGCATCGACCACCGCTACGAAGGCGGTCTGCACCGCTTCCGCCTGTTCGAAGCTCTCCACCGCCTCAACGCGCGCTTCCGGCTCGAAGGTTGCGACCTCCAGTTCGACCGCAGCCTCTGTCGTCTCTATTCTTGCTGTCGTTTGTTCCTGGCTCTCAAATGCTCGATTGTCTTCCATGACGGACCTCCCATATGCTGGTACTTGCCGGGCTGCGGGAGGCTCTTCGGGAGATTGAAAGGAGTTAAAGAAAAGCGCCCCGCTCCTTGAGGGGACAGTCAGGAAGCTATGGAGGGGGCCTCAGGTATCGAACATGCTTATGAAGTTATCAACACACTACAGCAGCCCGGAGGCCATGTCAAGCATGACCTCCGGACTACATTCTATTTCGTTCACGCGGCAGTCGTTGCCTGCACGACATCAAGCTGCATCGGACGCCAGTTGCGGATGACGTCGAGGTTCATCGCCTGGAACGCCTGAAGCTGCTTCTCCGGTAACGCAAAACGCGATTTCGCCATCGCAAGCAGCAGCAGACAGTACGAGAGATTGCCGAGATGATCGGCACGAATAAACCCCTCCCGCACGCCTAGCACGCTCCAGAGGTGTGTCGTGGTGTAGGTCCACAGCACGTTGACCGGGTCGCGCTGATCGGCCGGCTTGCTGTTCTCTGCGTTAAGCAGGGCGAGCAGATTCTTGAAGACAGGATCGGACACCAGGGTGAAGTACCCGTAGCGGCAGGGAGCGGCGCAGAAGCGGCAGCCCTTGCGACGGTGAAGCCGGTTATCCGGTTTCGCCCGTCCCGGCGATTCGGAAATCTCCGCCATCACCGCCTGGAACGCCGCCGCGCCCTTCTCCGAGCTGTCCGCCTTCTTCGCGACCTTGATGAGCGCATCCACGGCGCCCTGGTCGGGGTCGCGCGTGGCCTGGTGGAAGGCGACAATGCGCCAGCAGACATCCGGCAGCGCATCACGGAAATGGTCCGGCACGCGCTTCCCCGCAGCCGCAGCGACATCGATGCGGAATTTGCGCGCTTTCTTCTTCAGGTCACGGACATGCGAGGGAGGACAGTAATTGACCAGATAGTAATAGCTGATGGTCTTCATCATGGCTTCCGGAGGGATCGTCTTCATGCTTCGCATCCTATCCTTGCTAGCGCGCAACGGATCCTACGCGGTCGAATTCAAACCCGGCAGCGGGGTGTAATGAATCTTGACCCATGAAGCCATGTCATCCTGCACCCCGCTCAGGATGGCCTGGCCCACTTTCAAACGTGCAATCACCTTCGCCTGCTCATCCGATAGCGCCAGCGCACTCGCCATGGCGTTGCGATCATCGGCGGATACCAGGCGATGGACGATCTTGAGGTTGGTGTTCTTAAGCGCATCCGAGACGAGCTTGGAGGGCACCTGGTCGATAATGGCCAATCCCTGTCCGTAGGCGCGGATTTCAGCGAGGATGTCGGCGAACATCTCGCCCATTTTGGCCTGCGGATTGGCCGTGCGTTCCGAGGAGGTGGCGGCGCGCAGCACACGATGCGCCTCCTCGATGATGGCGAGATGCCGCAGACCGCTCGACTCCGGCGAGCCGCCCACCTCATGCTGCGCCTGGCGGTATTCATAGAGCAGGTTCAGCAGCAGCGCCATGGTGAAACATTTATCGGCATCGTCGCCCATTTGCTGCAGGTTGACGACCACCGGGCGGTCAAACAGTTCCGCCCAGGGGGTGGAGAAGGGGTGATCGAAGAGACGCCCCTTCCAGCCGCGCATCAGGCTGCCGATGCGGGTCTTCAATGCCGCGGTGATGTTGTTCGTGATGCGCTCCTCGTACCCTTTTGCGCGCACCAGTCCGCCGATGCGGGCGTGCAGGTTGGAGAGCGTCGGGCAGCCCACGCCGTCGGGCGGCAGCTCCTCCTCCAACCAGCCCTGACTATCATAGAGATCGACCAGCGCTTCCTCGAGAATGACGGGCAGGATTTCGTACATCGGAAAGCTTGCGTTGAAAATGGATTTCAGCCGGTCCAGGTGCGGCATCACCTGCACAATCGCGCCCTTCAGGCGGACAATGTCGAAGGGGTTGAGCTTGAGTGTATCCAGCTTCTGCCCACCCCAGCTCTCACGACCGGGGGCATACACCGCAATCTTGCGCTTGAAACGCTTCGACTGGTTGTAGCCCAATGCAAGCTGGACATATTCATCCTTGGCCGGCTCAATCACCATGAAGTTGAGGTCCCGCTCCATCATCTCTTCAATGAAGCGCCGGCAGGTGTTGGACTTGCCGCTGCCGGTGATCCCGGTGATGAACACATGCCGGGTCAGGCTGTCCAGGTCGAGCGTGTAGTCCAGCTCACCCACTGGTTCGCCGCCATCCAGCACCCGGCCGAGGGAAATCGAATCCTCGGCAGCCAGGCGGGGTGGATTGAGGCTGAACGAGGCCGTCTCCTGGACAGGCAACCCCGGCATCTCGCGAGCCGGCAGATTCACCAGCAGCGCCAGCTCATCCGTGTTCATCGGCGTGGTCAACCCTTCGAACGCCGTTCCAATGGGATGCTGCAGAGCCCCCTCTTCACCGGGCGCGTGGAGGGCAAGCCGGGGATGCTGGAACGCATCCAGCGCGGTCTGCACCTGACCGTCCCACACCGTCTCCAGATTGTGGGCACGCACCGGCTCAAAGGCACTGAGGGGTCCGCTCACCAGCGCCTTGAGCTGCGCCTGGGCCTGTGAAGCGGCTTCATGCTGGTCGCTGATCATATAGACGCCCACATTCCAGCAGCCCTGCGCCCGCGCCGCCTCAAAGCGGCTCACCGTGCTCGCCAGCAGTTCCTCACAAGCTTCAGCATGCCGGTTGAGCACCTCCCGACTGTAGCTGAGCGACTCGCCGCTGGTGAGTCCATCGGAATAGGAGCTGCTCCGGGATCGACTGCGGCTCTCGCTCTCGGACGAGGACGTGCTCAGCGAGGATGAGCCGCTGGTGGAAGGCAGGAGCTGGCCGAACATGCCCAGCATGCCCGAAAGCAGGAAGGGACCGCCTGCGGCGACAAGCAACGCCGAGAGGCCGCCCAGTCCGACGGCCTTCAACCCTTTCTCCATACCGGTGGATTCATCCAGCGCGGTCCCGAGTACACCTTTGCTCTTGCCTTCTGACTCACTGCTGGATTCGCTGGAGGATCGCGAGGTCGATGTGGATTGGCTCTCGGATGTGGAGGTGGTTTCCGAGCGGCTGGAGCTCTGCCCCATCTGGGCAGTGACGCGCGTAAACGCGTGAATCTGGCTGGACAGCGCGTGGCAGTTGGCGATGATGTCACCCACCTCCCGCTCAGGCAGCGGTTCCGCAATCACGAGGTAGAGATAGGGCTTGCCGCGCAAACCCCGCATAAGACGGTCGAGCGTCTGCGGCGAAAGCTGGCTGGCTTCATCACGTTTCGGCGAGGGGATGCCGGTGAAGGCGCGGGCATAGCGGTAGGACGTCATGGGTACATGCACGGTCGAGGCCATCTCACCGGGCTCGAGGATCGGACGCACACGCGTTCCCGGCCAGTTGGAACACAGAAACTCACCGACCTGGTCGGCGAAAAGGCGCGGCTGGGTTCCTTCTTCCCGGGCGGAAACGCCCATGTAGATGCTGTTGTGCATGCCGTCGCTGGCGAGCAGGAACACAAGCGCGTAGCGGGGGTCATGGCAGGCGGCGAGCGTGGTTCTCACCGCCGCCAGCAGCTCGCGTTCACTCCCCACCACCGGTTTGCCGACCTGCTCAATCTGGAAGAAGGCGGTTTCGGAGGGAAGCCATTCGCCCTGCTTCACAAGGCGCAGCACCTGCTCCTCGAACACCTCCGAATCGAGATACTCCCGCCGCAGCGCGAAGAGAGTCGACTTGGAAAGCGCATCACCGGCTGCGGTCAGCATCGCCGCGCTGATAGGCTCATCATCCAAGGAGATTAATTCTGATTCGTCCCGCTTTTCAGCCATACAACCCCCGCTACTACCCGTGCTCAGAGTGGTTTCAATAGATAGACCCGATCCCCGAAGCGCAGTTGCATGCCGGGTTCAAGGTCGGCTTCTTCCCCGCGTTCAAGACGCACCCCGTTCAGAAACGTTCCGTTGGTGCTCTCGAGATCGACCAGCGTGCACCCTTCACCCGTGAGCGTGATGCAGGCGTGTGATCGTGAGATTTTTTCACCCGTGATCTGAATGTCGCTCGAGGGAGAGCGACCGATGACGTTTTCCCCTTCTTGCAGGACGATGTCCTCGCCGTCCTCAGCGGTGAGTTTCCAGAGCGGCGCGTGCCCTTCCTCTTCCTCGACGTCGAAAGAAGCCAGGTCAAGCCCGGTCACGAAGAACATCGTCGGACGTGCCTTTGCCAGCGACGCCCCGTATTCGAGACTGACGCCATGCACGACAGTTTCCGCCGGGTTGTCGGCGATCATCACCTTTTCTTCGCCAAAGCGCTGGCGCAGATCGCGGACCACGCGATAGAGCTGGCTGCCGCCCCCGACAAGCAGCACGCGCTGAACATCCTCCCGGCGCAGGCGCATCACCTCCATGGCGCGGTCAATGTTCGCCTCGAACAACCGCTGCAGGTGATCGGTGAGCGCGGAGAAGCGTTCCTCATCCAGCCGTATCGAACCACGGTAGACTTCCCCTCCCTCGCTGACCACGGTCACCGCACGCTGCGGCACCACTGCCACCTGCGCCTGCTGCAACAGCTGGCGGCTGAGGGTTTCCTTGAGGTGCTTGGCGACACCCCGCAGGATGTAGCCGATGGAGGAGTCATCCTCCTGGTCCACTTCTGAAATCCCCAGCTCATCCGCAATCGAGGCGGCGATGACCGCGTCGTACAATTCGCCCCCGAAGGGACTGCCGTAGCGGGAGTGAAACACGGGTTCATCACCCTGCAACTGACTTGCAACCAGGTCCATGGTGCTGCCGCCGATGTCAATGATGAGCGAGGTATCAGCGCTTCTCTCCGGCAACAGCGCCCGTCGCTGCAAGCTGTAGATGGCGGCCTCCGGTTCCGACACAAAGCGCAATTCGCCGTTGTAGTCCTCCCGAAGACACGCGCGGATGGCGGCCTGGAAGTCGCGCAGCACCTCGCCATCCGCATCCATGCCCCAGTGAACCGGGTGGGCGACGGCGAGAATGAAGCTGTTATCAAAAGGAGCCCCGCGCCACTTCTCACGCCGGATCCCTTCCAGCACCTCATGAAGCAGACTGCGTGTGTATGTGAGAGCTTCCTCATGGGAATAGCGCAGCTGATGTGGTTGTGGTTCAGCAAGCCGATGAGCGCCGATGGAGGGTTTGAAATAGGCCTTGATGCGTCGTCGGGCTTCATCCCCCTCCGCTTGAAGCCTGGCGGCTTCACCGTAGGAGAGCACCTGCTCCCCCTCGGGATCGAGCAGCAGCACGGAGGGCAGGCGCCGTTCCGTGAAACTCGTCAGCGGCGAGGGTGCCGGGTCGCTCAGGAGCCGCATGCGGCCGTCTTGCTCCACATACACGGCACGGTAGAGACGCCAGTTGGTTGCACCGGGATCGAGCGCAAACACGGTTTTGCGATGATTGGATGCCATGAACGCGTGGTTCCCCTGTCGATGAACGGATTCTGAAGACTGCATCGAGACCGTACGGCATGGGGAAGGGTCGAGGAGGGATGAGCGTCACAGGTCTCGTCTCACCACAATCTCTACTATACAGAAAACTCGGGCGTTTTCCTACTCATTTCAGGGGTTGACGGACGTGGACCCGCCAGTCCACCTGGGTCTAGACCGGATCACGCCTTGGCTGGCCGTATTCATCCCACCCCATCGCGTCCCAGTAACGGCGGCGCATGGCGAGCAGGTCGAAAGTCAGTCCTTTCGCCGGTCCTTTTTCAGCCGGTATTGAGCCATCCACAAGCGCATTCATCTCCACGGATCCCGGGTGGATGCCATGTTTGATGTTGAACCACTGCCGCAAATCTTGAACGCTTCCACCAATCTGCATGTAGTCATCCGGCGAGAGCTCAAACCCCAGCGCTGCATTCAGCATCTCAAAGAACCCCATGCGGTCGACGCCCACATGCGCGCCAAACAGACAAAGCCCGGCGCAGTCCAGCAGCGCTTTGAAACGGGCGCCCGCCGCGTTCATGCGGGCATTGAACTCGCTGTCTTGATACTTATCGGCTTTCGGATACACACCGGGCGGCTCGGGGGCGTCACGCACCTTCGTCCACAGCCGGAACATGGCGTACTCCAGGGTGTTGGTGATGGTGTGGCGGCCCGGGGTGGGATCGGAGAGATAGAGGACGCCGTAAGCCGGGTCCATGCGGGGATCATGCATGGGCAGCTCCTGCCCGCCTGCGTGAAAGGCGTACATCCTGCTCTCCGGACCAATCGTCTCGGAGGCGATGCGCACACCCTCGGCCAGGAGGTCACCCACTCCTTCCCGCTCCACCATCGCTTCCACCGTGCGGATGATGCCCTGCGCATCGCCCCAGTCGGCAGGGACGCCCTCGAGCAGACCGGCACGCCTGCAGTCGATGGCGAAAGCGACGACCGCGCCGGTTGAGATGGTGTCGATGCCCATGCGGTTGCAGTACTCATTGAGGTGGTACAGGCTGTCCAGGTCCTCATTCAGCAGGTTGGCGCCGAAGGCGGTGACGGTCTCATACTCCGGCCGGTGCGTCTCCGCATACTCGCCCTGCATGCTTGTGATGCTGCCGCAGCCAAGCGGGCAGGAGACACAATGGTATTTCTTCTTCTGTGTCGGGGCGATTTTCTTGACGCTCACTGCTGAGGGCGGATACATGGAGGGATCACCGCGCCAGTTGCGGATGGGGGCATCGCCGCTGGCGATGGCCACTTCGTTGCCGCTGGCGGTGCCCCACGCGCTGAACGGCGCGAGCGAGGTGAGGCCATCGATGCGGAATCCAAAGGGAAGACCTCCCATCAGCTTCCCGGCGGGGAGCAGCGCCCACGTTGGCATGCTGTTCTTGCCTTTGGGCATCAGGTCAGCGACCGCTTTGTTCCAGTGCTTTAATGCCTCCCGGTCGGCGACCGCGGTGCGCTGCCTCCCCTGCAGCACCACGGCTTTCAGCTTCTTGGAGCCCATCACCGCTCCCAGGCCGGAACGTGCGGCAAGGCGTCCCCGGTCATTGGCGATCCCGGCGATGCGCACCAGGTTCTCGCCCGCCGGCCCGATGCAGGCGACGCGCGCACGCGCGCCGTGCCGCGCTTTGAGCAGCTGCTCGGTCTCGACGGTATCCTTCCCCCACAGATCCGTGGCCGGGTGAAGCTGCGCCTGGCCGTCTTCCACATGCAGGTACACCGGCTCCGCGGCGATGCCTTCAAAGAAGATGGCGTCGTAGCCGCTGCCTTTCAGCGCAGGCGCAAAATCACCGCCGCAGTTGGCGTCGCCCCAGCCGCCCGTGAGGGGAGACTTCCCGACCACCAGAAAGCGCCCGCCGAACATGGCACCGATCCCGGTCAACACGCCGCCCACAAAACCGAGCACATTCTCCGGTCCGAGCGGATCAGCGCCTGCCGGTATGCGCTCATAGAGCACTTTCACGCCAAGCCCGAGCCCGGAGAGGACCGTGCGCACCCACGCCTCGGGGATCTCTTCCGCTCGAACGGTGCCCTCGCCCACATCCACAAACAGCATCTTGCCCATCACGCCCATCGCCATGTCGTCACCTCCCGCCCTGATTGTAGACCCGATCCCCCGCAGATTCCCACCTGCCGCTTGACTTTCCGCCCAGCTTCCTATACTTTATTTCATAACCTGAAATTTTGTAAAGGATCAACCCGGGTGAACGTTCCGCAGGACAATTCCCGCAAGCAGCTCGTTCACAAGGTCGCCTGGCTGCACTATGAAGGCGGCTACACGCAGGCCGACATCGCCGATCAGCTTGGCCTTTCCCGCCCCACGGTCAACCGCATGATCAAGGAAGCGCACGAGTTGGGCGTGGTGGAGATTAAGGTGCATGCGGAAGACTCGGAGCGCTTCGAACTCGGTCAGCAGCTCTGCCGGCGCTTCGACCTGCTCGATGCTGTGTGCACCCCCATGGGTCATGGACAGGACGAGCTGCTGCTCCACCTCGCCGCCGCTGCGGCGGATGTGCTGCAGCAGCGTCTCAAGGACGGCATGACCGTCGCCATCGGCATCGGCCGCACCGTATCCCGCATCCCGGATCACTTCCCTGCGAAAACCATCCCTGATTGCCGCATCATCTCTCTCACAGGCGGCCTCGACCTGCACCAGTCCGGCGTCCCCCATCCCTTCAACACCCTTTCCCGGCTGGCGGAGAAGCTCGACGCTGACGTGATGTACATCCCCACCCCCTCCTACGTCGGCGACCCCGCCGCAAAAGCGGTGCTGCTGGAAGAACCCAGTGTGACGACGGCGCTGGGCATCGCCGCCGCTGCGGACATTGCCATTTTCAGCATTGGCGCCGCGGACCACACCTCCCTGTTGTTTCAATTTAACTACATCAACGCCGATGACATGCGCGACCTGAAGGAGCAGCATGCCGCCGGCGATGTGATCGGCCGCTTCTTTGACACCGAAGGGCAACCGCTCGCCATCGATCTCAATCAACGCATCATCGGACTTTCGCTCGACGACCTGCGGGCCATCCCTGTCAACATCCTCGCCGCAGGCGGTGAGAACAAACGCGAAGCGCTGCATGCTGCCCTCAAGAGTCAGCTCTGCAGCGTCCTGATCACCGACACCGACACCGCCCGCTGGCTGCTGGCGGCGTAACGCGTCACAACACAACCAGGCACATCTCAACCGGATATCCATCCAGAGGAGGTCGGTATGGCCAAGCAATACCTGATGAGTCTCGATCTGGGGGGCAGCGGCGGCCGCGCGCTGCTGTATGAAACCACAAGCGGCGAGTTGACGTTCAAGACGATTGAATGGGATTTCCACCCCGATCCAGCGGCGGGCGATTACGCCTTCGACCTCGGCTGCGATGCCAAGTGGAAGGCGCTTTGCGCCATCGGCCGCGAAGCCCTCGCCGCCGTGGACGCCGGACCTGACGATGTGGCCGGTATCTCGGTCACGAGTATGCGCCACGGCATGGTCTTGCTGGACAAGCAAGGGCGGCCGCTGGTGGCCACCCCCAACAAGGACGCCCGCGCCATCACCGAGAGCATGGAACTGCAGGGCGAGCGCGGCGAGGAACTCTACCAGCGAACCGGGCACGTTCCCAGCCCTGTGCTGCTCGCCCCGCGCCTGCTGTGGTTGAAGGAAAGCCATCCCGACCTGCTGGAAAAAGCGGATGTCGTACTCACCATCAGCGACTGGATGGCCTATCAGCTCTGCGGTGTCGCCGTCAGTGAGCCCTCGCAGGCCGGCGAGACACTGCTCTTCGACCTCGCACAGGCCGCATGGGCGTTCGACATCATCGAATCGATGGGACTTCCCAAACGCATCTTCCCTGACATCCGCAAGCCCGGCGACAAGCTGGGCGGTCTGACCAAAACCGCCGCGGAAGCGCTCGGTTTGAAGGAGGGCATCCCTGTCGCCGTGGGCGGCGCGGACAGTCAGCTCGGCCTGCTGGGCCTGGGTGTGACAGCCCCGGGCGACGTCGTTGTCGTCGCCGGCAGCACCACACCCGTCATGGCGACCACAAGCGAGCCAAAGCTCCATCCCGAGATGCGCACCTGGGCCGGGATGCACGTCATCCCCGGCGTATATGTGGCGGAGTCCAATGCCGGCGGGATGGGCACGGCGCTGGAATGGATAGCCAGCATTCTCTATCCGGATAGCCCGTTTCCCATCGCTGCGCTTTCGGGCGATGCTGCCTCGGCGCCGCCCGGTGCAGGCGGCGTGCTCTCCACCGTGGGGACGCAGCTCTTCCACGCAGCCGAGCTCGGTCTTCCGGTGGAGGGCATGGCCTTCTCATCCATGACCACGCCCGGCGGTCTCCCCGGAAGGAGCCACCTCGCACGCGGTGTGCTGGAAGGCATGGCGTTCGCCTCACTCGCCAATGCGGAGCAGGCGCTGGAGGTAGCCGGTCTGGAACCCGGGCGCGTCTTCGCCGGCGGCGGCATGACACGCAGCGCCCTCTTCGGGCAGCTGCTCGCGGACAGCTTCGGACGACCCGCCACCATCGGCTATGGCCAGCGCACGACGCCCTTCGGCGCCGTCATCTGCGCTGCTGTTGGCGCAGGATTGCATAAGGACCTGGCGACCGCCGCCAGGGAGATGAGCACCGCAGTAGAAACCATCCAGCCCTCGGAACACGTCGATACCTACGAAGAACTCTACGCGATCTGGCGTGAACACCTCGACGCCCGGGGATCGGCGGATGCCGTCGCTTCGCAGGCCATCATGCAGGCCATGCAAGCCAGCATGGCCGTCGAGGGAACAAGCGGCGAACCCGGCTTCAAGCCTAACGTGTACATCGCCGCCAGCCTTGGCGAAGACGCGCGGGCGCAGCTGGAGGCCGTTGCCAACGTCACCTACGCACCCTACGCCGAGGAGGGCATCCTCTCCGGCGACGAGATGGTGGAGAAGCTGCAGGATGTGCACGTGCTCGTCACGGAAGTCGATCTCGTGGACGCGGACGCGCTGCAGGGTCTTCCCAACCTGCGCGTGGTCATTTCGTGCCGCGGCAACCCCGTGAATGTGGACATCCCCGCGTGTACGGCGGCCGGCGTCCCCGTGATCAACACCCCCGGACGCAACGCCGATGCCGTCGCGGACCTGGCCATGGCCTACATCCTGATGCTGGTGCGCAAGCTGGACAAAGCCACCGCGTTCCTGCGCCAGGGCGACATCGAAGCGGGCGACATGGGCCGCATGGGACAGGCCTATTTCACCCTCAAAGCGAATGAAGTATGGAAGAAAACTGTGGGCGTGATCGGCGGCGGCGCCATCGGACGGCGCATGATCGAGCGCCTGCGCACCTTCGGCGCCGACGTGCTCCTCTTCGACCCCTACATCGACGCGGAAAGCGCGGCCCTCATGGGCGCTCGCAAGGCGGCGTTCCATGAGCTGCTCGCTGCAAGCGACATCGTGACGCTGCACGCCCCGGTGACGGACGAGACGACCGGCATGATGGATCAGGCCGCCTTCGATGCGATGAAGGAAGGCGCCTTCCTGGTCAACACTGCACGCGCCGCTCTCATCGAGCAGGACGCTCTCCTCGCTGCGCTTGAATCCGGCAAGGTGGCCGGCGGCGCCTTCGACGTCTTCCCGGTGGAACCGCCCGGGTCGGACGATCCCCTGCTTGCCTTTGAGAACGTCATCGTCACACCGCACATCGGCGGCAACACCGAGGAGATTGGCATCCATCAGGGCGAGATTGTCGTGGACGAACTCACACGCCTCCTCACCGGCGGGCGTCCGCAGTACATCCTCAACGCCGACACGCTGCCCGGCTTCCGCTGGACCGGCGAGCGCAAACGTGACGAGCAAGCACTGGAAGAAATCGCCAAGGGACCTGGACCCGGCATGACCGATCTGGATGTCAAAGCGAAGGAAGAAGCGGTCAACGCCGAGCCCGAGGACAAAGGCAAAAGCACCGGCCTCTTCGCCCGCCTCACCGGTCGGGGGAAGAAACGCGAGGAACCCGTGGAAAGCGGCTCCCTCCCCGTCGCAGAAGGCATGTCCGATCTCGAAACCAACTACGCCGCCATCCTTGAGACCTTCCTGAAGGACCTTGCGGTGGATGAGGACACGATTGCCTTCGCGAAGAAGAAGAACGTATCCTTCCAGTTCATCCTCAAGAACAGCAGCCTGCAGTTCTATATGGGATTCAACAAGGGTGAGGTCGCCACCGGGATGGGGGAAGCGCCTTTCAAACCGGATGTGGTCGTGAAAATGGATGCGGACACCTTCGATGGGATGTTCACCGGCCGCATCGACGGCAACGACGCCTTCAAGTCCGGCAAGCTCTCCGTGAGCGGCAACATGCTCAAGGCCATGGCGATGCAGAAGCTGGATTTCGGCCGGGTCTACAGTGAAGCCGTCAAGCGCCACGGAGGGACGGGTGACCTTACCGCCATCGGCGCGGCGCCTCCCGCAGGTAGGACGGCCCCAGCGGCTCCTGCCAGCCAGTCTCAACCCGCTGCACCGGCTTCATCATCGGCGGGCGAACCGGACGTTGGCGTCTTCAACAAGGTCATCGAACGCTTCGTCGCCCTCATGAATGACGACCCCGACACGCAGGCTTTTGCCGAACGCAAGAATGTCACCTTCCAGTACACCATCAAGGACGCGGGGACGGTGTTCTACCAGAGCTTCATCAAGGGCAAGACCGAGTGCGGCATGGGTGAAGCGCCCATGAAGGTCGATGTCAACATCAAGACCGACGCAGCGACGCTGGACGGCATGTTCTCGGGCCGCCTGGACGGCGCAGCCGCTTTCAAGACCGGCAAGCTCTCCGTGGGCGGGAATATGATGAAAGCCATGGTGATGCAGAAGCTGGACTTTGGACGCCTCTACACCCAGGCGGTGGCGGACGTCGGCGATCCCGGCTTTGGCGCTGCACCTGCGGCACCCGCTCAGAAGCAAGCCGCACCGGCAGCCGCAGCCGCACCACAGCCTGTCGCTGCACCGGCAGCGCCCGCCCTCATCCAGAAAGTGGGCGACATCCGCGATGAGATCCTCGAGATCAACAATGAACTGTACGCCCGGGGCTGGATCACCTACACCGGCGGCAACATCAGCGCCCGCTCCGAGAGCAACCCCGGGGAAGTGTGGATCACCCCCAGCGGGATCAACAAGGGCAGCCTGCAGCCGTCGATGATGGTCAAGATCAACCTGGATGGGGAGATGATTGGCGAAGCCAACTACAACGCATCCAGCGAGCGCATGGTGCATACCGCCATCATGAAGGCCCGTCCGGAGATCAAGGCCGTCATCCACACCCACGCCGCCAACGCCACGCTGATGGCGCTCACCGACACGAAGTGGGAGCCTATCTCCGCCGATGCCGCCTTCTTCGGCCAGATCCCGGTGGTGCCCTTCATCATGCCCGGCTCCTCCGAACTGGCGGAGAAAGTGGCTGAAGCGGTCGGAGCCGAGGGCATGGCCGCCATCATGCAGAACCATGGCCTCGTCGTGGCCGGGACCACACTGCGGCGTGCTGCCGACATGACCGAAATGATTGAACTCACCGCCGCCAAGCTGCTGCTCTGCCGTCAGCTGGGCGTGTCCCCGGCAACCTTGCCGGAGGATGTGGTTGAGATGCTGCGTGAAATGGGGGCGCTGCTCGCCTGAGCGCCACGTCTCTGCCCGCTTCCGCCCCGTACCGCACATCCCACCCGGCGGCGGCGGGCAGCACAGTTTGCCCTGGTACAGGAGGAGAGGGATGAAGAAAAGTATGTGGTTGATTTACCTGGTGGCGTTCATGGGGGTGGCCGGCTTCACGGCGGCGTTACCCATTATGCCGTTCTACGTCGCCGACATGGGCGGCACCGAAGCGGAAATTGGATTGGTGCTGGGACTCACTGCCCTGGTGGCGATGTTATCCGGTCCGGTCGTCGCGTACTACGGCGATCGAGTCGGTCGCAGGCCGGTGCTGATAGCCAGCATGTTCGGTTTTGCCCTGTGGTACGCGTGCTGGTATTTTGCCAGCAGCATGACGCTCGTGTACATCGGTGCTTTTATCGGGGGCATCTTTGCCAGCGGCGCCCTCTCCGTGGCGACTGCGTATGCCACGGATGTAGCCGGTCCGGAGGAAGCGAGCGGCGAAATTGCACTGCTGCAGGCGGCGCAGATGGTGGGTGCTCTGCTTCCGCCGCTGGCTGCGGGCTTCCTGGCCGAGGTCAACACCAACCTCCCCTTCGGCGCCATGGCCCTGCTCGCCCTCATCATCGGCGGGTTGATGGTTCCCCTGCTGGAGGAATCGCTGCCAGACGCCGTCAAACAGGAATCCGCCGGGGATTCACTCAACCCGGTGCAGGCCGTGCGGGGCTCGTTCAGCCGGGTGTTTGGCTACCTGCGCACGCCCGTCGGCCCCTTGCTGCTGGTCGCCTTCCTCATCGCCTTCCCCACCGGTTTCTTCCAGACCGTGCTCCCCCTCCTGACAGGCGAAGCCGGGCTGGGAACCAGTGAAACCGGGATCATCTTTTCCACCGGCACCTTTTCCATCGTGCTGGTGAACATCTTCCTGGTGAAATGGCTCATCGAGAAGCTGGGGCTGTGGGGCAACATCCTGCTGGGGATGATCTCCGCCGCCGTGTTTTACGTCGCCCTGCCGTTCTGCGGCGGATTCTGGGCGTTTATGATCGTGAACCTGCTGCTCTCGATCACGACCGCCTCGATGCGACCAGCGCACATCACGCTCGTCTCCAATCATGTGGGTGCGAGTGAGCAGTCCGTGGCGCAGGCCGCGTACAACCAGTGGACCGCCATCGGCAACATTGTCGGACCGCCGCTGGGCGGCACCATCTACCAGCTTGCCGGCGGGCTGGTCACGTTCCTGGTCGCTGCCGGTCTCTTCGTGGGCGGCAGCGGCTACGCCTGGTCGGCCAGCAAGCGCGACAGCCCGGCACCCGCAGACACCGTCTGATGGATCCCTATGAATGAGAAGCAGCGGGTTTTCCCGCTGCTTCTCTGTAGCGCTATGGGAGGCTTTGTCGTAAACTAGCGCAGTTTAATAGATCTCATCACCTACGCCAAAGGAGGATGACACCATGAAACGGTATCACGTTTCGTTCGTGCTCGCGTTGCTTGTCCTCGCTGCCCTGCTGGCAGCGTGCGGCA
>Ga0272443_10002221_pt1 | contig 25409 bp, 16 predicted proteins | sample SSMAcet12_FD_193581 | JGI IMG/M metagenome (GOLD analysis project Ga0272443, IMG submission 193581) | Marine sediment archaeal communities from Little Sippewissett salt marsh, Falmouth, MA, United States - SSM-Acet-12 | ecosystem: Environmental > Aquatic > Marine > Wetlands > Sediment ...
CAGGTTTTAATGGTGAAGTGAGACCCTGTGGTAGCCTTCCCCCTCGAAGCAAATCGATCCTCTTGTTATTTATGGCTTTACACTGCCACCTTTTCGTAGCACCCCCTCGGATTAGACGGAGATGAGTGACAGCTTTCTAATTCGATGTGGTATCACTGAACATACTGACTCCCTCAGATTTGGATCAAGTAACTGTCACTCATCTTCATCCGGCCGGGTAGCCCGGGGCTTTGCCCCGGGTTTCATAATTAAAATAGCCGGGTTCGGAGAACCCGGCCTACTACGGCTCTGCGGTTCGAGCTGTCCGGGCCACAAGCAGACTACGAGATTGCTGTGTTGAGCGCACTTTGTGCGCTCGAGCTTGCGTCTTCGACGCTGCGGTTCGTCCGGGTTCGCCATCCTCGCAATGACACCTCTATCGCCGCGTCGCGTAGCTTTGACGCGGCCCTTGGCTCAAGCGACTCCGCTTGCGTGGATGTCCATCACCTTATGGAGCAACTTGATCGCGTCGTCATGCTTGCGCTGGAATGCGTTCCGGCCCATGATGCTGCCGAAAGCCCCACCCGCCGCCAGACCTTTGATTTCCTCGAGCACGTTTTCATCGCTCCCTTTGGCGCCGCCGGAGAAGATCACAATTCGGGTGCCGTTGAAAGCGCTCTTGATCACCAGTTTCGTCCGGTCCGCGAGGGTCTCGATGGAGACGCCGGTTTCCTCGATCACCTTGGCGTTCGCGCTCTGGGCGATGTGTTTCTTCGGCGGCTTCACCTTGATGATGTCCGCGCCCAACTGAGCCGCGATCTGGGCGGCATAGCAGGCGACATCCACAGCGGTTTCATCATCTTTCTGCAGATCCTCCCCGCGCGGATAGGACCAGACGACCGCCACAAGGCCTGCCGCATGAGTCTCCTCGATGGCTTCGCGGAGCTGCTCGTACATCTCCTCGCGCATGAGACTGCCTGGGTAAATCGTGAAGCCGAGCGCCGAGCAGCCGAGTTCGAGAGCATCCGAAACAGAAGCGGTGATCGCCGGAATCGGATCGGAGTCGTCATGCAAGGTGTCGTGGTTGTTCATCTTGAGGATGAACGGAAGTTGGCCGCCGAACTTGTCCGCCGCCACCTCGATGAATCCGAGCGGTGCCGCGTAGGCGTTGCATCCGGCATCAAGGGCGAGCTGCGGATGATAACTCGGGTCAAAACCGGGTTCGTTGGGAAGGAAAGAACGCAGAGGGCCATGTTCGAACCCCTGATCCACGGGCAGGATCACCATCTTGCCGGTTCCCGCGAGACGACCCTGCATCATCATGCGGTACAAGTTGCTTCGAACACCCGGATTTCGGTGGGAGTACCAACTGAGGATTTCGCGGACTCTATCCATTGCAGCCTCCTTTTTCGCTTGTCACCTGTTTCACGGGGACAATGTAATGAATGTTTAACAGCTCGGGATTGAGAGAAATAGGTGGAGTAGAAAAGGAACCAACTCTCTGAGGCGATTCTCCACGTCTTTGTCCGATTTGACCGGGCATGCAAGGAGAATTGATCGCATTCCGACTGGATCCCCCGGCAAAGTACGCCACGAGCGCACAAGCCGGAGGAGGACATAAAAAGAAACCCGGGCAGACAGGCTGTCCGGGCCACATATCCGATCATTGCAGGTACTGAATCAACACTCTGGATTGTCCGGTCAAGCCGGACAATGACAAACCGTCGATTGAAAACGCACTATAAGCGTACTATTAAAGCAACTTCGCCCGATCGACGCAGTTCAGATCCTCGAAGGATTCCTTCAGACGCGCGATGAAGGTATCCTCGCCCTTGCGCAGCCAGACGCGGGGATCATAGAATTTCTTGTTCGGTTTGTCCGCGCCCTCGGGATTGCCGATCTGGCCCTGCAGGTAATCCTTTTTCTCGTCGAAGTATTCCCGCACGCCCTTAGTGTAGGCCCACTGCTGGTCGGTGTCGATGTTCATCTTGACGACGCCGTAGGAGATACCCTCACGGATTTCGTCACGGCTTGAACCGGAACCGCCGTGGAAGACGAAGGTTGCCGGTTTATCCGTATCGGTGCCGCGTTTCTTGACGATGTAGTCCTGGCAGTTCTTGAGAATTTCGGGGCGAAGTTTGACATTGCCCGGTTTGTAGACGCCGTGGACGTTGCCGAAGGCCGCCGCGATGGTGAACCGGGGTGAAATGTCGATCAGCTCGCCATAGGCGTAATCCACCTCTTCCGGCTGGGTGTAGAGCTTGCTGCTGTCGAGGCCGGTGTTGTCCACGCCATCCTCTTCCCCGCCGGTGACGCCGAGTTCGAATTCGAGATACATGCCGAGTTTCGCCATCCGCTCGAGACGTTTTTTCACCTCGGCCACGTTCTCGACGATGGGTTCCTCACTAAGGTCCATCATGTGCGAGGAGAAGAGCGACTCGCCATTCGCCTCGAAATAGGCCTCGTTCTCGGTGATCATGCCATCGACCCAGGGGAGCAGCTTACGGGCGGCATGGTCGGTGTGAAGGATGACCGGAACTCCGTAGAGCGGAGCGACTTTGCGGATATGTAGCGCCGCGGAGACTGCACCGGCGATCTTGGCGGCCGCATCTGTGTCATCCGCACCCTTTCCGGCATAGAATTGGGCTCCCCCCGAGGAGAGCTGAATGATGATCGGCGAACCCATCAATTTTGCGGTTTCCAAGCAGGCGTTTGCGGTATTCGTGCCAACGATGTTTACCGCCGGAAGCGCAAAACCGTTTTCCTTTGCGATCGCGAAGACTTCCTCTACTCGATCACCGGTGATAACTCCACCACGGGTGCTCATAACAGTTCCTTTCTTCTTCTATCAAAATGTTTGTAACAGTTTTGTCAGGAATAGCGGGCCTTTTCAACCGCCACCAAGAGAGATTCACGGCTGGGGAGCCCCGTCTGTGCTCCCTCTTTTTCGATGGACAGCCCCGCACCAATGTGGGCTATCCTCGTCGCCTCCTCTATGCCACGCCCCTCGGCGAGCAGCGCCGCTACGATTCCGCAGAAGGCATCCCCCGCACCGACAGTGTCCACCACCCGGGGAACCTGAGGCGCAGCGAACTCATGCCGCTTGCCATTATCGTCAAACCACTCACCGCCGTTTCTTCCGAGGGTGACCAGAATGTTCTCCGCTCCGAGGTATTTCCAGCTCGGTCCGCGCTTGGCCGGGGTGATGGAAAAATAATCCGAGACACCCAAGAGTCCCGCAGCCTCAACCTCGTTCGCGACAAGAATATGGATATCACGAGGTGGAGGTGGTGTATGTGGCCGGAAAGGCGCCGCGTTGAAGATCACTTTGACCCCAGCCTCCAGCGCCTTGTGAATTGCGCGATCCACGACCATACGGGGCAATTCATTCTGGATCAGCAACCAGTCCGCCCACTCGAACATGTCGCCCAACGAATCGATATGCTCAACACCAATTTTGTGATAAGCGCCGGGGCAGGCGACGATCTGATTTTCTCCCTTGGCATCCACTGAAATGACTGTCTCCGCAGTGCTGACACCCGGAACCCGCATCACACGTTCTACATCCACTCCCGCTTCACGGAGGGGAGTGAGCACATAATCACCGGGATAATCCTCACCCACCGCGCTGAAAAAACGGACCTCGGCACCGGTTCGGGCTACAGCCAGCGCCTGGTTCGCGCCCTTGCCGCCGGGGAATTTCTCCATTCTGTCGCCGATGGCTGTTTCGCCTGTCCGGGGGAGCTGATCCACATAGAAAATTCTGTCGAGCACAGCGGCGCCGATGACGAGAACTTTGCCACGAATTGTCGGGTTTCCGGTGAATGGACCGGGATCGGGAAGATCACCGTTCATGTTCGACTCAGCCTGATGCTGTCCGTCCACTTGGTTGTTCCTTGTGAATTTCGATAAACCGGAGGGAGATACGACCGGTGCGAGTTCGAGTAGTGAAAATACGAAACAGTTATAACCGGACCAACAGGCCTGTTGTAGTAAATGGAGGGTCAGGAATGTGTAGGCAATACGTAGAAACACACATCAGAAAAGTTGAGAACACGAAAAAGGACAACCTAAGCATTTGTATATAAGTGCTTAAGCTGTCCCTGAATAGTCGAACAATACCGCCGGATCAGCCGTGAATCGGCCTCTTGTCCACGGCGAGCGCCGCCTCCTTGATTACCTCGGATAGCGTCGGGTGAGCATGCACCGTACGAGCGACATCCTCGCTGGACCCTTTGAACTCCATCGCCATGACGAGCTCAGCGATCAGATCGGAGGCGTGCGGACCGACGATGGTCGCCCCGAGGAGACGGTCGGATTCGGCATCCGCCACCAGTTTCGCCATGCCGTCGCTCTCGTTCATCGTCATTGCGCGGCCGTTGGGGCGGAAGAGGAATTTGCCGGTACGAACGGTGAGTCCCTTTTCTTTCGCCTCATCTTCGGTTATTCCCACGGAAGCGAGTTCCGGGTGTGTGTAGATGATGTTGGGGATGACATCGTAGTTGACATGACCGGGCTGACCCGCGACGATCTCCGCAACCGCCACGCCCTCCTCCTCGCCCTTGTGGGCGAGCATCGGTCCGCGAACGACATCGCCGATCGCATACACCTTGTCGAGGTTCGTGCGGAAATGGTCGTCGATTTTGATGCGGGGGCCATCCATCTCGATCCCGGCGCTTTCCAGCCCGCAGTCAGATGTATAGGGCTTGCGACCAACCGCCACCAGTACGACCTCAGCTTCGAGAAGCTGCTCTTCGCCTTTCTTGTCCTCAATAGTCACCTTGACCGCGCTCTTCTGAACGTCGGCGCTTTTCACTTTCGTGTCGAGCAGGAAGGTGAGACCCTGGGTTTCGAGCGAACGCTGAAGCGTCTTTGACATCTGTTTGTCCGCGAAGGGTGCAATCTGCGGCATCATCTCGACGACAGTCACCTCGCTGCCGAGACGCGCCCAGACGCTGCCGAGTTCAAGCCCAATCGCACCGGCGCCGATCACCAGCATCGACTTGGGTGTCTTTTCGATCGCAAGAGCATGGGTGCTGTGAATGACACGCTTGCCATCAAATTTCAGAAAGGGCAATTCCACAGGAACGCTGCCGAGGGCGAGGACAATGTTGTCCGCTTCGTAGTCGGTTGTCTTCCCCTCCGTCTCGACGCTGAATTTACCGGAACCGACCAGGCGGCCATGCCCCTGAAGGACGGTCACCTTGTTCTTTTTCATCAGCATGCCGATGCCGTCAGTGAGGATCTTGACGATGTCCGCCTTGCGGGAGATCATTTTCGGGACGTCCATCTCGACGCCGGTCACGTTCACTCCGAAATCAGCCATCTTGTGGCTGGCGGAGGCGTAGGCTTCGCTGGATTCGAGCAGCGCCTTGCTGGGGATGCAGCCGACGTTGAGGCAAGTTCCGCCGAGGGCCGAATCCTTCTCGACGAGGGCGACTTTCAATCCAAGCTGAGCGGCGCGAATGGCGCTGACATATCCGGCAGGGCCGGAACCGATGACTGCGTAATCGAAGCGTTCCATGGTTCAACAATTCCCTGGTGTTTTACGCGTCGGGTCTGGATAGCCCAACCTATACCCAAATGGGAGAAGTAAGGTACCGGAGCTGTTTCGTAAACGCAATGTCTCTTGACCGGGGACTCCGGCGATTGAGGCGGTGAAGTGATCCCGGACAGGCATGTCCGGGCTACAACTATTGTCATCCTCCGGCTCGACCGAAGGATCCAGAATTCTTGATAGATTACTGAAACCTATTACTGGATTGCCCGGTCAAGTACGCCAAAGGCGTACAAGTCGGGCAATGACACATAACGACGAGATTGCTTCGTCACCGCTACGCGGTATGTTGAACGTCCTTCGGACATGCGAGCTTGCACCTACGGTGCTGCGGTTCCTCGCAATGACATATCGGATCTCTGGAAATTAAACCTCGAACATGATTCGTTCGGGATTCTCGATGCACTCCATCACACGTTTCAGGAAAGTGACCGATTCCGCGCCGTCAATGACACGGTGGTCATAACTCACCGCGAGGTACATCATCGGGCGGATTTCCAACGAGTCAACTCCATCTTTTTCAATCACTATCGGGCGTTTCTTGATGCCGTGCATGCCGAGGATCGCGCTCTGCGGCGGGTTCAGGATCGGCGTGGAGAGAAGGCTGCCGAAGACGCCGCCGTTGGTGATCGTAAAGACGCCTCCCTGAAGCTCATCGAGGGTGATCTTCCCCTCACGGGCGCGTTTTGCGAAGTCGGCAATGGTCAACTCGATTTCCGCGAAGGTTTTCTGGTCGGCGTCACGGATCACCGGGACCATCAGTCCTCGCTCCGTGGAAACCGCCATGCCAATGTCATAGAAATGGTTTTGCACGACATCGTCGCCGTCAATCTGCTGGTTGACCGCCGGAACTGTTTTCAACGCATCCACCACTGCCTTGACGAAGAAACTCATGATGCCGAGTTTGACGCCGTATTTCTTCTCGAACGCATCCTTGTGTTTTGCGCGCATCGCCATCAGGTTGCTCATATCCACCTCGTTGAAGGTGGTGAGCATGGCGGTGTCCTGTTTGGCAGCGAGGAGACGTTCTGCGATCCTTTTGCGTATCGGGGACATCACCTTGCGAGTCTGACGTTCGCCCGGTTCTCGAGGTGGCTGAGGTTTCGGGGTCGGCGGAGTTTTCGGGGCGGCCTTGGGTTCAGGAGCCGTTTCTTTTGCAGCGGGTTTTGCTGGGGCGGGTGCGGGCTTGCCACCCTCGAGGTGACGGAGGACATCCTCCTTGGTCAACCGGCCACCTTTTCCGCTGGCCTCGATCGCGGTGGGATCAAGATCGTTCTCTTCCACAAGACGGCGAACCGCAGGAGCGAGATCAGCCAGGGCTTCGTCATCCACAGTTTTGGCAGGTTCGCTCTTCTCTGCGGGTTTGGCTTTTGGTTGAGTTTCCTCTTTTGCCTCAGCTTTTATCGCCGGAGCTGACGCAGCACCCTTGGTATCCGTATCAATGGTGCCGACGACCTGGCCGATCTGGACAGTCTTGTCCGCTTCGACCTTAATCGACACCGCGCCCGCCTCCTCGGCCTGCACGGTCATGGTGATCTTGTCGGTCTCAAGCTCGAAAAGATCCTGTCCGGTCTCTACTGCCTGGCCATCCTCCACCAGCCATTCGACGAGGATTCCCTCGGTGATCGATTCACCTACTGTCGGTACTTTGATCTCAGCTTTCATCTCTTCTATGCCCCCACCTGCAAAGTTGCTGGAATCAGACGGTATATCTTGTTCTTGTCATCCCACGGTTTAACCGGGGGATCCAGATGCCTTACGGGCGTTAAACGATTCCGGCCCACATCCTGGATTGCCCGGTCAAGCCGGGCAATGACACGAATATCATTCTCCGGCTGTTCCGGGAAAGTCAGGTTCGCCGGGTTCTGAGAACCCAGCCTACATCTCTAAGACCCCGGCCTACATCTCTCGGAAACCCGACCCTAAAGGGTCGGGCCACCCATGTAATCATACAAATCACAGTATTAATTTACTGGGACACCCGACTTGACGAGCGAGTCGGGCCACCCATCGGCCTACATCTCTGTCAATTACACAATCATCTTTCGTCTGCCGCGTCGCTCAGCGTTGACACAGCACTGCGAGGCACGTCAAGCGCCTTCTTCGTGCCCTCAGGCAAAATCGGCTCATCTGCATCCGTCGGCTCGCCAGTGACCGACGTAGAGGCGATCAGTTCCTGCTCCATTCGATGCCGTTTGAGCGAACCTGTTGCAGGGCTCGCAGCGTACCCGCGCCCCACATAACGGATCGTCCTGCCCGGGAAATGGTGGAGAAGGACGCTGCGCATGTAGGTCCAGCCTCCTCGGTTCTTTGGCTCTTCCTGAACCCAGACCAGCTCGGCCTTCTCGCCATACTGCCCGATGATCTTGAGCAGCATCTCCTCACGCATCGGGTAGAATTGCTCTACACGGACGATGGCTACATCCTTTACCTGTTCCTCGTTCCGTTTCGCCACTAGGTCATAGTAGACCTTGCCGCTGCAAAGAAGGACACGACGCACCTTTTTCGGGGACGTTGGATCGTCGATGATCTCATGAAACTCGCCGTCGGTCAGCTCCGTCGCGGGCGAAACAGCCTCTTTCAGGCGTAGCATGGATTTGGGCGTCATGATGATCAAGGGACGGCGGAAGGACTGCTTCATTTGTCGTCTAAGTACATGAAAATATTGGGCAGGAGTGCTCAAATTGCAGACCTGAATGTTGTCCTGTGCACAGGCAGCGAGGTAGCGTTCGAGGTAGGCGTTCGAATGCTCCGGCCCCTGCCCCTCGTAACCGTGCGGGAGCAACATGACGATGCCGCTGGTCCGCTGCCACTTGGACTGGCTGCTTACGATGAACTGGTCGATAATCACCTGTGCGCCGTTTGCGAAGTCCCCGAACTGAGCTTCCCAGAGGACCAGCATGCGCGGTTCCGCAAGGGTGTAGCCGTATTCGAAGCCCAGCACACCCGCCTCGGAAAGCGGGCTGTTGTAGACACAGAATTTCGCCTGATCCTCGGAGATGTGGCTTAGCGGAGTGTAGGGTTCACCGGTTTCACCGTCGGTCCAGACATCGTGACGCTGGCTGAAGGTTCCGCGCTGGCTGTCCTGACCCGAGAGACGCACCGGGGTTCCCTCCGCGAGGAGAGAACCAAAGGCGAGCGCCTCGGCATAGGACCAATCGATATCGCCACCCTCCTCGAGGGCCTGCATTTTTTCGGGTAGATAACGGCCGATCTTGCGGTTCAGATTGAAACCATCCGGAATGGTGTTGAGCGCTTTGCCGACATTGAGCATCAGCTCTTTAGAGATCGCAGTCGGCCATGTCTGGCATTCGAACTTGGCCTGTACTCCCTGCCAGATCTGCTCGTAGGCCTGGACATCCTCGGTGGGGTGCTCGCTGCGGGCGTATTCGAAATGGCGTTGGAGCTGATTCTGGAACTCCTCACCAATCTGGTCCGCTTCCTCTTTGGAAAGCGTCCCCTCCTCGATCAACCGTTCAGTATAAATCCGCAGCACCGGGGGGTGTTTCCTGATCTTGTCGTACATGATCGGCTGGGTGAACGCCGGCTCATCTCCCTCGTTGTGACCGTACTTGCGGTAGCAGAGCATATCGATTACAACATCCCGGCCAAACTCCTGCCTGAACTTGAGTGCCAGTTCGCAGGCGTAGACCACCGCCTCGGGATCATCCCCGTTGACATGGAAGATGGGCGCATCGATCATCTTGGCAACATCGGTACTATAGGGAGTGGAACGGGAATCGGAGGGATCGGTGGTAAAACCAATCTGGTTGTTGACAATGATGTGAACCGTACCGCCCGTCTTATATCCGGCGAGTTGGCTGAGGTTCAATGTTTCAGCGACCAATCCCTGTCCCGGAAATGCGGCGTCGCCATGGATGAGCAAACCGAGCACGTTGCGCCGGGTTTCGGTATCATTGCGCTGCCGCTGTTTTGCGCGGACCTTTCCGAGTGCGACCGGATCGACCGCCTCTAGGTGGCTGGGGTTTGCGGTGAGGCTGAGGTGTACGCTGCGCCCAAACCGGTTTCGGTGGTCGGAGGAGAACCCCTTGTGATATTTCACATCGCCATCTCCACCGAAGTTGTCGGGCAGAACGTTGCCTTCGAATTCGCTGAAAATCTGGCTGTAGGATTTGTCAAGGATGTTGGCGAGGATATTCAAACGGCCGCGATGCGCCATGCCGACGACGATCTCATCGACACCGACCTCGGGCGCGAGCTCGACGATGGCGTGGACCGCCGGAATGAGCGTCTCGGCACCCTCGAGGCTGAACCGTTTTTGCCCCGGATAACGTGTCTGGATGAACGCCTCGAACATCTCGGCATCAATCAGGTTCGTAAGAATCTCGTGCTTCTTGCCCCGCTCGAATCCCGGCTGGTTCTGGTTGGGTTCCATCTCAGCCTGCAGCCAGCGTCGGATCTGAAGGTTCTGGATGTGGGTGTATTGAACGCCGATGGAACCGCAATAAGTCTGCTTGAGTGTGGCGAGGATGTTGCGAAGCGTCATCCGGGAATCGGTGTGAAGATGCCCAGTGTCGAATTCATGGTCCAGGTCCGCCTCGCTGAACCCATAAGTATCGATTTCAAGGTCGGGGTGTGATGCTGGCGGATCACTGAGGGGATTGATGTTGGCGATGCGGTGTCCCTGACTCCGGTAGGCGTAAATCAGGCTCGCAACGCGTGACTGCGCCGCAGCCTCCTCCTCCGCCTTGCCCGCACCTCCACCCGGAAGCGCAAACTCGAATCCCTGAAAGAAATGGTGCCAGCTCTCGTCCACACTCTGCGGGTCTTTGCGCCACGCCTCATAGAGGGAATCGACATACGCGGCATCCATTTGACCTACTTCGCGGTCCCTGCTGGCATTCGTTTCGTTTTCAGCGGACAACCTGACCCTCCTGGGGAAACCCACCGGGGTGCCATCCACGACAAAACCTCACCCCAGGATTCCCACCTAAACCCTTCACTATCAGATAGATGAACTACTTCATGCGGCCCCACCGCCAATAGAATTAGGAATCACTAAAATACCACAAAAACACTGTTTTTATCCCTTCGCAATTCCACGATCCAGTCCTCCGGAGTCGCCCCGATTACTCAGGTTCCTTCAGCAGTTCCCCGTATAGGTCTATCCTGCGATCATGAATTCTATGATTGTAGGAGTTGTAGCTCTTGTCGTCCGCTAACGTGAGGTCGATTGCAACTATACCCACCTCCTGCTCGTCCGCCGAAGCACGATGTAGAACATCCCCACGGTGCCCGGTGATCTGGCTCATCCCTGTGAACTGGATCCGCCTTCCAACCCGCTCCTCCACTCCGACACGGTTTGCTGTGACGGCATAGACACCGTTCTCGAGGCATCGTGCGAACATCGCCCTCTGGCAATAGGGCATGACAAGATTGCTCGGATGGGCGATGATCTGAGCTCCGCGAAGAGTGAGAATGCGTGCGATCTCCGGAAACGTCCAGTCGAAGCAGATCATCATCCCGATACGCCCTGCTGGAGTATCCACGACGCACGGTTCGATGTCGCCCGGGCTGAAGAGGTCGTTTTCGCGGTCGAAGAGCTGGATCTTGCGATAGTTCGTCAATCGCCCATCAGGAGTCGCAAGCATCGCGGAGTTGAAAAAACGGTCTCCCGCACGTTCCGCGTAGCCGATGACGAGGGTGGTTTCAGTTTCACGGGCGAGTGCGAGCATGTGTTCACTCGTAGGACCGGAGTTGAACGTTTCGGCGAAGGTGGCGAGTTCTTCGGTATCGAGAATTTCATAGCCGGTGGTCGCTAGTTCCGGCAACACGATAAGGTCCGCTCCTTCTGTGGAACGGACAAGAGTTGCCACAATCTCGAGGTTCTTCTGCACCTCGCCGAATTCCGGAAAGAACTGGGCATATCCGATTTTTCTGATCGAATTCACCGCTTCCCTTTCGCTGAAATTAAAAAGGGGACACACTCTTTTTAATTTCTCTAGCTTTGCTGTAGATAGACCGAACCGGGTTCGATCATCGCGCCGTCGGGGATGTATTCAAGGCAGTGCGCCATCCAGCCGGTTTCAATCGCGATGCAGAAAGGAATCGTGAAGGAGCTGACCGGAAGACCGAGTGGATGGTAGACGAGTCCTGTGATGCTGTCAACGTTGGCAAAGATGCCGCGTTTCCCAAGCGCTTCCTCTACGGTTTCCCGCAGCGCCAGATAGGTCTCCCACAACTTGCTGTTTCCACTCTGGGTGAGAAGTGTCTCGGCATGCGGCTCGAGGACCGTGACGCGCGGGTCTTTCGTTTTATAGATGCGGTGGCCAAAACCGGGGAAGCGATACCCCGCCGCCAGTTTCTCCTTCGCCCACTTGCGAGCATGCTCCGGTCCCTCGAGGGCGTTGATCATTTCGAATGCCTGCTGGTTCGCACCACCATGCCGAACGCCGGAGAGGGCGCCCATCCCCGCGAGAACCGCACTGCCGAGGTCCGCGCCCGTAGAAATGACCACCAAAGCCGCAAATGCCGCGGCATGCAAGCCATGCTCGGCCTGAACGATCAAACTGGCCTCGAAGGCCCGTGTTTCCAGCTCCTTGGGCTCACGCCCCAGCGCCTGCCAGAGAAAATTGGCGGCGAATCCGAAATCGTTTTTGGGTGGAACCGGTTTCTCCCCGATATGATGCCGGATTGAGGCAGCAGCCAGTGATGAAGCCCAGCTCAAGATTCTCGCAGGCCGCCGCCATTGTGCATCCATCTGGGTGTTTTCCGCCTCGGGAATGTGGCACGCGGCAACAGTGAGCATAGTTCGATATTTGGCGAGTGGATGGGCGGCCGCAGGCAGAGTGTGTAATGCTTCGAACGCCTCAGAGGGTGGAGTTCGCCACTCATGCAGCTCCTGAATCCAACTCTTCAGCTCCTTCTCCATCGGGAGTTCGCCATTCAGGATAAGGTAGGTAACCTCTTCGAAGGTGCAGTGAGCAGCAAGATCTAAAACGTTGTAACCACGGTAAATAAGCCGTCCTTCGCGGCCATCTACCCGGCTGATCTCAGTCGCACCCACGACCAGTTCTTCGAGTCCCCGATCATAGGTTTGAACGCGTGGCGGGTCACTCCTTCCGATCATACACCCTCCTCCCCGCGTCCGGTCGAGCGCATCGCTTTTCCGGCATAGTGCGATAGAGGACGGTATAGCCGACCCGTCTCCATTTCTTCCGTGACCCTTGCGACCAACCCCGCCATTCGTCCCACAACATAAAGACTCGGAACAAGTGGTCCATCCGCTCCGAGCAGATGGAACAGCAGGGCGGCATAGAAATTGATATTCACATGAATGTTCTTGCTGGCAAGAAGACGCGTCGCTTCTTCCTCGACCGCTCTCGCCGCGAGGAACAGATCATCGCGACCCTTTCGCCGAGCGACTGCGGCAAGTTCTCGCCTGAGCACTGTAACCCGAGGGTCCGCCATGCGGTAGACACGGTGTCCAAATCCTGCAATTCGTTTTCCACGCTCGAGGTGCCCCCAGACCCAGTCGCGCCCATCCTCAGGCCCCTTCAGCGGCAGAATCTGCTCAAGAACAGCCTCTACTGCTCCCCCTAACCGTGGGCCGTTGAGCGCCGAAAGACCGGCCACAACGTTGTAATAGGGGTCGGCAAGGCAGCTCGCGACAATCAGCGAAGTGAACGTGGGAGCATCCAGACCGTGGTCCGCATAAAGCACCCAGAGCAAATCCAGCGAGTCGGCATCAAGCGGATCGGGTTCCCCCTCCGACAACGCTCGAATGGTGCATTGAGCGAGGCTCTGGCCATCATCTGTGAAGGGGAGCGGATCGAGTCCTCGACGCAGACGGGCAATCTGTGTTACGAGCGCTGCAACCTGCCCGACGATTCGCAGTTCACGCCAATGCGATTGTCCGGCGAGGTCATCTGTCGCGGAGAGTTCGTGGCAACCGAGCGCCGAAACGCCCGCCCGAAGCAGCCGTGTGGGATGGGTGTGCTGAGGATCCATATTTCTGAGCAAATCGATCACTTCTTCTGGCAGTTGCCTCGAGGTACGAATCCGGTTCTGAAACTCCTCGAACCGCTGACGATCATCATCGGGATGGACGCCGGTAATCAGAAGGTGTGCAACCGCCTCGAACCCGTAGCGGTGAACGAGTTTTTCGACGTGAATCCCCCGGTATGCGAGGGTGCCACTGGCAGGATCGAGCCAGGTAAGCTGGGTGGTATTGGCGATCACACCGGAGAGGCCACGGGCGACCTGTGTCGTCACCGGCCATTCAAAATCACTTTGACGCCAGTGATAGAAGCCACTGACGGTCTGTTTTGCCTCCGGATTCGGCAACGCTCCTCCCATTTACTGCAGGTTCCGATGCAAGGTAATCAGGCTCCGGGTCCCGCGCTACGGCAATCCGGCATTGACCGGACTTCGTGAACCCGCTCAAGGTTTACGGAAACTATGCCGATAGGGATATGGGAGACCTTTGAAGAGGGCCTCCATTTAGAGTGTGTGCAAAACCCCTGGTTCTATTATGCAGATCGAATTCTACCCGGAAGGCCTTAACCTTTCCCGCCCGACGTTGTTGGTGCGGGGTGCTGTGCTCAGCTCAAGTGCGAGGATTCCTGCTGCGAGCAAATCCTCCGGAAACAGAACTCAGAACAACACTTCCAGCGGAAATTCCACCTCGACCAGCGATTCCGTTGAGATCTCCAGCGAAGGAAAACGTCTCGCCAACCAGCTCACCAGTGATTCCTTAAATCCTGCTGAATCAATCACTAAGATTGGTTCGGAAAAGACTGAAAAGCTCAGCGAAGAGGAAGAAAAACAAATTGATGAGCTGAAACAAACCGACCGCGAGGTGCGCCAACACGAAAATGCGCACAAAGCGGCAGCGGGCGATCTTGCCGTGGGCGGCGCAAGTTATGACTACGAAGAGGGACCGGACGGCAAACGCTACGCTACCGGTGGCGAAGTAAAGATTTCAGTTGGCGGTGGCGACAGCCCCGAGGAGAAGCTCGAAAACGCCCAGCGAGCCGAACGGGCCGCAACCGCACCCTCCAACCCCTCCTCCGAGGATCGAGCAATAGCCGCAAAGGCGCGCAAGGTGCAGGCGGAGGCGCGATCGGAAATGGCTGATGAGGATGACACGACCGAAACCGCCGCGACCGCTCTTGGAAACCGGAACGACATCTATAGCGTATACTCCTCCCTCAGCGAGAGTAACTATTCCGCAGGAAAAGTGCTGACAACTGCCAGCCCGGTGAATCTGTACGCCTGAGCCACCAGCGAGAACCCGGACAGGCGTGTCCGGGCTACACACTATTTGAATTAGCAGGTTGTAACTGGTGAGTGGCAGACCGCATTGGGCCTGTCATTTTTCTCTCTACAGGACTTTGGCAAGAAGCAGCGTACTGTCATCCTCGAGGACTTTTTTAGCACGAAAACGGCTCACTTCTCCCTCCAGGGCTTCCAGCGACTGGTCAGGAGTCCTAGTCGCCGTGGCATTCATCATCTGCTTCAGCCGGACAATGCCAAACTCCTCGCCACCCGGAGACTGGGTTTCAGTGACCCCATCCGTGTAGAGCAGGATTTTGCATCCAACCGAACATTTCACCTTGCCCTGCAAATACTTACCCTTCGGATCGATGCCTAGAATCATCCCACCTTCGCTCAGTTCACGAGTACGGCCCTTTACGTCGAACAGCAGGGGCGGATTGTGCCCAGCGTTTACATACGTAAGGTTCCGCGTCTTTGGATCGAAGATCGCAATAAAGAAGGTGATGTATTGCTCAACAGGAGTGTTCGAATAGATGAGGGCGTTGGTATGTTCAACAATTTTCACCGGCTCCAGTTCCAGCGCAGCGCAGATCCTGAGGCTCGCCTGAAGATTTGCCATGATCAGGGCAGCCCCTGCCCCCTTGCCAGAAACATCCCCCACCGCCAACAGAGTACGCCCGTTCTTGAGCGCGATAACATCGTAGTAGTCACCCGCCACCTCGAAACAGAAATGGCTTCGAGCGGCGATATCCAACTTTTCTGTTTTGGGAATCACCCTCGGCAGGAATCCCTGTTGAATTTCTCGGGCGAGGACCAGCTGTTCCTCAAGTCGCCGCTTCTCAAGGTTGTCCTCCAGCAGGCGCAGGTTTTCGCTGGCGAGGGCAATCTGGTTCGTCAATCCGAGCAGGACTTCGATCCCTTCCGGCGTGTAATCGCTGCCCCTCGTTGTCCTTCCAAGTGCGAGGAAACCGATCAGCCTCAGCCGGGCGAACATCGGGATGACCAAGTTGATTTCGTTCTTACGAATCCAGAACATCTGCCCATCAGTAAAGGGAATTCTCAGCGACGCCATCGCCTCATCCAGGAGCACCGGTCGTGCGGTTCTTTCCAGATGAGTCAGCAAATCGTTATCATCGCTGAAGGGCGTTGTGGAACCATCGTGTCCCCGGAATGAACCATTCGGTTCCTTGAGCACAGCGATCGCCTTCGAAACTCCCAAAGCCTCCCGCAAGCGCTCTTCCAGTTGTTGAAAAAGCGTGTCGCGATCAGGGAAAGAGCCGATCCTCTGCGCCAGATCCTCGATCATTACCCGAAGCTGATGGCGTTCGGGATAGAACTTGCGTTCCAGCCAATCCTGAAGCCAACGCTGGGCTGGACTCACGCCGAGAGCCAGCGTCATGGCGAGGAGCAAAATGGGTGTGCTGCTCGTGATTCCAAGTTGAGTCACAAGCAGTTGACCAATCCCGTAAACCATCAAGAAAAAGATCAACAGCAGAATAGCCGTGACGATGACATGGCGAGTGCCGCGCTGGAGTTTCCCCTCCACCTCGAGAAGGCGATACCGCCCGAAGGCATAGGCGAGGCTTAGCGGAGTCAGCAAAAGCGCCAGAAATCCAAGATTGGTAAAGATCAACTGCGCTGTCATCGGCAGACCGGTAAACCACTCTGACAAGTAGGTAGCGACTATGAGCAGGAATGTCAGAGCGGTGACACCAAAACCCGATCCGCGCAAAACGAGTTTTGTCTGCCGCCGTTCGAGAAGGCTTCTTGCATTTTTATGGTGCCGGCTGAGGAGCAGCGAACCGAGCCAGAACTGTACGAGGATTATGGTGATCATCATCCTCGGATGGTCGTTGACGACATTTGTTCCCGTCGCTATCGCCCAGATGGCTACGGCGATCTGCGGAGAATAAATGAGCAGGTAGCCCCATCTTCTCAACCGGAGCAGAAACCTTGAAACCCGGGGGAAAACCAAGTGCAGATTGAGCCACAATCCACCCGCAAAAATCATTGTGATCCGCAGGATTCGAGTGATCGTATTGTGGTTCGGAATGGCAAAGGATGCCATGTCCGCCGAAAACATGGTGAACATGGTCAGTGGGAACGCAGCCATGGAATAACAGAACAATGTCAGGACACGGACACCCACCGATTCTGAGCGCCGCTGATATGCCCAGAGACCGACACCAATGAAGGAGAGGATGATCAGGAGCCTGAGAACACCGAGTAGAATAAAGGGTAGTGCTCTTGAGGCAGAGACGGTATCCATCGTGATCGTTGAACTGCGCTCACGGCTAAAGTGACTGTAGGTAACCCGAAAATCCTCATCAGCGTGGTGATGTTGGGTGACAAACTGTCTTATCTGGTCGTAGGTCCGCAGGGTATCGTCAATCGCGATGAGAGTGTCACCGTCGGAGGGGATAAAGAGTCCGGTGAACTCGGAGGTGTCCACATCAGCGAAAATCCAAGATTGGGAATCCACCGCGCGGAGTTTCGTATCCATCACACCGTGGCTTGCCCAATTTCTCAGTTTGCTGGATTCCCACGTAAAAAAGATCGCTACATACGCAAGAAATAGAAGCCCTACACTGAGGATCAGACTTTTGATAACACCCCGACTCACCCGTCTTCCTCCAACACTCGATCACATCGAAGTTCAGCGAAATTTAACGTTTGGCTTTGTCCCCACCACTACTTTTAGCTCCCTTACCCCTGGGGGAGGAGTTTTTTCCACCTTTGCCCACCGCCCTTGTGATGACAAGGGTGAAATCATCCGCAAAATGCTCGTCTCCGGAAAACGCTATTACCCTTTTCCGAACCTCAGCCACCATTTTTTCGGATGTTTTGTCAGCCTTTGATATGATCGCTTTCAGAAGCCGTTCCTCACCGAACTCAACTTCCTTCGCATTCATCGCTTCGGTGACTCCATCCGTAAAGAGGACAAGGACATCCCCTTTTCTAAGTTTTGTATATCCAACATCATAGCGAATACCGGGAAGCATGCCTAGAATCAGTCCACCGGAGTGAAGCTCCTCGACTTTGCCATTCACCCTGAGCAGCATTGGAGGGTTGTGGCCTGCGTTAACATACCTCACGTCCCCATTAGGAGAATGCTCTGAGACGAAAAAGGTTACATAGGCCTCGGGAGGTGTGTTGTGGCAGATGATGTCGTTGATACCCGAAACCATATCCGCGAGATCCGCACCAACCCTGACCAGCGCACGCAAACTCGCCTGCAGATTAGCCATGATCAGAGCCGCTCCCGCCCCCTTGCCGGATACATCCCCGACCGCGATGAACGTGCGGCCATCCTCCGATTGCATGACATCGTAATAGTCTCCCGCCACCTCCAGACTGAAGAGACTGGTCGCGGCAACATCCAGGCCGGGAGTGTCGGGAATGGTCTGGGGTAGGAATCCCTGCTGGATGTCGCGAGCGAGGTCAAGCTGTTCCTGCAATCGCCGTTTCTCCAGGTTCTCCTCAAGCAAACTGAGATTTTCGACTGTAAGTGCGATCTGATTGGCGAGGGTGCTCAGGATCAGCACCTCCTCAGGCCGAAACGCCTCGTCACCCGCTTTTTCACCGAGGGCGATGATCCCGCGCAAATCGGATGCCGTCGTCAAAGGCAGAAGGAGCGAGATGTTTTCGCTCTTGAGCCAGGCATCCTCGGCGGGATTCAGCATCCCGGCTTCCGCCTGCCATTCATCCACCGAGATCGGTCGAGCGCGTTCGCGCATCTCCCTGACAAGCCCGCCATTAGCATCCAGTGGAATGGCGAGATCATCCCTGCCGGTAAAAGCTCGTTCCGAATCGTAGTAAACCGTTTCGACGGTGGTCACACGCAATCCATCTTTCAGGGAGGTTTCCAACTCATTCCGCAGCGCTTCCCTGTCCGGCAGCGTAGCCGCACGGCGCACGAAATCGCTCAGCATACTGCGCAGTCTGCGCCGTTCCGGATAGAACCTGTCCTCCAGCCATTTAGATGACCGCCGCTGAATCGGCGCAATCCCGGCTGCCATGACAACCGCCAATATCAGGACCGGGGTCCGATCCACAATGCCGAGCACACTCACCATCAAGTTGCTGAGCAGAAGGACGATCACGAGCATGCCTATCAACAGAATGCCCGTCGTAATCGTGTACTGAGTGCCACGGCGGACCTTCGCTTCCACATCGAGTAGACCATGGCGATTGAAGGCGATGAGGAAGGTAACGGGGATCATCAGCATGGAAAGGAAAAGCATCATGACGATCAGGATAATTACGGTTGAACTCAGACCGTTGATAAAGCCGGCCCCCCCGATAAGAACAACAGCCATGAGAACAGTAAACGTACCCAAACCAACTGCCGTCCCCTTCATCACAAGGCTTGTTTGTCGTCTCTCCAGCGCAGAGTGAGGTCGATGAAGGTTTCTTGTAAGAAGCACAAATCCAGCGGTGTATTGCGCGATAATAACAGGAATGACGATGTAGGCGATTATCCGGTCAGCGCCGTCTCCCGTGAAACGAGTGATGAGAAAAGCCAGCAGATACACACCATAGCAAAGCAGATAGGCTACAAACGGACGCTCCCTCATCAGTTTGGCCGGGCGAGGAAACAGCAGGTGAAGGTTCAACCAGAGTGCGGATGTAAATTGAGCCAGGAAGTTTATCAGAGAATATGCGAACGTATCGATCCCATAGACCATGTCAAGTCGAAACGCCAGGCGGTAGGTAACCACCTGAATCATCATTCCGCCGAGGGAGAGGCTGAAAAAGGCCAATGCCCGAACGCCGGGCGATTCAAGACGTTTGTAGAGACCAAGGATACCTACGAAGGCAAAACTGAGAACAACAACGTATCTCATGATGTGGATAAGCAGAGTCTGGGAAACGGAACTGGCTGTCGGCCGGTTCGCCTCAAGGACTGCGGAGAGAGTATCCCCTTCACTTTGGAAGAGAATCGTGTGTCGTGTTCCTACTGGCATCGTTGGGCCCAAGGCCTGGATGACTGAATCAAGTCCAGCGGAAACATTGTCAATCGCAAGCAGTGTGTCGCCTCTTTGCGGCCTTGTACCCGAAGCAAGAAAGTTATCGGACAGCTCCCTTATTACCAGCACGCTATCCCGATTAGTGACATCCAGATCGATTGTACCGTTTCTGTACCAATGATACAGGGCGCCGCTGTCCACCAGGAATCCGATGATGAAACTGAAGACAACCAGGCTTGCCAGCAAAACGGTGGCAATCCTTATCACTTTACCATAGATCTGTTTTACCGTCATCGCGGAGTATTCCTCGTTTCCCTGCGTACTGAAGGAATCCGTCTAGTCAGGCTATGCCGTGCTTGCTTTTGTATTCAAGCCAGTTTTGCTTCAACTCATAGAAGGATTCGAAATCGGGCTGAAGAAGGAATGGGTTGGTTTTTCTTTCCAATCCAATGCTGCTTTCGGGTGAAACACCAACATCATGACCTGGAAAAACCCGGACCGTATCCGGTAGTGTTAGCAATTTTTCATGCAAAGAATGATACTGAGTCAGCGCCTGCTCCCTCGTCGAAGTCCCCCCGATCTTTCCAACGAAAAGGGTATCCCCCGTAAAAAGCGCATCCCCCACTCTGAGGCAAATGCAGTCTTCTGTATGACCGGGAGTATGGATGATCTCGATTTCCAGATTCCCCAAGGGAAGCCTTGCACCGTCCAAAAGCTTGTTCTGGGTGATTTCCTCAACATCGCCGTATGCTACAGCCCTGCGTCCCGTGTACCTCCGCAGATGTTCGTTGCCGTTCGTATGATCCTCGTGGCGATGAGTGTTGATGATGTAGTCAACTTTCAGATTCCAGTCTTTTACATACTCGTGGATCGACTCAGGATCAAAGGATGGATCGATAATCAGGGTGGATTTCCATTTCTCATCGGCGCAGAGATAGGCAAGGTTACGATCTCCGCCGGTCCTGAATTGTTCCACAACCATGAAGAGACCTCCCAATCAAGGTGTTGTTTGCGCATACATCCAGACGGATTGTGGTAAAGTAAATGTCAAGGTGGGCATGGTCTAATGATTTATAAGTTTATCGCAATTCACCGGGAGCTGAAATCTGCTCTGGAGTCTCGCCCGTCTTCACTGCTGGACATTCACTTAATCCAGCCTCAAACTCTATTCTTCCCTCGATTTTGCCCTGGAGCGTTACGATGGAGATAAAAGGACAATCCTTATCTGAGACTCCGCCAGTATTGCGGCTCGAAAATGTAAGCAAGGTGTACAAAGGTGGCGGCGAAAACGTCGTGGCGCTTGATCACCTGACATTGACCATTCCCGCCGGATTGACAGTCCTCGCGGGTCCTTCGGGGTGTGGAAAATCAACCCTGATCAATCTGATGGGCGCTCTCGACCGGCCCAGCTCGGGAACGGTGGAAGTAGCTGGAAAATGCCTCGAACACCTGAATGATGAACAAGTTGACGAGTTTCGCCGCAAAACCGTGGGAATAGTCTTCCAGTTTTTCCATCTGATCCCGGTCCTGACAGTTCTCGAGAACGTTGCACTTCCCGCCGAACTCGCTGGAATATCGAGAGAAGAAGCAAGGCAGCGCGCATCCGTATTGCTGGAAAAAGTGGGGATGGCAAGCCGCGCCGCCCACCGCCCCCACGAGCTATCCGGTGGGGAGATTCAGCGAACAGCCATTGCGAGGGCACTGGTCAACAAACCGAGACTCGTGCTCGCGGATGAGCCCACCGGCAACCTCGACAGTTCGGCCTCCAAACGGGTGATGGACCTGTTCACCCGAGTTGCCAGCGAGGAGAACGCCTCGACGATTATTGCAACCCATGATCCGGACGTTGTCGAACGAGCGGAACGTGTCCTCCACTTCCTCGATGGTAAACTCACCAATGTTGAGGGCGACAGCAGGGGAGTCCTCAGGTGAAGACTTTGCTACGCCTGATATGGCGCAACTGGACCTCACGGCCCGGAAGAACGCTGCTCGCCATTGGTGGCGTCGCGCTGGGAGTAGCCGTACTCATGGCGGTCCGCATCGCTAACTACTCCGCCGTTGAGGCGTTTGCCCGGACGCTGGAGATGGTTGCCGGACGCGCGGACATCGAGGTTTTTGCCGAGGGTGAGGGCGGCATGAACCCCGGTCTCTTCCCCGCGTTCACTCGTATGAAAGAGGTGAAAATCGCCACCCCGGCGACGATGCTCAGTGGATACGCAGGCGAGCAAAAACGGGGCGTTCAGGTGATGGGCGTTGACCTCGCCCGCGACAGCCAGGTGCGACCATGGTACCGGGCGGAATTAGGCGACGATGTTGATCCGCTCAGCCTCTTCACCACCCCGCGCGGCGTTTTGATGACACCTGCACTCGCCGGAGAACTTGGCCTCCAGCGCGGTGACCGGTTCTCCTTCCGGTATCTCGCCCGTTTGGACACACTCCAGCTCATGGGACTCCTGAAGGGTGAGGAGGTGAGCCAGGCGAGATCACGTGACCTGATTGTGATGGATCTGCCGCGTGTTTGGGAGACCTTTGAGGGACCGCAAACTCTGCACAGAATTGATCTTGTCCTCGAACCGGGTATCAATGCAGACAGCGCTGTTGCAGCCCTGCGAACGTGGCTCCCCGAAGGAGTTACCGCTGAGGTTTCCGGGTGGCAACGGCCGCAGGCGCAAAAAATGCTCGCCTCTTTCCGGCTCAACCTCACCGCCCTCGCTTTTGTTGCGCTTTTAGTCGCCGGATTCCTCGTTTTCCAGACCGTTTCCACAACTGCGATCCAGCGGCGGCAGTCGGCGGGGATTCTCCGCTCGCTCGGCGCGTCAAAACGTTTTGTGCGTAACCTTTTCCTCATGGAGGGTGCGGCGCTGGGAGTGATCGGCGGACTCGTGGGAATTCCGCTCGGTCTTTTGCTGGCGCGAGGAGCGGTGCGTCTGGTCAGTTTCTCGGTCAGTTCGATCTACCTGCTCGAGGGAACGGACAAAATCTGGGTACCGTTCGAGATGCCGGCCAGCGCATTTCTGATCGGTTGGACGGTATCCTTCCTCTCCGTAATCCCCATCGCACGGGAGGCATCGAGGGTTCCTCCACGGGAGAGCATGACACGGCAGACACTGGAACAACGGCTGAACCCCAACCGTCTCGCGCTGATCGGAGCCGCGATGCTGGCAATCGGCGGTGCGCTTACCCTCTGGCCACTCGCCTGGCATCCCGTCCTCGGTGGGTATGCCGCGGCGGCGTTGATGGTCTTTGGAACGGCGCTCGCGACGCCGTGGGTGCTCGGTGTCCTCTACAATGCGATTTCTTTGATCGGCGGAAAAAGGATCGGGTCGAGTTTTCGGCTTGCGCTGGGCGTTCTGATTCGATCGCGACACAGGATCACCCCCGCCGTCGCAGGGCTCGCAACAGCCGTGGCGATGTGGCTGAGCGTGGATATGATGGTCCGCTCCTTCCGCGACACCGTGGACACCTGGGTTACCTCGACGATCACAGCCGATCTCGTGGTCACTGCGGGTGGTTCCTTAAGCGTTGGTCAACGAGACCTCCTTCCCTTTGAAGTGTATGACGCAATTCAGGGAGCTGACGGTCTCGCTGATACTGACTTTTTCAAAAGCGTACGTGCGGAGATTGTGGGATTGCCAACGACGATTGCGATGGTGAAGATGCAGTCGGTCAAACTGCAGCAGCGGCTCGATTATCTCGAAACGATTTCCGGCGCCGATCCGACCGACCCGTTGATCGCCGGGGATGAGGCCTGCCTGATCAGTGAACCACTCGCCTTTCGAACGGGACTCGGCGTAAACGACACCCTCCGTTTCACAGGACCCTCCGGACCGGAGGCGTTGAGAATCACTGCGGTTTATTATGACTATTCGAGCGACGCAGGACTGATGCTGGTGGACCGGAGCTGGTACCAGAAACGGTGGCCGGAACCGTTCCTTGAATCGGTGGCAGTCTACCTGCCGGAGGGGATGGACCTCTCCGATGGACGGCACATCGTACAGAATGCCGTACCCCCTGAATACACGATCGAGATTTACAGCAACCGTGACCTGCGCGGAGGTGTGCTGGAGGTGTTCGACAACACCTTCATGATTACCTACGCGCTCGAGGCGGTAGCGATCATGGTCGCGTTGCTCGCGGTCGGCGGTGGAATGGCCACACTCGTTCAGGAGCGAAGGCGCGAGTTGGCGATCCTGCGCGCGGTCGGGGGCAGCCGTAAACAGGTGATGGGACGAATTCTCGCGGAATCGGCGATCATTGGCGGAGCGGGATGGCTGCTCGGAGCGATGCTGGGAGCAGCTCTCTCCATGGTGCTCACCTACGTCGTCAACCGATACTCCTTCGGCTGGACGATCAATCTTGAACTGCCCCCCCTGACCTATGTTTTTTCCGCAGTGATGATCGTGTTCGCGGCGCTTTTGGCGGGAGCGATTCCAGCCCGTGACGCAGCCTCAACTCCTGTAGCAGAGGGGGTCCGTTTTGACAGCGAATAGAGGGACCACTCAGGCACAATACAGCCTACAACAAATTGGATATAATATGGTTAGAAAGAAAATCGACAAGTCGGTGATCGCCGGAATTATCGCTCTTTCCCTCTTCCTCCTGGGGGCTATTTCGGCGTTTGGCCAACAATGGGAAACGCCGACTCCGGGGTACGTGTGGTCCTTTCCCCGTGATCACGCCAACCACCCCGGGCAGGCGGTCGAGTGGTGGTATTACACCGGTCATCTGCTCCCCACCGGAGCGGATGCATCGGACGATGAGGCGTGGATTCACCTCCAGCTCACATTTTTCCGCAGCTCCCTCCCCGGCCCGAACACCCACCCTCTCTATTTCGCGCACCTCGCGATGTCGGGTGGACCGTTGGGGGAGTTCGCCTACGCAGAACGGATCGCACGCGGGACTCTCGGCGAGGCGGGAGCGGACAACGCTGTCTACAACCTCTGGCTGGATGACTGGCGCGCCTCGTTGATTAGCGGCGAACATTTTCTCGAGGCGTATGACGATGAGACAGGAGGCGTCCGTCTGCTGGCCACCCCGGAGATGGAACCGGTTCTGAACGGGGAGGATGGATTTTCCGCGAAGAGCGAGGATGACAGCTCCGCCTCGTACTACTACTCCATCCCGAGAATGGCGGCGAAGGGCTGGGTATTGCCGCAAAACAAGGACGAGATCCCTATCGAGGTCTCAGGTGAGCTGTGGATGGACCACGAATTTGGTAACCAGCGGATGGAAGCGGGGATCACCGGCTGGGACTGGTGGGGACTTCCCCTGCCCGACGGCGGCTCGTTGATGTTCTACCTCATCCGTAATCAGGCTGGAAATCCGATCTCTAAATCGGAAGGAGTGTATGTGGATGCCTCAGGACAGCATCACCGGGTGAAGCGCGACGAAGTTCAGATCGAAACGCTCGACACCTGGACCAGCCCTCACTCCGGGGCGGCCTACCCACAAGGCTGGCGGATCACGATTCCATCTTTCAACCTCGACCTGACTGTCACCCCCGTCTGTGACGACCAGGAACTCCGCACCAACCGCTCGACCCGTGTGACCTATTACGAGGGCGCGGTAAAAGTGCGGCTGGCTGGCGTTGAGAAACGTTCCTTCGGGTATGTGGAATTGGTGGGATATGCTGATTGAGTCTGTGTATCTGTCATCCTGAACGA
>Ga0272443_10002222_pt1 | contig 25375 bp, 24 predicted proteins | sample SSMAcet12_FD_193581 | JGI IMG/M metagenome (GOLD analysis project Ga0272443, IMG submission 193581) | Marine sediment archaeal communities from Little Sippewissett salt marsh, Falmouth, MA, United States - SSM-Acet-12 | ecosystem: Environmental > Aquatic > Marine > Wetlands > Sediment ...
TCGTTATGAGCAACTCTTTCAGCAACCAGACACTTGCACAGATCGACCTGTGGAATAATGAGCACGAAATAGGCGTGTATACACTACCCAAGCATCTTGATGAAGAGGTTGCCCGGCTACACCTGAGTCAACTGGGGGTTAAGCTTACCACCCTTACCGGGAAGCAGTCAAAATATCTGGGCGTAAACCCCGAAGGACCGTATAAGCCTGATCATTACAGGTACTAATTAAGTTGAAAAAGTTTAAAATGAGTTGAGAGGGAGTTCCTCCTTCACCATTTGGGCTTTGGAGGACGCAGTGAGAGTGAGTTCATCAGGTATCGTACTACTCGGCCATCATTAATCTCCCTGCTAATAGTTGGTTACATGTACAAACTGGCCGGTAAAACTGGCTCTGTACATCTTGAGAGGGTATTTTGATGGCCCCGAGGTAGGAGTACCGAAGCTTGGAAGGGCAAAAGTGCTATTGCATACAGGGCATTCAGCATAAATGCCATCTACAGTAACAGCTATACTGCTGCCATCCAGCACATAATCATGTGGGCAGGTGCGATCAAGGGCAATGAACTCATCGGCCTGGGCACGATAGACTATAATCCCGTTATCATCATAACCCGAAGCTTTGTAACCAAAATTGTTCGTGCTGCTGCTAATAAGTACATGATTGCCTATTGCATTAAGAGCAAAAAATTCAGGATCATTAAGATCGATATAAAAATCAACAAGCACATCAGGGATAACATCATTTGCTTCCTTGTTACACGAGGTGTGAAACAGGAAAATGATGCACATAAGTAAAAAAATCCTTAACTTTGGTCTTGATCGAAGCATAATGAATTATTGTAACTCAAATATACAAACATTAGTTTTAACGCTTAAAAGCCAATAATATTATAAAAGCTTTGGTTATGAAAAAATACTGCAGTTTTCTAATAATTATTATTGTTATGCTGATGAGCAGTGAAAGCACTGCTTTGGCTCAAACATCTATATTCGACAGATGGAAAGCCCGGAGAACGGAGAAGAAGATTAGCGGGAGCAAACGAAAGGTACCAAAGGAAAAGAAAATTAAGGAACCTCGTTCCGTAACAAAGGCAAAAAAAGAGCAGGCGAAAAGAGAAGCTGATCGCAAGAATGATTATAAAAAGATAGTAGAGCAAAACAAGAAGAGGCATTTCGATATCCAGTCCGAAGAAGTAAAAGAAAGAATGAGACAGAATGAAAAAGAAATAAAGGCCAGGGAGAAAGAAAAACGTAAGGCCGTACGTAATGCAGGAAAAAAGGCCAGAAAGAAATTTAAAAAAAACTAGGAACATGGAAGATTTAGGTGATATATTATTTTGGGTTCTGGCAGCTGCTGTAGGTATTATTGGCGCATTGGTCAATAAGAAGAAAAAAAAGATGCAAACTATGATGCCACAATCAGGAATGCCAGATGAGGAAGAACAAACCATCTACCAGGACACCGGGGCAAGAAGAGCCTCTGCACAACAGGAGATGTTTGATGAAGACATATTGCAGAAAACAGACTCAGCCTATGAGGGTGCAATGATGGGATCTTCTGAGGAACAGGCTTTTAAGATGGGAGCAGAATATGAAGGTGAATACTCTGAACCCATGGCAGATGATTTTGCAATGGAAGGGACATCTGCAACCGACCTTGGTATCCAGGATACTGAACTCGGAACAGGAAGTGGCGTGACACCCCAGGAGAAAAATTCGCGGGCAAGAAGACTGATTGAAGATTTTGATCTTCCAAAAGCAATAGTCTATTCAGAGATACTCAACCGAAAAGACTTTGTTTAGCAATTATTTAAGAGCTTTTTTTTAAGATTCCCGGTCTCTTTATCAGAAAAATATTGTATATTTGTTTAATAAAGAGTTCCGTAAAACCCGGGATTCTTTTGTTTTTATAATGTTTAAGAGTGAAGAAAATGTCGGATAAAGTATATTTGACAGAAGAAGGATTACAGAAATTAAGAAGGGAACTGGATGAACTGAGAACCGTCCAGAGACCTGAAATATCCAAACAGATTGCTGATGCCAGGGATAAAGGCGACCTTGCAGAAAATGCCGAATATGCAGCTGCCAAGGAAGCACAGGGTATGCTTGAAGCTAAGATTGCTATCCTTGAAGATAAAATAGCTAACTCGAGGCTCATCGATGAATCAAGAATAGATACATCATCTGTTCAGGTCCTTAACAAGGTCAAAATAAAAAATAAGAACAATGGGACTGTCATGGAATACACCCTGGTGCCCGAGTCCGAAGCGAACCTTAAAGAAGGGAAACTGGCTGTAAATTCACCAATAGCTAAAGGGTTGCTGGGAAAAAAGGTCGGAGACGTGGTTGATGTTACAGTACCATCAGGGATTATTGCATTTGAAATAATCAATATTTCATTATAATTCATTCTTATCATGCCAAGTATTTTCACCAGAATTATAAAAGGGGAAATCCCCTGCTATAAGATAGCTGAAGATGAAAATTTCTTCGCCTTCCTGGATATTAACCCTCTGAAAAAAGGACACACCCTTGTTGTACCAAGGACTGAAGTGGATTATATTTTTGATCTTGAAAAAGATACACTTGCAGGGATGATGGTATTTTCACAGAAAATTGCACGTGCAATAGAAAAAGTTGTCGCCTGTAACAGGATTGGAGTAGTGGTGCTGGGGCTGGAAGTACCACATGCACATATACATCTTGTTCCTATTGATTCAGAGGCTGATGTAAGGTTTTCGAACCCGAGGGTGAAGCTGACTGAAGAAGAGTTCAGGGATATAGCCAGCAGAATAAGCAGTGAAATAAAATAATCTTTGGTAACCCCTGTGCCTGGCTGCCATAGTTGACTGCCGAAGCTAACAGGTAAGGTCAGGTTAGAAGGGTGAAGCTGTGAACCAAAGAGTGCTATAAATAATAATATGTCTCGCCGGAATAAAATTATTCTTATTGCTGATGATTTTGTTTCACTATTGTTTCCCAGGCTGTGCCATGCCTGCGGTGAACCACTGGTAAGAAATGAAAATATCATTTGTACTGCATGCATGCTTGATATACCGAGAACAAATTATCACCTGGAAAGGGATAACAGTCTTGAGCAGAGCTTCTATGGCAGGTGTTATATTCAAAAAGCTGCAGCATGGACATTTTACAGGCAAGGAGGTAAGGCACAGAAACTCGTGCACAGACTCAAATACGGAGGAGTCAAACCGATTGGTTACTTTCTAGGCAGGCTATACGGAAATATTATTAAGGAATCTGATTTTTGCAGCGATATAGACTGCATAACAGCCGTACCCTTACATCCGTCCAAGGAACGCAAAAGAGGCTTTAATCAAAGCAGACTTATTGCAGAAGGAATGGCACAGGCGCTTAATCTTACATTTATTGATAAGCTGATGGACAGGATAATAGCATCAGATACACAAACAAATAAGCAAAGGTATGACAGATGGAAAAATGTGGAAGGTATCTTTGCTGTGAATAATCCCGGTAAAATAACAGGTAAGCATGTGCTGCTGGTAGATGATGTAATAACAACCGGATCAACCATGGAGGCCTGTGCAGGTGAACTATTGAAAATAGAAGGTGTAAGAGTATCAATCGCTGCCATAGCAAGTGCTGAAAAGTAACACTATTTTACACGACCAGGGTTCTTCCGCATGTAGTCCTTCCATGAATTGAAACTTTTCTCAGATACCGGGCTACTGCTCTGGTAAAAGTGGCAAAGAGCAGCAGCAAGGCCGTCAGTGGCATCAAGGATAAAATCTTTATCCTTGAATTTGAGTATTTTACCGAGCATTGCAGCTACCTGCTCCTTCGATGCAGCTCCCACTCCAGTGATAGACATCTTTATCTTTCTCGGCGCATATTCGGATATTGGAATTGAACGGTGAAGGGCGGCAGAGATAGATGCCCCCTGGGCCCTGCCAAGTTTAAGCATGGACTGTACATTTTTACCATAAAAAGGAGCTTCTATGGCCATTTCGTCGGGTTTATATTCATCAATAAGACCCAGGGTACGCTCAAATATATGCTTAAGCTTGAGGTAATGATCATTATATTTCTTAAGTTCGATTACGCCCAGACTAATTATCTTCGGCTCTTTTTTTATTATCCCTATGACCCCGTAACCTGTTATATTGGTACCGGGATCGATGCCAAGTATTATCCTGTCGTAATCCATACTTTAAATGCTTAAGGCAAATATACGGGAAAGATCATTAAATGTTGAAATGTTGAATTGTTTAATCGTTTAAGCGGGTCTGGAATTCCCCTTCTCCTTTTCTCACCTCTCTCCTCTCATCTCTTTTTTCCTGTTCGCTGGAAGATGATACCGCCTATTATCAGCACCAGCCCTAAAAATGTTGTTAAATAAATATGTTCCCCAAGGAAGATTGATATGAAGACAAGGGACAGAAAGGGAGCAAGAAAGACAAGGTTTGAGATTTTGTCCGAGGTTTCTGCCAGTCTTAAAGCTTTGAGCCAGAGGTAGAAGGTAAGACCCATCTCGAAAATACCGGTATAGACCCCGGCCATGAACCCCCTGGTACTTATAGTCGCGTAGCCCCCGGTAAAAGCAAGATAAATAGCAATATATACGGTAGCAATAATGAAATTCAGCAATAATTTATTCGATTCATCCCTTTTGTCCCTTAGGTTAAGTATAAAATACAGGGCCCAGAAGAGTGAGCTTCCAGTTGCAAGCAGAACACCCAGCCAGTCTGATTTACCCGGATTAAAGGGTTCGCCCTGGGATGATACGAGATAAACACCCGTAAAAGATATAAAAAGGGCCAGGAAACTTCTTGCAGGTATTTTCTGCTTTAACATAGGAACGGAAAGAAAAACAAGTACAATTGGCCAGATCATATTAAGTGGTTGTGCCACCTGAGCCGGCAGGAGGGTATACGCTTTTAGTAATACAAGGTAATAGACAAAAGGGTTAAGTAGGGCCAGCAGGGCAGACATAAGTATCTCGGAGGGGCTGGTTTTAAGTATATTCCTGAATTTTCCTTCAAGGATGCTTATTATGGTCAGTATCACTACTGCAGTACATGATGCAATAAAAAGCAGCTGACCCGGGCTAAGCTCAGAGAGCGCAATCTTAAATGCTGTGGCTATGGTAGACCAGAAGAGGATTGCCAGGGCGGCCAGTAAATATGATTTGCTCTTATCACTCATTTATAAGAGGGGAGCTCAGATAGATTTAAAGCCTGTATATTTAACCAGGGCATCAGGTATTTTAATTCCGTCTTCCATCTGGTTATTTTCAAGTATGGCAGCCAGTATTCTGGGTAGTGCCAGGGCAGAACCGTTGAGTGTGTGCACCAGTTTATTGACTTTCTCTCCCTTTTCCCGGAAACGGCATTTCAAGCGGTTCGACTGAAAAGATTCGAAATTGGAAACCGAGCTCACTTCCAGCCAGCGTTGCTGTGCTGCTGAATAAACTTCAAAATCGTAGGTCAGGGCTGAGGTGAATGATATGTCCGCCCCACATAGTCTCATGATACGATATGGAAGTTCCAGTTTCTGAACGAGTCCTTCAACATGCATTAGCATCATATCCAGGGCGTCATACGACTTATCAGGATGGGCAATAACCACTATTTCTACTTTATCGAACTGGTGAAGACGGTTAAGCCCCCTGACATGCGAGCCCCATGAGCCTGCTTCCCTGCGGAAACATGGTGTATACGCAACGTTCTTAACCGGCAGCTGATCAGCATCAAGTATTACATCACGGTAAATATTGGTTACGGGTACCTCAGCAGTGGGTATAAGATAAAAATTATCCAGCTCTGTGTAGTACATCATGCCTTCCTTGTCAGGTAGCTGCCCGGTACCAAAGCCAGAATCTTCATTAACCAGAACGGGAGGTAATACCTCGTTGAACCCTGCTTTCTCACCTTCATCAAGAAAGAAGCTGATCAATGCTCTCTGCAGCCTGGCTCCTTTGCCTTTATATACCGGGAAGCCGGCACCTGTCAGTTTATTACCCAGTTCAAAATCAATTATATCATATTTCTTTGCCAGATCCCAGTGAGGCAGGGGGTTCTTAATCAGCTCCGTAATTACACCACCTTTTTTGACCTGTACATTATCTTCTTCGCTTTTTCCCGGAGCCACCAGTTCATTAGGTATATTAGGTACTTTTACCAGTTCGGAGTTCAGCTCATCCAGTATGCTCCCAAGCATCGAATTAAGCTTACGGGTCTCTTCTTTTATTTTAACTGTTCTTTGTTTAACTGATTCAGCTTCCTCTCTGCGACCCTTTTTGTACAACTGTCCTATCTCTTTTGATATGCTGTTAAGTTCAGACTGGAGGCTATCGGTTTTCTGCTGGGTTTCTCTCCTCTGGTTATCAAGCTCCATTATCCTGTTGATTATTCCTGAGGCATCGAAATTTTTTATTTTGAGCCTTTCAATAAGAAGCTGTTTATTTTCTCTGATAAAATTAAGGGTCAGCATATTAGTTCTTTTTGTACAATAGTTACATGTGATGGGATGCTCGGGAGTAAAGATAAAAAAAACTCCTGATATAACTTTTCCTTGGAAAAGTATAACAGGAGTTGACTATTATATAATAATATTATCCTAGTTTTCCTGAGGCTTTACAGAGACATATGATTTATTGTCCTTTTTCTTCTGGAATTCAACTACTCCGTCAACCAGTGCAAAGAGTGTATGATCTTTTCCTACACCCACGTTTTCCCCCGGGTTATGTTTTGTACCTCTCTGGCGTACTATAATATTGCCTGCCTTGGCAATCTGGCCACCATATAGTTTAACACCCAGCCGTTTACTTTCTGACTCTCGACCGTTTCTTGAGCTACCTGCTCCTTTCTTGTGTGCCATGGTATATAGTTTTTTATGTTTTCCTCTTTATTATTCCTTATCTTTTTTCTTATCAGCATCACCTTTAGCTCTGGTGGCTGTTTTATTTTTTTCAGCGCCTGTTTTGCCTGATGCTGTAGTTTTTTTTGCAGCAGTGGTTTTCTTTTCTGAGGTCTTTACTGTTGCTTTTTTAGGTGCTGCAGGTTTTTTTTCAGCGCTTGCCTTTTTGGCTTCAGTGGCCTTTTTTACTGCCGGCTTTTTCTGACCTGTGGCTTTTGCATCTGCAGATTTTTTACTTTTAGTTAAGGTTGCCGGTGTGGTCTTTTCTTCCTTTACAGCAGCAGTCTTTTTCGCAGGCGTGCTCTTCTTTGTAGCGCTTGCCTTTGCAGCAGTCTTTTGTGCTGCAGGTTTTTTTGCTACTGCTTCTGCAGGTTTATCTGTAGTTTTTGTAGCAGTGGCTTTAGGTTTTTCCTCTTTCCGGGCCTCGGCTTTTGCAGGTTTCTTCTCAAATCCCTTCTCGTTGATTGATAGTATTTCTACCTGGCTGAATTGTTGCCTGTGACCTTTCTTAACCTTGTATCCCTTCCTTCTTTTCTTTTTGAAGACAATAACCTTGTCACCTTTTGTGTGCTCAAGGACCTTACCCTCGATATATGCTCCAGTGATATGTGGTTCACCTATAATAATCTTACCATCGTTGTCGATAAGTAATACCTTTTCAAAATCAACTTTTTTTCCTTCTTCCTCATCGAGGAGGTGAACAAAAATTTTTTTTCCTTTCTCTACCTTGAACTGTTGTCCGGCAATCTCTACAATAGCGTACATTTTATTATAAATTATATTACTCCATGAGGCGGGCAAAATGCCTCTTTCTCAAAGCCCCGGTGGATTATTCTGAAATTCGGACTGCAAAGATAAGAAAAAAGAATAAATTTCAAACACTGGAAGATGAAAGATGAAAGTAAAAAGACAAAAGAGGGCCGAGCGTTAAAAATTAGCCCGGTGGGCTAATTTAGCGAGGAGCCAGACAGAGCAGAGGTTAATAAAAGATATAAGACAAAAGATAAAAGATAAAAGTGGGGTTGAACAATCAGAAAAACACAAATATTGCAGACTAACTATTAATTATACGGTTTACAGAGAGGCACTATTTAGCGTCATAAGCCTAACCCCGGCCTAACATGGTTAGTACTGCTTTAAGCAAAAGCCATTTTTCACTTCCTCACTGGCAATGCTAAATAATATCTTTATATTTGTATGAAGGCTATGATATCTGGAATAAAGAGGAGATATGAAGAAAATAAAACTTAACGTACTGGGGATCTCATATAGCCAGACTCAATCTGGTGCATATGCCCTGGTACTGTCAGAGGTTGATGGTGAACGCCGGCTGCCAATAATAATAGGAGGTTTTGAGGCACAGGCTATCGTTATAAAACTTGAAAACCTGAATCCTCCCCGCCCCCTTACTCATGATCTCTTCCGGAACTTCAGTGAGCTGATGAAAGCTGATCTGAAGGAAGTATTCATTCATAAGCTTGAAGAAGGGGTATTCTACTCGCAGCTGGTGATTAAGAAAGACGGGAGGGAAATAATAATGGATTCCAGGACTTCAGATGCAGTTGCCCTTGCACTAAGATTCAATTGCCCGATATTCATTGATGAAGAAATTATGGATAAAGCCGGTATAGTGATAAAAGATACCGATTATGAGGATGTTGAAGGGGGAGAGAAGCATAATGAAAAAGCTACTAAAGCCTCACCACCAGGGTTGACAGAACTGACAATAAATGAACTGAAGGTAAAGCTTGATGAAGCAATAAAAGCAGAGGACTATGAAAGGGCAGCATTCATAAAGGATGAGATAGATAAGAGGGAAGGGAAGGAATAAATATTTACCATTTATACTTTGTTGAAAATTTATGAGCACATGATCGTGTAAAATTATACGATAAGGGTTAATATTGTTCGTAATTTAATTATGCTTTATATAACTGATAGATGAAAAGGACCCTATCCATTATATGTCTTCTGATATTATCCATATCATATACTGCAGCTATGCTACCTTCAATACCTGTGGCACAGGATACAGCCGTTCTAAGCGCTGAGCCTGACACTGGTAAAATAATCTCCCTTCCACAGGGATCCGAAAGCCAGGGAATACTCCAGGAAGGGAATGTTATTGATCCCTCAATGAGCGGCGGATTCAGTATAATGACCCTTCTCAGGGGCATGTTGGGAATGCTGGTGCTGATTTTTATAGCATGGGTATTCAGTGCAAACCGAAGGGCTATAGCCTGGAGGACGGTAATAATTGGCCTTGCAATACAGCTTATACTTGCAGTGGGAATATTGTATGTCCCTTTTATTAGGGTATCGTTTGAATTCGTGGGTAAAATATTCGTAAAGATTCTTGATTTCACGAAGGAGGGAAGCAGCTTTCTCTTTGGTTCATTGATGGATGTCGATAAGCTGGGGTCTATATTTGCTTTTCAGATTTTACCAACCATAATTTTTTTCTCAGCACTAACGTCCCTGCTTTTTTATCTTGGGATAATACAGAAGATTGTGTACGGACTGGCATGGCTGATGACAAAGACAATGCAGCTAAGCGGAGCCGAAAGCCTTTCTGTTGCGGGGAATATCTTCCTGGGCCAGACCGAATCGCCTTTGATGGTCAAAGAATACCTGCCACGCATGAACGCATCTGAAATAATGCTTGTTATGACTGGCGGGATGGCTACCCTTGCAGGTGGTGTTCTGGCAGCTTATATCGGCTTCCTTGGTGGTGGTGACCCGGTGCAGCGATTGATATTTGCTAAACACCTGCTTGCGGCATCGGTTATGGCTGCTCCAGGTGCGGTAGTAGTATCAAAAATACTTGTTCCGCAAACTGATGAAATAATTAAGGATATTGAGATCACAAAAGATAAAGCAGGTAATAACATTCTTGATGCTATATCCAATGGTACTACACAGGGTTTGAAACTGGCAGCAAATGTTGCTGCCATGCTGCTCTCTTTTATAGCTTTCATTGCCTTCTTTAATTATATATGCCTGAAAGTAGGACAGTGGACCAATCTTAATGAAGTCATATCAACAGCTACGGGTGGGAACTATACTGAACTGTCACTTCAGTTTATGCTTGGTTATATTTTTGCACCGGTAATGTGGCTCATAGGTGTGGGGGGCGAGGATATTACATTACTCGGCCGCCTTTTGGGCGAAAAGGTTATCATGACGGAGTTTGTTGGATATATAAGCCTGGCCGAACTGAAAACGGCAGGAGCTTTTGTTCATAATAAATCTATTATTATGGCCACATATATGCTTGCAGGATTTGCCAATTTTGCATCAATAGGTATCCAGATAGGAGGTATTGGTTCACTGGCACCGAATAAAAGGGTTTTGCTTGCGAAATATGGAATGCGGGCACTGCTGGCCGGAACCCTGGCATCACTTATGTCAGCTACAATAATAGGAATGATCCTTGGATAAAATAAAACAAATATAAAATGCGAAATTTAATAGTAATACTTATCCTCTCCCGGTTAGTACTTTGTGCTACGGCACAGGTAAATACCATTCAATCACCCGACGGGAAAATTGAGCTTGCGGTTACTTTTGACACACTGGTTCACTGGCAGGTGAAACTGGGGGATAAACAGCTTATACTGCCTTCAGAAATAAGCATGGAACTGGTAACACAGAAGCTACCAGCAGAGAAAGACAGGATAAAAAAAGTTGAAAAATCGAGTAATGATGAAATTGTAAAGCCTGTAGTCGCAAATAAGGACTCGGAAATACCTGATTTATACAACCAGATGGCCATAGAGTTTAAGTCTGGCTTCACTCTTATTTTCAGAGCATATAACGATGGTATTGCTTACAGGTTTGTTACTGATTTCAAGGGCAATGTGATTGTGTTTGATGAAAAGGCAGAGATAAATTTGCCGGATAATACAAGTGCATGGTATCCACTTGAGGAATCATTTATGTCACATAATGAAAGGACTTATATACATACTGACCTCGATACCATAGAAGTGAAACACCTGGCAAGCCTGCCGGCACTTTTTAAGACAGGGGGAATAAATATCCTTGTGACGGAATCAGCCCTGGAAGATTATCCGGGGATGTGGCTCAGGGGTAATGGGAGTAATTCAGTTAAAGGGGTCTTTCCTTATTATCCTGATGAAGAAAGGTTGTTTGGCGATCGTGACGTCAGGGTTTTATCACGAAGGGATTTTATTGCTGAAACGAAAGGAACAAGGTCATTCCCGTGGAGGACTTTTATCATTTCTGAAAACGATGCCGGCTTGATAGAAAGCAACCTTGTATTCCTGCTGGCAGATGAATGCAGGATGGAAGATACCGGGTGGATCAAACCCGGCAAAGTAGCCTGGGACTGGTGGAATAATCTTAATATATATGGTGTTGATTTCAGGGCAGGCATAAATAAAGAAACATATGAGTATTTCATTGATTTTGCCTCGGAATATGGAATTGAGTATGTTATACTTGATGAAGGATGGTATAAACTGGGGGATGTTCTCGATGTAGTGCCCGCTCTCAATATACAGCACCTATGCGATTATGCCAGAAGTAAGGATGTTGGGATTATCCTGTGGGTTGTATGGAACACTCTTGATGCCAAGATGTATGCCGCCCTGCCTCAGTATGAAGCATGGGGTGTTAAGGGCATAAAGGTGGATTTCATGCAGCGCGACGATCAAAAAGTAGTAAACTACTACTGGCGTGTTGCCGAACGAGCAGCACAACATAAATTACTGGTCGATTTCCATGGGGCATATAAACCTGCAGGACTGAGACGTACATGGCCTAACGTAATAACCAGGGAAGGGGTGAAGGGACTGGAAAATACCAAGTCGAGCTATGATATAACACCTGACCATGATCTGTTAATACCTTTCATAAGAATGGTGGCAGGACCGATGGATTATACACCCGGTGCAATGATTAATTTTGACAGGTTAAACTTCAAACCTATGTATAACCGCCCTGCCAGCATGGGTACAAGGGTGCATCAGCTGGCAATGTATGTGGTATACGAAAGCCCGCTTCAGATGCTTTCAGATAATCCTTCAAATTACAGGAAAGAGCATGAGTGTACCGCTTTCATTGCCAGTGTACCTGTTACGTGGGATGAAACCAGGGTGCTGGAAGCAGCTACTGGCGAATTCCTGGTAATAGCCAGGCGGAAGGGAGCTGACTGGTTCCTTGGTGCAATGACTGACTGGGAAGCGAGAGAGTTTGATGTGAAGCTTTCATTCCTTGGAGAAGGAGAATATTCTGCCGAGATATTCAGTGATGGTATAAATGCCGACAGGTATGCGCAGGATTATAAAAAGACCGAACTGACAGTATCAAACAATGATACCCTGAAAATACAAATGGCCCCGGGGGGAGGTTATGCTGCCAGGATAACTAAGAACTGATAACATGAAGCAATATCTGGATCTGCTGGATCATGTAATGGAGAATGGTGTAAAGAAAACTGATCGTACAGGGACAGGTACAATTAGCGTGTTTGGTTACCAGATGAGATTCGACCTGAATGAGGGTTTCCCGGTGCTGACAACAAAAAAACTCCATCTCAAATCAATTATTCATGAACTCCTGTGGTTCCTTAAAGGTGATACAAATGTTAAATACCTGCAGGATAAAGGGGTCAGGATTTGGAACGCATGGGCTGATGAAAATGGAGACCTGGGTCCTGTATATGGATGTCAGTGGCGATCCTGGCCGGCTACCAATGGACGTAAGATTGACCAGATAGAGCAGGTTATCGAGTCAATTAAATCAATGCCTGATTCAAGACGTCACCTGGTGAGTGCATGGAATGTTGGAGAAATAGAAAATATGGCTTTGCCACCATGCCATATTTTGTTCCAGTTCTACGTGGCAGACGGTAAACTGTCATGCCTGCTTTACCAGCGAAGCGCCGATATTTTCCTGGGAGTGCCCTTTAATATTGCATCCTATTCATTGCTTCTTATGATGATAGCCCAGGTAACCGGACTGATGGCAGGTGAATTTGTCCACACATTTGGCGATGCGCATATATACCTTAACCATCTGGAACAGGTAAAAGAGCAATTAACGAGAAAGCCATATAAATTGCCTGTAATGAAAATCAATAGCTACAGAAAAAATATTTCTGATTTCGTTTATGAAGATTTTGAATTATTGAATTATAAATCACACCCTCACATTAAGGGCGAGATAGCCGTATAATTATAAGCAGGTTAATATGATATCTATTGTAGTAGCAGTTGCATCAAATAATGCCATCGGAATGAATAACGAACTGTTATGGCATATACCTGATGACCTGAAAAGATTTAAGAAGCTTACACTTGGCCATAACCTGGTAATGGGTAAAAATACATGGTATTCTCTTCCACGACGGCCTTTGCCGGGACGTATCAACATAGTGCTGACCGATATCCCTTGCGAATGCATCGGTGGTGGATGTATCACAGCCTATTCAGTTGAAGATGCCCTCGAAAAATGCGAAAAGGAAAAGGAAATATTTGTTATAGGAGGCGGATCGGTTTACAGACAGTTTATGGATATCGCTGACAGGCTGTATCTTACTCATGTTTATAAGGACTTTGATGCCGATACTTTTTTCCCTGAGATTGATCCTCAGGTATGGCAGGTTATTGACAGGGAAGATCATAATAAAACAGATGATCTTGAATTCTCATGGTCATATGTTATCTACCAGAGAAGAAAGTAAGTAATCACTCAATATTTTTTGAAACACCAGCCAGCGTTAACAGGGAAGAATATTTTTTGTTCGAATGACCTATCTTTGTTTAAAACAAATACCTATGAATAAAATTCTATTTAACATACTTATTATCCTGTTGCTTCTTGTTGCCTGTAAAAGGGAATCATCAGAATCGACATGGATTATTACAGCACCTGCGGGTGATAAATACTGTGAGATTAACTTTGAAGGTAAAACAATCATCCCGAACGGGAGATTTATTGAACCGGCAGGAAAAATTTACATGCTTGCACCCCATCCCTATGGCTTAAAGGTAAGTCCTGATGGGAAAACAGCGGTTACAGCTAATTCAGGGACAAGTCCTTTATCAATATCTATTATAAGAGGGATAGACACTGATAGTCCTGTGGTACAGCAGATACCACCCGGACCGGCAACAGAAAGAGGTGTACTTGCATCTGTATTTATGGGCCTTGCAATAAGTCCTGATAATGAGAAGGTTTATGTTTCGGGTGGTCAGGAGAACATGATATACATTTTTGATCTTGCTACAGGAGAAAAAACTGATAGCATAATGTGTGACTTTAATAATGACCATATGGATTATACCGATGGTTATATAGGAGATATGTGCCTTAGCAAAGATGGGAAGAAACTATATGCCGTTGATCAGATTGGGTTCAGGCTTATTATTATAGATACTGAAAAAAATAAAATAATACAGAACGTACCGGTGGGGAGATATCCTTTCGGAGTATGCCTCTCTCCGGATGAGTCAAAGGTGTTTGTTGCAAATGTTGGTATGTTCCAGTACAGTATGCTCCCGGGAGTGAGTTTTGAAAATGCCACTGAAAATGCCTGGAAATTTCCTCCTTACGAATATAACAGCAAAGAGGCCAGGGAGGGTTATACCACAGAGGAGGGCGAAGAAGTCCCCGGACTGGGTGATCCAAATGTGGCTGAATCATTTTCAGTGTTTACCATTGATATAAGCCAGGGTGATTCCGCAAAGGTAATAGCCATGACAAAAACAGGACACCTGGTGGGTTCAATGGTCGAAGGAATACCTGCCGTTGGAGGATCAAGCCCCAATTCACTGGTTTCAAACGGGGAATATGTCTTTGTAAGCAATGGTAATAATGATAATATCTCGGTGATATCAGTTGAAAAAGATACGGTAGTGAATACTATTTACCTTAAGCCGGATCAGCGTGTAAGCCAGTTCAGGGGAGCAATACCTTTCGGCCTTGCATTATCACCGGATAATAAAACACTTTTCGTTGCTGAGTCGGGTATCAATGCGGTGGCAGTGATAGATATTCCTGAAATGGAAGTAAAAGGACATATCCCAACAGGGTGGTTTCCCTCTAAACTGCAGGTTAGCCCCGATGGCTCCAAACTTATTATAACTAATGCCAAAGGTTTCGGAAGTGGACCAAATGGAGGTGCTGATTATAATCCGGGGCCTGAAGGTACTTATGTTGGAAGCCTGATGAAAGGAACATTACAGGTAGTGGATATCCCTGATGATGATAAACTTGAAGATTATACCAGGATGGTTATAGATAACAATTACAGCTTTAAAAGGTCCGATCATAAGGTTTTCAGCAGGCGTGAGGATAATCCGATACCTCTTTATCCGGGTGAAAAGGAATCACCAATAAAACATATAGTATTTATCTCAAAAGAAAACAGGACTTATGATGAGGTATACGGGCAGGTAAAAATGGGCAGGGGAGATCCTTCAATTGCCAGGTATGGGATGGGTGTAAGTTTTAAGAACAATGCCGGCACAGATTCCCTTGAAAGTATTACCGTGATGCCGAATCATCTCTTACTGGCAAAGGAATTTTCACTTGCGGATAATTTCTATGTTGATTCAGACCATTCTGCAGACGGACACCGGTGGCTTATTAACAGCTATCCCAATGAATGGACCGAAACATGTACATCAGCTTCTTACGGAGGTAACAGGAGATTTAAACCCGGGTCAACAGCCCCTGGTGTGTTTGCCATGAACGGGACAGCAGGAGCTATCTATCCGGAAGATTATAATGAGGCAGGATCAATGTGGGACCACCTTCTGAGAAATGAAGTCAGTTTCTATAATTTTGGGTTCAGTATAATGTTTGAACCTGGCATATATGATATGTCATACAAGTATGAGGGAATAAGACACGTAATAAACTTTCCCCTGCCCCGTGGATTATTTGATCGTACATCAAGGGAGTATCCTACATATAATACTTCAATCCCGGACCAGTTCAGGGCCGATCAGTTCATCAGGGAGTTCGATGAGAAATTTGTGGCGGGTAATGACACCATGCCGGCTATTATTACAGTTATAATACCTAATGACCATGGTGCAGGTGACAGGCCCGATGCAGGATACCCTTTCAGGGAAAGTTATATGGCTGATAATGACCTTGCTGTCGGCCGGGTGATAGAATACCTGACAAGAACACCCTACTGGAAAAACATGATGATCGTAATAACAGAAGATGATTCACAGAATGGAGTGGATCATGTAGATGCACACCGTAGTATACTTCTTATAATATCACCTTATGCTAAAAGAAATTACGTAAGCCATACTCATTACAGCTTTGGCAGTATATTTAAAACTTTCTGGAATGTGCTCGGGCTGCCTTACCTGAATCAGTATGATGCAGTAGCTACAGATTTGTCTGACTTTTTTACCTCTGAGCCTGATTATACACCTTATGATGCCGTGGATGTTGATAACAGAGTGTTTGATCCCTCCATGGCTCTTGATCCTTTTGATGAAGATTTTGACTGGGAATCCCTCAAAGAATCACCAGAACTGGATAATGTTGATGACTTTATCAGGCAAAGTAAGGAAAAGAAGGAATACAGGATTGAAAACCAGAAGTAAGATGTAAACCATGCCTCTCTTTTCACACTGGAGTTTATAATTACCAGTAACCGGGTGATTTATTCCTTGACCGGTTTAATGACCAGGGGAATCAGCAGGGTCCATATTACCAGTAATGATGAACCAAAAACCGGTTCATGTATACCATAATATACAAAAGGACCACCCATTGAATATATCCATACAAGGAATGACAGTGCGGTGAAAGAAATCTGGAAGGGACCCTTCACACCCATGATTATGATTAGATAAAAAGGCACCATAACAAGCAGTACTGCAGTGATTGCAGTAAGTAATATCTTGCTGTGTTCATATCCGGCAGGTATAAAACCTATAATAACCAGGTAGGCAGCGACTATCTCGCTGGGGATAAGTTTCAGGAGACGTGACTGGTAATTGTTCTCCTGCTTGATTTGTCTGGCCATAGCAATTGATTATTAGATTCTTAAAAATTATCAGAACAGGTACATGCAATTTAGGAAAATGAAGGATTTTATGCAAAAATATAAGGTTGAGAAAAGTTGAGAAAAGTTGAGTAGGATTGAGAAAGTTGAGAAAGTTGGGTTTTTAGTTTTATTACTCAGCAGGACGCAGTCCGCTCAACATATTACTAGAATATCCCGTACAGACTATGATCTGAGGTATTGCAGTATAAGATAGAGTACAAATAAAAATTCAGCCGGTTCGTATCGATACGCCTCTGAAGGTGGAGCACCGGTGTGTCAGACTTTATTTCAAGGATACGGCAGATTTCGGGGTCTGGAGCATTTATAGCCTTGATATACTGTTCTCCCCCTTTAACCTCTATCCTGTATGCAGTTCTCAGGATATTGAAAAGGGATTTATTGTCCAGGTTCCGTGCAGAGAACCTTGGTAAATTTATATGTGGGATATAGGATATATCATAAATAACAGGCCTGCCATTTACCAGTCTGAGCCTGGAGAAATGCATACAACCCACTTCTTTTTCGTGATCGCTGAGGCTGAATGGAAAACTGTCGGGCCATTCTGACAGGCTGGGTTTGATGATGGTCCTCGTTTCGAGATTCTCCTTTCCAATAGCTGTAGTAGTTCCTGATATTGATAATATACCAATGCCTTTTGGCAGTTTATGAACTACACTTCCCAGTCCCTGGTGCCTCTTGATAAATCCCTCGTTACTGAGCAGGTCAAGCGCCTTCCTGACCGTTGGCCTTGTGAGATTATGAAGCTTGCATAGTTCATTTTCAGATGGCAGAAGGTCGCCTTCCCTGTAAAGGCCATCTACTATATATCTGCGCAAAGTCTCATATAATTGCCTGTATTGTGGTATTTTCCCAGGGCTCATCAGGATAATGTTTTTGCAAACATAAGAACAAATTCCTTCAGCTCAAAGAGAATTTCAGAAAATAAGACAGCAACATGTAAATATTAGTTCCTTGTTATATGAACTGATAGCATATATACGATACTATTTATATACCAGAAATACAAAGTATTATATATCATAAAATATATTTATCATATTACTGGTTAAATTGGTGAAACATATATATATTTGTACTTGTAATTACAAGTTAGAGCTATGGCCATACAAATTAAAATGCCGAGACAGGGTCAGTCAGTCGAATCCTGCATAATAACTAAACTTTATGTGGAAGAAGGTAACAAGGTTAACGAAGGGGATCTGTTGTTTGCATATGAGACCGATAAAGCATCTTTTGAATACGAGTCAGAAAACACCGGGGTGCTTCTTAAGTGGCTTTTCAGCGAGGGTGATGAGGTAAAGGTGCTGGAGACGGTATGTATTATAGGGGAGGAAGGGGAGTTAGACGAAACATCGCAACAAGGATCTTTTTCTTTCGCTGGCACTGGCCCCCGTACACATGACAGGCTGCAGCAGGCAAAAGAAGACCGGCGCGATGAGATAGATACACACCAGCTGGATAAACAGGTTTCGGAGATCCCTGATCAGGTCAGGGAAAATAGACGGATTGTGGGATCACATACCCCTGGCCCTGCGGGCCTTTCTCCCTTCAAAGGGGGATCGAGGATATCCCCAAGGGCACGGAGAGAGGCTGAAGATAAGGGTATTGACCTTACATTGATAAAAGGAACAGGCCCGGGTGGCAGGATTATTGTCCGCGACCTGGAAGGTGTTGAACAAGAAGGGGGAATGGTATCATCCGCATCTGATAAAAATGAATACAGTGATGAGCCACTTACAAATATCAGGAAGATTATAGCAAAATCAATGTATCGGTCGCTGCAGGATTCTGCTCAGCTAACTCATCATATGGGCGCAGATGCCAGGCGATTGCTGGCAGCAAGAGAGAGGGTTAAAGAAAGTAAAGGGAACATTGACTATGTCAATATAACTATAAATGACCTGGTTTGTCATGCTGTAATAAAGGCACTGGCAGCGCATCCGAGGGTTAACTCGCAGCTGCATGGAGAAACAATGAGGTTATTCAGGAATGTTAACCTGGGAATAGCTGTTGATACTGACCGCGGGCTTATGGTACCAGTGATAATGAAAGCAGACAGTTTGAGTATTGAAGAATTTTCAATACGGGCTGCAGCTATATCGGAACGGTGCCGTTCAGGGGCAGTCGACCCTGACATATTGAGATCTGATGCAGGATCATTCACGGTGTCAAACCTGGGCAATTATGGGGTTGAAATGTTTACACCTGTGATTAACCTTCCACAGACGGCTATCCTGGGTGTTAATGCCATAGTGCCACGCCCTGCTGATCTGGGTGGAGGGGTTTATGGTTTTGTCCCTTATATAGGATTGAGTCTCACTTATGACCATCGTGCCCTCGACGGGGCGGAAGCAACACTTTTCCTCAGGAGTGTAGCACAGGAAATTCATAACATTGAAATAAATAAGTAATATATGCCAAAGAGCCAGTTTATTGATCCGGGTAAGATAAGACAGAAAGGAGAGATAACCTTTCAGCCGATAATGATAAATGCTTACAGCAAGTCGCTGGGGGAAGAGCGTGAGAACTTCAGTGATGAAGACCTTATACGTATATACCACGATATGGTACTGATAAGGGAATTTGAGAGTATGCTGAATCTTATAAAAACAACAGGGGAATACAGGGGAATAGCTTACAATCATCCGGGTCCGGCCCACCTGTCAATAGGCCAGGAAGCGGCTGCTGTGGGAATGGCTTACAACCTGGATCCTGATGATTTTATTTTTGGTTCACACAGAAGTCACGGGGAAATTCTGGCAAAGGGGTTGTCTGCTATTCATGGTACTGATGAGAAGAAGCTGGAGGCAATCATGAAATCCTACTTTAACGGGACTATTTATAACCTGGTTAATAAAAGCCATGATGGTTCTGTTAAAAAGCTGGCAAGGAAGTTCCTGGTTTATGGCACACTGGCAGAAATATTTGCACGTGAAACGGGATTTAACAAAGGGCTTGGTGGAAGTATGCATGCTTTTTTCACACCATTCGGTGTATATCCTAATAATGCAATTGTTGGTGGAAGCGGGGATATATCAGTAGGAGCGGCACTGTATAAAAAGGTAAACCGTAAGAAGGGAATAGTTGTATCCAACATTGGTGATGCTTCCATGGCCTGCGGACCGGTATGGGAAGGTATATCCTTTGCTACCATGGACCAGTTCAATGAGCTGTGGGAAGGAGATATGAAGGGAGGTTTGCCACTCATAATAAACATAATGAATAATCATTATGGCATGGGTGGACAGACTTCAGGTGAGACAATGGGATATGGAATAGCTGCAAGAATAGGCGCTGGGGTTAACAAAGACCAGATGCATGCCGAAAGAATAGACGGAATGAATCCTCTCGCCGTTATTGATGCTTTTAAAAGAAAGATGAAGGTACTTGAAGAAAGAAGGGGCCCTGTACTGCTTGATACCGTGACATACCGTTACAGCGGCCATTCCCCTTCAGACGCTTCTTCATACCGTTCGAAAGAAGAGATGGAAGCATGGCAGGAACACGATTGTGTTAAAAATTATCGCAGGCAACTGACAGAAAATGATGTTTTAAATGATGACTCCTTGAATTCAATCGATGATCAGGTAATTGAACTTGTGTATGAGATGTTCAAAATGTCTATCGATGATGAAGCGTCACCTAGAATGGCTATGGATAAGGATCCGGACATTATAGATGAGTTTATGTTTTCAGATGGTTCAGTTGATGCTATGGGAACATGGGAGCCTGAGGTAATGATCCGGATGAAAGATAATCCCAGGGTACAACAGATTGCAGGTAAAGAAAGATATGCATTTGACAATAACGGCAACGCCTATTCAAAAATGAAGCAATACCAGCTCAGGGATGGCATATTTGAGGCTGTGATAGATAGGTTCTATAAAGATCCCACACTTATTGCTTTTGGTGAGGAAAACCGCGACTGGGGTGGTGCTTTTGCCGTTTACAGGGGACTAACTGAAGCACTTCCGTATAACAGGCTTTTTAACTCGCCTATCTCGGAAGGAGCAATTGTAGGTGCGGCAATAGGATATGCTATGTGTGGCGGTAGAGTAATACCTGAGATCATGTATTGCGATTTCCTGGGCAGGGCCGGGGATGAAGTATTTAACCAGTTACCCAAGTGGCAGGCAATGAGTGGCAATTTAATAAAAATGCCTGTTGTCCTCAGGGTATCTGTTGGTTCCAAATACGGGGCACAGCATTCACAGGACTGGACATCAATAGTAGCCCATATACCCGGCCTGAAAGTTGTGTTCCCGGCAACTCCCTATGATGCAAAAGGGATGATGAATGCAGCACTGCAGGGAACGGATCCTGTTGTATTCTTTGAAAGCCAGAGGATATATCATATTGGTGAACAGTTCCACAGAGAGGGAGTACCCGAGGGATACTATGAAATACCACTGGGTGAACCTGATATTAAAAGGGAAGGATCAGATATTACTATACTCACAATCGGGGCAACACTATACAGGGCTATGGAAGCAGCAGAAATTTTGAATAAAAAATACGGTATTAGTGCTGAAATTATTGATGCCCGTTCCCTTGTGCCCTTCAATTATGAACCAGTGCTGGAGTCAGTGAAGAAAACAGGAAGGATACTGCTTGCAGGTGATGCTTCAGAAAGAGGATCATTTTTGAACGATATGGCAAGTAACATTACTGAACTTGCATTTGATTATCTTGACGCACCGGCTGTAGTAGTAGGCTCAAGGAACTGGATAACGCCTGCATATGAGCTTGAAGATTACTTCTTCCCCCAGCCTGATTGGATAATTGATGCAATACATACAGTCATTCTGCCACTTGAAGGACATAGTATAAAGAATGATTTTTCAGATAAAGCAAAGATTGAGAGGGCAAAAAGAGGAATATGAATATGTGGAAAGAAATATCAGGCAGGATTGCGAATACAGGTCAGCACCCTGATGGACATAATTGGTACAGACTTAAGGTTAATGCCCATGTTCATACACCCTATTCATTCAGTTCGTTCGATTCGATTGACAGTATTATTGCCGCAGCCAGGAAGGAAAATATATCGGTACTGGGAATAAATGATTTCAATACAGTTGACGGTTATACAGAATGGGCAGATAAGTGTTATCATAACGGTATTTATCCCCTGTTCAATATTGAAATGATCGGCCTCAGTCGCAGTGACATGAAGGAAGGCAGGAAAATAAATGATCCCAATAACCCGGGACGCATGTATATAAGCGGCAAGGCATTAACATACCCAATTAAACGTTCAGAGTGGAATACCAACAGGCTCAAACACATAAGGAATCTGTCCAATGAGCATGTCCGGCTTATGACCCGGAAAGTTAATGAGCTTCTCGGCGAGATTGACATGGATCTTAAGATTGATTTTGATGAGATGCTCCGATCTCATACAAAAGGCATGGCAAGAGAACGCCACCTTGCAGGTATGATCAGGAGTACTATTGAAGCGAGCAAAGGATCGGGCAAAAAGCGAAATGAAATTTTCCGGAAACTGCTTGGTGATGATTTTAATGATCATCATCATGATGATAAGGCAGGGCTTGAGAACTTTATCCGGTCCAGGTTGCTGAAAGCCGGGGGAGCTGCTTATATTGAAGAAGACCCGGATATATTTATTGAGCCCGGGGAAATCCGTGCTATGATTCTTGATGCCGGGGGCATACCTACCTATCCTTTCCTGGCTGATTTTAACAACGGGTCCTATACCGGTTTTGAAGCTGACAGGGAGAAGGCAGCAGCATCACTTATGGAACAGGGGTTCTACAGCGCTGAATTTATCCCCATGAGGAATGATTATATTTACCTGAGGGATTATGTGATGTTTTTATATGACAGGGGATTCATCATAACATTTGGTACAGAGCATAATGCACCGGGAATAGAACCACTGGAAGTAAGGGCAGGAGGTACCTATGAGCTGGATAATGATTTACAGAGAATCAATTATGAAAGTGCATGTATAATGGCAGCACACCAGTACAGTATGGCTACTGGAGGCACAGGCTTTCTTGACGGACAGGGTAAACCTAAAACCGGGGATAGGGAAGAGTTTATAGGGCTCGGGGATAAAATTATAAAGACTGTTTGTTTATAATTATACATATATGAGTACATCTTTTGATCGTTTGAAAAATAAAACGGTAATAATAACCGGAGGAGCACAGGGTTTTGGTGAAGGAATTGCACGTGAATTATTTAGCCAGGGTGCAAATATCGCTCTTGCAGACGTAAAGGAGGAAGAAGGGAGGTCTCTGGCGGGCCTGCTGAATGATAGTAACCGCGATAACAGGGCTATATTCCTGGCCTGTAACGTCATAGATTTTGATTCCGTCAGTAAAATGATTAGCTCCGTAGTGGATGAGTTCGGGGAGATCGATATTCTAGTAAGCAACGCAGGCATACTGCATGCAGGAGGACTGGATGAGATGGATGCCGAAACCTTTGAGCTTGTGACAAAAGTAAATTACCAGGGATATTTCAATTGTGTAAAAGCTGTAGTCCCATATATGAAAAAGCAACACGCTGACGATCCCGGAAGGTTTATGGATATCATCCAGATAAATTCAAAATCGGGGTTAAAAGGAAGCCTCAAGAACTTTGCCTATGCGGGCAGTAAATTTGGTAGTATAGGCCTGACACAATCTTTTGCCCTTGAACTAATCCCGTATAATATCAAGGTAAACTCAATATGCCCCGGCAACTTTTTCGAAGGTCCATTATGGTCGGATCCTGAGAAAGGCCTTTTCAGACAATACCTTAATTCTGGTAAAGTACCGGAGGCAAAGACCATAGAAGATATCAAGGCCCATTATGAAAAACAGGTGCCGGCAGGACGCGGGTGCAGGGTTTCTGATGTGGTTAAGGCTATTTACTATATTATAGACCAGGAGTATGAAACCGGCCAGGCCATACCTGTTACAGGAGGCCAGGTTATGCTAAAATAAAAGAATTGAGAACAAGGGCAGTAAGACTATACGGCAAAAAGGACCTGCGTCTTGAAGAGTTTGACCTTCCATCCATCAGGGAGGATGAAATACTTGCAAGGGTGATTACCGACAGTATATGTATGTCATCACATAAGGCAGCATTGCAGGGGGAGGATCATAAGAGAGTACCTGATAATATATCAGAAAACCCTGTTATCATAGGTCATGAATTTGCAGGTGACCTGGTTGAAGTGGGTGAGAGGTGGAAAGACCGGTTCAGACCAGGGGATAAATTCTCTATACAACCTGCCATTAATTATGAAGGTGGCCCAATGGGTGTCCTGAGTGCACCCGGTTATTCATATCGCTATATCGGGGGTGATGCAACATATGTTGTTATACCTGCAGAGGTGATGGAACATGATTGCCTGCTTAAGTACAATGGACCAGGTTATTACCCGGCTTCACTCTCTGAACCTCTGTCTTGTGTAATAGGGGCAATGCATGCAAACTACCATACCAAACCCGGCTCATATAAACACCAGATGGAGATAGTCGATGGTGGCAGAATGGCTATACTTGCAGGTGCAGGGCCAATGGGACTTGCCGCTATCAATTATGTTCTTGAACGGGAAGATAGAAAACCTTCATTGCTGGTAGTGACAGATATTGATCAGTCGAGGCTTGACAGGGCACAGGGATTGTATACTCCAGGCTATGCAGCTAACAAAGGAATTAAATTGCTGTACTTAAATACTGCAGCAATAGACGATCCTGTTGAATATCTTAAGAATATTTCGGGGAGCAATGGTTTTGATGATGTTTTCATATTTGCACCTGTCCCCGCTGTAATAGAACTGGGCGATGGCATCCTTTCCTTTGACGGTTGCCTCAACTTCTTTTCAGGTCCGTCGGATCCTGGTTTTAAAGCTCCCTTTAATTTCTATAATGCACATTATAATTTCACCCATCTGGTAGGTACAAGCGGTGGAAATAATGATGATATGGCAGAAGCACTGGAGATAATGGAAAAGAGTCTTGATCCGGCCGGGCTGGTAACACATATAGGGGGATTGAATGCGGTTATTGACACTACCCTTCGCTTGCCTGAAATACCTGGAGGTAAGAAACTGATATATACACATATAGACATGCCCCTGACACCTGTTGCGGATTTTAAGGAACTGGGCAAAAAAAGCAAATTCTTTGCTGACCTTGCAGATATTACGGCAAGGCATAAGGGATTATGGTCAGTTGAGGCGGAGGAATATTTGCTGGGGAGATGCCTGTAAGAATGTTGAGGGGGCTTCGCCCTGTTGAGTTTGGTAGCTCAAAACTCAACCCCATCAACCCTACTCAACTTTTATTACCTTTACCCCATCATATTATATACAACTCATGAAATCCTGGAAACTAACCGGCATTAATAAATTGGAGTTGATGGAAGTTCCTGAACCCGGGTCGCCGGGCCC
>Ga0272443_10002223_pt1 | contig 25364 bp, 22 predicted proteins | sample SSMAcet12_FD_193581 | JGI IMG/M metagenome (GOLD analysis project Ga0272443, IMG submission 193581) | Marine sediment archaeal communities from Little Sippewissett salt marsh, Falmouth, MA, United States - SSM-Acet-12 | ecosystem: Environmental > Aquatic > Marine > Wetlands > Sediment ...
TGGAAGTATCCGGCACGGGTAGCACGACACCATCTTGTGAATCGGGATCATCCTCGTTGCAGCTCAAAAACAGCATCAGGGGGGCGAGAAGAAGTACCGCAAGGACGTGGTATGTCTTCATAAAGACCTCCGAGCATTTTGGTTCATTGAGATCAGATTCAATTCAAGCCGTTCAGTAAAATATAGCAAACCACAGTGTACAGCTGCCATCAACTCCCGTCTATTTCACGGATTTTTTACAACCAACTCCGCTTGAAGCCTGTCGAGGCGGACACGGGCGATGCCGGAAAAGGGGCCGTAGGGATCGGTCAGCAGCAACTCCTCGAGAGCGTGAACCGCCTGCTCGTACTCCCCCGCATCCGCATACCACTGGGCAAGTGTCAGCCACGCCTCTGTGCTACGGGGAGAAACATTTTCACTGGTCGCCAGCGAGCGCATCGTTCCCGGCTCACCCGCATTTAGATCCATCATCGCCAGACGCCAGGCCGCCTCATCCGCCAACGCCCCATCGGTAGAAGTCATTATCTCTCGGTAGAGTTGCCGGGACAGGGTAGTATCCGAAAGTAACTGCCCTTTATCCGCCTCGGCAAATTTCTGGAGCGCCGTTGTGTCGGGATTGCTGTTCAGCACGCGCAGCAGAGCAAAAGCCTCGTTCTCGGCTTGCGTACCCTTGGGTGGAGTCAACACCCACTCAAGCAGCCCTGCCGCCCTCGTGGTGTTCCCCTGCCACAACGCAATCCGTGCCGCCAGCATGCCCGCAACAACATCCCCCTGAGGAACGGGTGTCTGGAACCCCTCCGGCTCGCCGCGCATCGGCTGTGAAAGAATTCCCATCGCCGCATCCAGACTGTCCATCATCGCAAGCGACGTTGCCAGCCCGCGCCGCGCCTCAGCACGAACATCCATCTGATTCTGCTTTATCAGGACGCGAAAATCCTCGGCGGCTTGTTTTGGTTGATGGAGCATCATCAGCCGCATCCAACCACGATTAATCCGCGTTCTGCTTTCTATTTCTGGAGATGTGGGGTTTTCCAGAATCGCAGAATAGAGAGAATCGGCGACTGGATAGAGCCCCCTGCGTTGAGCCAGATCCGCCCGGGCCAGATCCACAACTCCCAACCCGTGATAGTCCTTCAGCCGTTTTGCCGCCCGCTCGAGCGCGATCCGAGCAACCTCCTCCTCCCCCTCGCCCATCACCTCTGCGGCGAATCGCACGAGCGGTTGTCCCGGAATGTCGTTGAGGCTGTCGATACGGGTTACCACTTCGAGCGCGGAAGTAAAGTCGCCCGCCTCTTTCAGCCTCGCAGCCCACGCCTCCAGCAGTGATTGGGTGTAGCCGGGCCAGGGTTCTTCGCCAGTAGACTGCGATTCCAGTTCACGTGAGATCGCCTCGATGGCTGCATCCTCTCCCTCGCCCGGTGGTATCGCAGCGAGTCCACGGATGGCGAACCGGGCCGAAGATGAAGATTCCCGGGCTGTGAGCAGATACTCTTCGGCAGCTCCCTGCCAGTCCATCCTGGACTTCAAGAGCGGAGCGAGGGTCGATGCGAAAAGGTGGGGCTCCTTCAGGTCCACTCGAGCTCTGCGAAGAACAGCGATCGCCTCATCAAGCCGTCTGTTTCGGGCGAGGACGGTGGCGACGGCGTGGTACCCGGAGGACCATTCGCCTTTGGAAATGGCCTGCTCGAACGCTTCTGCCGCTCCGCTGCTGTCTCCCTCGAGCATGCGGACTTCACCCAACTCGGCATAACGGCTACCCGAATTTTCCCAGTCCTGTCCACTCTTCAACCGCTCGAGGATGAGCCCTTTCGCCTGATCGTACCGCGCCAGACTGACAAGGTTTCGCCGGATTCCGTCGTAATAGTCCACACGGGTGCTATCCATATCGAGGAGTTGACGCCACAGATCGAGCGCCCGTTCATAATCGGCACGGTCCTCAAACCTTCGCGCCCGGTTCTCGTATTGCCGTTCAAGCGCCCTTTGCCGCTGTTTCTCAACACTTCCGGGCAGCGGGATGACACGCTGAATATTTCCTTGGAGCGCTGAAGCATCGGGGAGACAGAACAGCAGGGATGTTAGGAGCCCCAACAACAGACATGTAGGGTGCCGTTTGATTCTCATATGTATGGCTCTCGTCTAGTACCGTTTTTTTGGGGTTCAGCAGCAGTGAAAACTGCTGCTAATTTCCATAAAATGAAGCTACAACGATCAAGATTGAATGTACAAGTTAGCCGTGTTGCTCCGGAAGAAGGGAGCCATCCAACAACTTGAGTCAACTTCTTGATACGCTTGACTCTCGGTATCAAGATTCACCACGATACAGCATCAAAACGGCGCGTGAATTCGGAAATGGTGGAAAAGAAGTTGAACGATCTCCGAACGATCATCTCCTCCAGCCTTATCCTCATGATTCTTTTGCTTTTTACCCCCCAGGCAACCGGGGAGGGAGCGGCAAGCATGGACTCGGTTCAAGCTAAAATTGATGCTGGAAACGCACGCTGGATCGAAGCGTTTTCTTCGGCGGATGGTAAAAAACTGGCCGAACTCTTCGATCCCGAGGGAATGATGCTGAGCAGCTCAGGCGATGTAACGAAAGGCCGTGAGGCGATTGAAGCGCGAGTTACCCGCTGGCTCGATACAGTGGGTCCGGTTTTGTATACAATTGAAACTCTACGAGTTTGGCCTGTTGAGAATGACTATTTTGAGGCGGGCAGCTACACTGTTTCCTACACCGATCCCGAAACAGGCAACATTAAGGACTCGGGCCGATACCTCGTGATCTGGCGCTCGCAGCCGGACGGTTCCCTGAAAATCTATCGGGATGTCGCACTTCCGAAATGAGTCCATTTCCCCTCTCCAGATTCCACTTCAGGGGCATAAGTTGCGGAAGATGGAGCACCTCGGAACCGTTTCGCGGTGTAGCGGAGCCCTGAATACTAATTGCTCTCCGTGTGCTCTACAGCACACGTTTTACTCGATTTTAACAACAATTTGCCTGCATGGGGCTTATGCCTGATTCAGGGATTTAACACTTTTTTGGGAAGGAGGGATCATGATTAATTTCAGATCCCGTTATACAGCGGTCTTAGTCGCCATCGTAATGCTCGTAGCCGGTGTGGGACCAGCGTGGGCTGTTGGTGTTAGAACCGGATTCCTCGCCAGCAATCCTCAGATTTTCCCGGTCGGCGATCTCGTCGATCTCGAATCCATTGAAGGCAGCGAAGACTTTGACTGGGACACCCTCCCAGACATCGTCTTCTTCGAGATCTATGCCTCCACTCCGGAGGAAATGGACCGTGAAGTAATCATGAACGTGAATCTCAGGTTCGGTTCACAGACGTTGATTGATTACTGGTCCAGCGGCTTCAGGCTTGGCAATTGGATCGAATCACCGATCGGCTCGAACGGGTACTTCACAAACAAACAGCTTGGACGCCTGAAGGAAGAAGCATCCGACTGGTTGAACGAGAACGATGTATGGCCCTCCTCTTATGCCGAAACAGACGAGTTCCTTTCGGTATTGGATGGAAGTCTCGTTTCCGCCGGAATCGCGGTCATTCGCATCAACATTTACGAGCATACCGGAGGTGATGGTCGGGGTGCACTTCTAGCGACGCAGACCCAGACGATCCAGGTTTACAATCCGGGCATCCCACAGCTTCAGCAGCCAACTGAGGGTGAGCAGATTTCCGGCTACCCGATTTTCTTTGCATGGAACTGGTCCGGCGGCACCTTGCTTCCCAGCGATGTTACGTTGGTCGTGGTCGAGGGAAACCGCAACAGTGATGCCGAATCTATCATGCAATCAAGGAACTCCGCGAACACCCGGTTCGAGGGTACACCGCAGTTCGGCACCAGCCACACCTACACCGGCCTGGCAGGAATGGAAGAGGCGCTCGAAGAGGGCAAGACCTATTACTGGCAAGTACAGGTGAGTGCTGGTACAGCAGTACCCGGGGATTCCCGTGTCTACGAATCCAACATTTACTCCTTTGTGTTCACGAGTGAACCAGGAACGGGTGGTGGTGGTGGCGGTAGCACAGGATCAGGATACATCGACCCAATTGTCCAGCAACTCCAATCCCTCCTCCCTCCTGAGCTGATGGCTCAGATCACGCAGGAGCTTGAGGGGTATGAGATGGACGACATCTTGATTGACGGTGTTGGGGGATATCAATTGCAGGATCTGATGCAGATTCTGGCTGGCCTTGATCCTTCACTCCTTTCAATCTCGTTGGAGTAGTGGCGCGTGAGCGCCTGAACAAGGAAACCTGATCATGAAAATTCACGGTCACTACACGATCGCGTTGGTTCTTCTGCTTCTATTGGTTTCGACTTTTTCAGCCACCGCCCAAGATGCCAAATCCATTGCGGTGCTGATCAGCGTACGCGGACTTGTAGAAGTCGACGCGAATGGTGAATGGACGCCCGCAAAATTTGGACAAGTTCTTGACGATGGCGCCCGTTTACGCACTGGTGCAGACGGATTTGCATCCATCGTTTTTACGGACGACAAGACGCAGGTCAAATTTCGTCCCGGTACACTCGTAACCTTGAACGCGACGCGCGACCAGGAGGACTACACCCTCGCCAAACGAGTAAACATGGATGTAGGCCAGCTGTTCGCAGATGTTCAGGAGCAGAAGGGGTCAATGCGGGTGGCTACACCCAACTCGGTTGCATCCGTCAAGGGAACCCAGTTCTGGGTACTCTTTGGCAGCGGTCAGTCGCAGGTTTTGACTCTTGATGGTTTGGTTCAGGTTCTCAGCCTCGTAACCGGCCAGTCAAGTGATGTTGGTGCAGGCTTCCAGGCCACGGTTGGTGATGACGGTACGATCACGACCGGTTCGATCGAAGAGGGTCAGTTGCCGGACACCGAGGATGTTGGTGAACCGAGCAAGACGATCGAGATCCGTTTCACCGATGAAGATGGCAACGTGAAGACGATGACGATTGACGTTTTTGATACTAATCCGGAGAACGAATAGGCTACTTGCGTAGAGACTATTCAATTCCACAGGGAGGTTCTCGATGCATCCACATGCTGAACCGACCTGTCCCGAGGATTAGGTAGCTGGATTTGCCGTAAAACCAGGAGTAGACATGCGAGTTCCCTACCGTTTTGGTTGGGCCACTCTGCTCGTCCTGTTATTCGTGGCAGCAAGCGCCGCGCAAACAGGAGCATCAGGATTGGCTCGTATCGTCCACACCCCCGCTCCCTTTGCCAGGGTAGGAGAGGCGATAACCATCGAGGCCTTCGCTGAAGGCGCAGATGAGGCTGGGTCAGTTGTGCAGGCCGAAATATGGTTCAAAGCCCACAACTCGGATGTATACGAATACGTCGAGATGTTCCTTAGTGGTGCAGGGTACAGAGGAGAGATTCCAGGAAGCGAAATCGTCTCCGAAGGCGTGGACTATTACATCGCCTTTGAATTTGAAAACGGGACAAAAGTCTACTATCCGAGCAGTCCCTCTGATGCACCTCCGATCGGGAATCCCGTACAAGTGCGTGTCCGTTCCGCAGCTTCCAGCGCAGGTGGATCACCTCTGCTCATCATCAGCCCGGAACCTTTCGCCCGAGTGCGCGGCGAAGTGCTCGTGGCGGTCGCATTCAACCAGAGTGTCCGGCTCCTCTCGCCGAGCAAAGTCCGGGTTAAGGTGAACGGCAAGGACCGTACTCAGATGTTCCAGGTGAGTGAAGAGATCTGCATAGGCGTTCTAACCGGCATCAAACCAGGACGTGTACGCGTAGACATTGACTACATGGGAGACAGCGGACTCGAGAACTTGGGCAACTTCACCTTCACCTACGTTGAAACGGGTAAACAAACCGGTCCGAAGATGGAAGTAAGCGGTTCGCTTTCATCGGACATGCGGTATCAAAAGATAAACGAAATTCAGCAGTCCATCGCGAGGGAGACCTTCGGCCTCCAGTACCGTGTGGGCAAATTCAGCATCTTGAGCAACGGCCTGCTCACCAGCGAAGAACAGGGACACCTCCAGCCGCAGCACAGGTTCACGGTGGATATGGGATTTCCGGGTCTCCGCATTCGAGCTGGCGACATCAAGCCGAAGTATAACGAGCTGGTTCTTTGGGGCAAACGCGTCCGCGGTCTTGAAATGGCAATGACCGCCAAGTACCTCGGATTGCAAATGATTTATGGTTACACATCCCGGTCTGTGGAGGGATACACCACGATCAGTGAGACAATTGACTCCACGGGTGTGACAACCATCGACACAACCAACGTGGCGGGAACCTATCAGCGATTCCTCGCGGCGACCAGGCTTCGAATTGGCAACAAGGATAAAGTTTCGTTCGGCATCACCGCCATGAAATCGCGCGATGACACGACCTCTATTGTCACCGGCGATTCGCCGAAGGACAACATCGTGGCAGGTGCAGATTTCGCGGCCTATTTCGACCGGCGCAAGATTGAAATCAAGGGCGAAGCTGGCATCTCTATCACTAACGATGATATCAGCGAGCCGGTACTATCGGACGCCAAAGATTTCTCCGACATCATCTGGATCAATCAGTATCTCGATCCGCTCCCCGACGATGGCTTGACCGGGGACAGCCTGGACATGACAGCCATCGCCCAGTCGATTATTCAACAGGCTCTCTCGTACAAAGGTCGTCTGCGTTTGCGCTACCTGAGGAACGATGTACAGGTGGGGTACCAGTCGATCAACAGGAGTTTCCGGTCGCTTGGAAACACGAACCTCCCCAACGACCTCGCGGGCTATTACCTGCGTGACCGTATCCGGCTGATCGGAAACATGGTCTACCTGAACGGCGGATACAGCTACTACTTCGACAACGTTACAGGTAAAGGCGACATCCGCACAGAGCGCGAACAGTTGACTGCCGGTTTGAGTATTTACACCGGCGAATACGCTCCGGACCTGACTTTCAACTATTCGAATTACTTCAACAAGAACGACGGGGAGCTGAAGGAATACGAGGTTTCCCCAGCGGATGAGGAAACCGGAACTCCTGCGGTGTACGAGTGGATTGACACCCGACGCGAGGACAACACAGGTTCCTACGATTTCAGCATCAGCCAGCAGTTCGGCTTGCTCAACGCTGTGAACAACATGACGGTCAGTTACATGATGTCAGATCGCAGTGACGTTTACGACTCCCTCGGCGCACAGCAGAGCAATGGGTTGTCGGTGGTTCTCAGGTCCGAATATGAGATGCCCATAGTCACCAAACTGACGGTTTCCCAGCAACAGTCGAATTCAATTGGCGGGTTGACGGACTTGACCTATCAATACGCTGAATTCAGGACCGACCTCCTGCTCCTCAACCGCAAACTGATTCCCTATTTCAGCCCGAGAATTTACCTTGCCAGCGGCAACAACGCCATGTCCTACATCGACCCGGCCAGCTATATCAGCGAGGATGATTTCTCGACACCAGCCGACTACGAGGAGGCTGTCCAGCATCAACGAGCAGTATCGATTAAATCGATGATCGTGGATGTCACGAGGATAGACTGGCTCGCGGGGTTCAGGTGGAATGTGGGCAGGTATCAGTCGCTTGAAGGAACCGTACAGTTCACATCCTATCTTGAAAACAGTATGTACGAGTACTGGAACGGTGAATCCTACGATGTGAACCAGGAAGAGGTTATCAACGACGGTTATACGGTGACGCAGGTTCCACCGAATAAGCGCAACGATATCATAGCTGCAATCCAGTATTCGATTCGCTTCTAGACTGGACGGAGGAGATGGCAAAGAAGGGGGAGGGAACACGGCGTAAGAGGGTGAACTGGTGGTTGGGCAGCGTGTCCACCCTGATACTCGCCTCACTGGTGTACCTGTCGGGCCGGACGGGGCTTCTCTACAGCCTCGAGCTGAAATCCTACGATGCCCGATTCCTCTTGCGCGGACCAATCTCCGTCGAAGAGAGCGATATCGTCATTGTCGGCGTGGATGACGAGTCCTTTGCCACCCTTCCCACACGCTGGCCATTCCCACGATCACAGTATGCAAGAATGATCCGCAACCTGTTTGCGGCTGGCGCACGTCAGATTGTATTCGATATCCAGTTCACAGAACCGAGTGAGGATGCGAGGCAAGACTCCATTCTCGCGGAAGCGACCGCGGAGTATGCGGACAGGATCATTCACGCGGGCAAAATCTTCTTCCGCCGAGACCAGCGACTCGATGTAATCCTGACCGAATCAATGCTCCCGATAGATGTCATTTCGGAAACCGGCAGCAACGTCGGCATTGTCAACCAGCTTGACGATCAGGACGGTTTTACGCGGCAGTATCCGCTTTACGTTGAACATGGCGGGCGAAACTATCTATCACTTGCTTCGAAAAGTGCTCAGCTTCTGGCTGATCTTGGGCCGGACGTTCCCTTCAACCGTACCTCCACCTACGTCGATTACGGTCCCTACCACGTCCCGTTGCAGGTAACCGGTGCTGTTGGCACGATGCTTATCAACTATTACGGGCCGGCAGGTACATTTCCCACGTTCAGCTTTTCAGACATTCTTGACGATGAAGAATTTGACCTTCGCAAGGACGATACGGACTTCATGAAGTGGTTCCTGATGCCGGACGAACAATTTGAAGTCCTGACGATGTTCCTTCCGGAGGAGGCGTCTGCCATCTTTCGGGAGATGCGCGAATCCAACCCCTTCAAGGACAAGATCGTCTTCGTGGGAGCAGTCGCGGCAGAGTTGCAGGATTTGAAACTTACCCCCTATTTCACTCACTTCAACGATCAAGGGAAGCTGATTCAGGATTTGATGCCGGGAGTGGAGTGTCATGCGAACGCCCTGCAGACGTTGATTGATCGCAACTACATCCTCAATGTCTCACCCGTCGCCGAATTCCTGATCGTCTTCCTGTTTATGTTCGCCGTGTTCGCGCTGAATAATACAACGCGGATGCTCGTCGGAACGGGTCTGACTGTTCTCTCTGCTATCCTCTACATCGGCTTTACTGGCTACCTCTTCATCAATCACAACATCTGGCTTGCGGCAGTGAGTCCGGTTACCGGCTTGATTATCTCCTATCTCGCAACAACGGTTTACCAGGTAATCATGGAGCAGAAAGAGAAGGCGATGATCAGAGGGATGTTCAGCCAGTACGTTCCAAAGAAAGTCGTCGAACAGCTCATCGATAACCCCGACATGCTCGCACTCGGTGGTGAACGGCGAAGGATGAGCGTGCTCTTCACTGATGTCGCCGGATTCACCAGCATGTCCGAGAAGATGGAGCCGGAGGACATCGTTATGCTGCTCAACGAATACCTCTCGGCAATGTCGCTGATCGTCCTCGAAAACGAAGGGATCATCGACAAGTACGAAGGCGACTTGATCATGGCGGAATGGGGTGCACCGGTTTTCTTTGAGGACCATGCCGCGCACGCCTGCCGCTCCGCGATCAGGATGCAGAATAAACTCGCCGAATTGCGCATGGATTGGGCCAAGCGTGGAATGCCACGACTTTACAGCCGAGTCGGTGTCAACACTGGCTTCATGCTCGTTGGAAATATGGGCTGTCTCGAAGTGTTCGACTACACAGTGATGGGCGACGCAGTCAACCTTGCCAGCCGTCTCGAGGGCGCGAACAAGTCCTATAAAAGCACGATCATGATCGGACCGGACACCTACGAGGACATCAAGGATACCAGCTTCGTCACACGAATGCTGGATGATATCCGTGTCAAAGGCAAGGCCGACGGCGTTCGCGTATACGAACTTCTTGCGGAGAAACCGGAGGACCTGTCGGAGCGGAAAACGAAGATTCTGCCGATCTACAATGAGGGTTTGGAGTTGTTCCGCAACAGGCAATTCGAAGCTTCACTGGCGAAGTTCAAGGAAGCTCTGAACATCGACCCCGATGACGGCCCGAGTATCACATACGAACGACGCTGCAACGAATTCATTGCCAATCCACCGCCTGAAAAATGGGATATGATTTTTGAGCTCACCGAGAAGTAACGAGTAAGCGTAGCCCGGACATGCATGTCCGGGATTTCTTTTCCCCGGTGAATCATCACCGGGCTACATTTATAAACCGACGACGGGTGGCCCGGGTCTTTAGACCCGGGTTTCATAGTATTAAACGAAAATAGAACTCATTGGACAAGCCTGCGCGGCCACCTGCTTTGTGTCAGTGTCCGGTACAACCAGGCAATCCAGAAAACGAGTAAACCCTGCTGGACGAACCAACAGGGTTACAACCACGGGTCTAAATATCATGTTTGCCGCGTCGCGCAGCTCTGACGCGGCACAAGGCTCTAGCGACTTCGCTGGTCAGATCGGCTCGTAGGTGAAGGTGTACGTCTGAGTCTTCCCGTCAGAAAACTTCCACTGGATTTTCACCGGATTACCTAGCTTGTTCACCTTGAACTTGATCTTTGCCTCCACCCCGGTCGGGCTGATAAAATGGCCGCTCTTCAGCCGACCCTTTCTGTCACTCTTGAATGTCAGCTTTCCGGTAAGCCAGGAATCCATGTTGTCGTATTCGGCGGAAACCAACCTACCAGCGTCATCATAGACATAGGTCTCCGAACCGTGTGTCGTGTCGCTGGTGAAGAATTCCTTCTTCGTCAGTGCATGGTTTTCGTCATATTCGAAGCGGAAAAACGTAGAGCGACCATCCGCATACATCCGGTGCGAGCGCAACAGTCTGCCATCCGGGTGGTAGATGTAGGAGCTGGTCGTTTCCAAACCATCTGTTCGGACGAAACGTTTCTGTTTCAGGTGATTCGTCCCCTCATCATACTCGTAGTAGGAGGGTCCGCCCAGTTCGCCGGAGTAGTCGTAGGTTTCTGTGGCAACGCGGATTCCCTCTAGATTGCGAATAAAGGGATTCGCGGAAGTGTAACAGGCCGGACCTTCTGGAATGGGCGTATACTCCCATTTGAATACCTGTTGCCAGGGGTTTATGAACTGCCAGTCCTCTTTCAGAAGGTTGCCGTTGTCGTCATAGGTATAGTAGATGACTCCGGCGCTGTCGCCCCCTCGGCTGCGGATTGTGGCCTCGACCCTCTGTCCATCATCATTGTAGCGGCAGTCTATCAGAGCGTGAAGCCAACCGTTCAGGCCATTGTGATCCTCGCGGACCAATCGGTCGCCCTCGTAGAGGTACGTAGAGTGACCCTCGCCTCCATCCGACCGCTCAAAGGTCTCCTCTGAAAGCCTGTCCTGATCATCATAGACATAGCGGTTCCAGGATTCCCTGCCCTCCGAAAAATGGCGCTCCTCGCTAAGCAGGTTCCCCCGCTCGTCGTAACTCAGGTAGTTGATCGAAAAACGTGTCCCATCGAGCAATTCCCAGAGCGAAACCGAGGGAGTGTTTGAAAAGCCGTCAAACGTGGAAACGCCTAACTCGCCACTGGAGTTGTCGTAGTGAAGCCAGACGTAGCGGACCTTCCCCGACGCCTCAGGGGGCCCTTCCGCCGATGAAGTGTACGGTGTGGAGAACAGCAGGGCTGAGAATAGAAAAACCGTCAGTAGGACGGTTACAGGAGTGAATAAACGCATGGATCCCCCCACAAAGGTGGAACAGATCCGGCTCTGGATCTACTGCTATAAATAAAATAACCCAAGCCAGCCTTAACAGCAAGTCCTCTAACTCGCCACCCTGCAATGTATTTTGAGCCGATCGCTGGTCTATCCCGTTGACTATATAGTTACTATTAATAACTATACCCAATCCACGACCAAACCCACAAAAAGCCAAGCAATTAAAATGATCGGAGAATCTCGCTACTACCACAGAGTGACCCGAAAACGACTCCTGATTTATGCTAACCAGTTGCGGAAACGGGCATGACGTTGCTACCCTTCCCCATCATGGCAAAGAAGAAAAGCAATTTACAGGCGGCCGTCGAGCTGGGACTCGTGAAAGGGGTCATCTGGCTCATTGGCAGGATGCCTTTCAGAACCGCTCAACGTTTCGGCGGAAACCTCGGGGTCTTTTTCCACGACCTCGTGGGAATACGGGTCAAACATGCCCGGGCCGAGCTGCTTCGCTGCTTCCCGGAGAAGACCGAGGAGTGGGCGGCGCGAACCGTCCGCGAAGTCTATCGTCATTTTGGAACGCTCGCCGTCGAACAGGCATTAATGCCTAAAATGAATCCCGAAGTCGAGACCTTTGTCCACGTGGACGAGGCCAGTTATCGGCGGCTTGAGGAGGTTTACGCTACCAACCGCGGCATCTTCATGGTCTCCTGCCACATGGGCAACTGGGAGAACATCATGGGGATGATGATCAAAAAAGGCTACAAGATCACGGGAGTCGCGGCCAATCAGGCGAACAAAGGTGTTGATACCCTGCTCGACGAGAACCGGAGATCTGTTGGACTCCAGATGCTGAAACGGGGCGAGGCAGCGACGGGTATCCTGCGGGCGATTAAGCAGAATTGCATTATCGCCACCATGCTCGATCAGGACGCCGGAAGCGAGGGAGTTTTCGTTCCTTTCTTTGGGCGGATGGCTTCCACTACCCGCGGCGCCGCAACCATCGCGCTCAGACGGAACGCCAATGTGATGATGATGCAGACATGGCGCGACGAACGGAACGATATTCAGGTCAGGCTTCATGACGTAGAGTATGAACTTACGGGCGATTTCCATGAAGACGTAGTCGGCATGACCGCGTGGATGACCACCAAGATAGAAGAGTGGATTCGCCAGCGTCCGAGCCAGTGGCTGTGGCTGCATCGACGCTGGAAAACATCCCCTCCCAAGGAGACGGTAGAAACCGATCCCGGGAGCAAGAATCAAGCAGAATAGGGAGATACCATGCCCCTGTCGAAACAGGTGATTGTGGATACGTTGAAAACGATTTCGGGAAAACGGGTTGCCGTGATCGGCGACTTCATGCTCGACCGCTACATCTGGGGTGCGGTTCGCAGAATCAGCCCCGAAGCTCCGGTGCCTGTTGTCGAAGTGTCAGAAGACAGTGAACGTCCCGGTGGTGCGGGAAACGTTGTCTTGAATCTGGTTCGGCTCGGTGCGGAATGTGAGGCGGTTGGTCTGATCGGGGATGACGCCAACGGAATCATCCTGAACGACCTACTCCTCAGCCACGGCGCCGACACGCGCGGCATGGTCAAGACCACGGACCGTCCCACGACAGCCAAGACACGAATATTCGCCGAGGAGCAGCAGGTGGTTCGTGTTGATCGCGAGAAGAACTCCTGGGTAACCAACGACCTGCAGAACACGATGGTCGAAAAGGTGAACGAGGCGATTGAAGCGGCTGACGCGGTAATTTTGCAAGACTACAACAAGGGCGTTCTCACGCCAACGGTGATCAGGACGGCGATCAACGCTGCACAGAAGCGCGGCATTCCGGTTACAGTCGACCCGAAGACCGACCACTTTTTCGATTACATCGGTGCGACCATCTTCAAGCCCAACCTCCGTGAAGCCGAGACCGCCCTCGGCCGCCGTCTTCCGGACAACCATGAGGTTGAACGGGGTGGCAACGAGCTGCTCGTGCGGTTACAGGCGGAAATGGTGCTTTTGACGCGCGGCGGTCATGGCATGACCCTGTTCACGCACGGTGAACCTCCCAGACACATCCCAACAAGAGCCCGCTCCATCACAGACGTTTCCGGCGCCGGGGATACGGTAATCAGTACGCTCACCCTCGGCCTTGTCGCTGGGCTCAGCGGCTTTGATGCAGCGCAACTTGCGACAAAAGCAGCAGGTTACGTGGTCGGTCAGGTGGGTGTGGTGCCCATTACCCCAGAGGCCCTGCTAACTGAGAGTGGGGATTGATTTTGCCGGAACTCCGGGCTATACTCTACGGCTTGAATTCCAAGGTTTTTTGAAAGTCATTTTGGGCGCTTAGCTCAGTTGGTTAGAGCGCTGGTCTCACATACCAGAGGTCACTGGTTCAATTCCAGTAGCGCCCACAAAAGCGGGTTTGGACGGGTTTTCGAGACTTCGTAGCGGGGTCTGCGGGTTGCAGGGGGCTCCCGGACGGAGTACAACCCGCGTGCAGGTTGAAAAGGCTCCCGCAGCGGGGCCTTTTGTGTTGCTTGCGGAAGGGCTCAGATGATGCCCATACGAAACACCCTTAGCTGGAGTGAAGCCAGCGATTGGCGTGAACAGCAAAGGCTGGAAGGTCGAAAAGTCGTTTTTACAAACGGTGTTTTTGACATTCTTCATGCGGGTCACGTCGAGCTGCTGGACCGCTGTCGCGCCGAAGGCGACGTTCTGATCCTCGGACTCAACTCCGATGTCAGCGTTCGCCGTATCAAGGGTCACCGCAGGCCGATCGTACCCGAGCAGGACCGCGCGACGATTTTGCTGGGATTGAAGGCTGTGGATGCCCTGGTGCTCTTTGACGAAGATACACCGGCGAAACTGATCGACACGCTCAAGCCTGATGTTCTGGTCAAGGGTGGTGACTACACTCCGGACCAGGTTGTGGGACGGGACACCGTGGAAACCTCCGGCGGAAAAGTTGTGATCATTCCGTTGGTGGAGGGCAGATCAACGACAAACATCGTCGAAACCGTCCTCAAGCGGTACAATGATGAGCTCCACGAGGGAGTCGATTGATCCGGCGAATTCCGCTTTCTTGCGGTATTTTAGCCCCGCGAATCGAAAACCCGGCTTTGAGAGGGGATCGGCGTGTTTGGTGAGCTCAGTGATAAACTTGACGGTTTTTTTCGCAAACTGAAGGGGCGCGGAAAACTGACCGAACAGGATGTCAAGGAGGCTCTCCGTGATGTTCGCCGCATCCTGCTCGAAGCGGATGTTCATTTCACGGTCGCCAAGGAATTTCTGGACCGTGTTCAGGAGCGCGCTGTTGGCGCTGAGGTGATCAAATCGGTCACCCCCGCCCAACAGGTTGTGAAGATTATTCACGACGAATTGGCGGAGCTCCTCGGCGGAACGTTTCGCCCGTTGAAGAGAAGCCATGAGCCACCCACCGTCATCATGATGGTCGGGTTGCAGGGCTCCGGCAAAACGACGAGCAGCGGCAAGTTGGCGAAACTGCTGATGAGGCAGGGTTCGCGCCCGATGCTGGCAGCCTGTGACCTTCAACGGCCGGCGGCTGTGGATCAGCTAGAGCGTGTGGGGGAACAGGCGGGTGTGCCGGTATTTACGAACCGTGAGGTTACTCCGGTTCAAGCGGCGACGGAAGCGCGTGAGGCCGCACGCCGGAAGAGCTTTGACACTCTGATTGTCGACACAGCGGGCCGTCTTCATATTGACGACGCGTTGATGAACGAGTTAAAGGAGATGGCGGCGGCGATCAAACCCGCCGAGATCATCTTCGTCGCCGATGCAATGACCGGGCAGGATGCAGTCAATTCGGCGAAAGCGTTCAGCGAGGCGCTGGGAGTTACCGGCGTCATCCTGACAAAGCTGGATGGCGATGCCCGAGGTGGCGCGGCGCTCAGCATCCGCAGTGTTTCCGGCGCGCCAATCCGCTACGCGGGTGTTGGCGAGAAGCTGGAAGATTTTGAGGAGTTCCACCCCACCCGGATGGCCGACCGTATCCTCGGCATGGGTGATGTGGTTTCGCTCGTTGAAAAGGCACAGCAGACCGTCGATATGGATATGGCGGCGAAGCTTGCGAAGAAACTGAAGAAGCAGCAGTTCGATCTTGAGGATTTCCTCGATCAACTGCATCAGATATCGAAGATGGGTCCGCTCGACGGACTTTTGAAAATGATCCCCGGCGCCGGGAAGGCGCTGAAAGGGATCGAGGTTGACGAGTCGGAGATGCGGCACACTGAGGCGATCATCCTTTCGATGACGCCGGACGAGCGTCGCAAACCGCAGCTCATCAACGGCAGCCGGCGAAAACGAATTGCTGCCGGAAGTGGAACGTCGGTTCAGGATGTCAACCGTCTTCTGAACCAGTTCGAACAGATGAGAAAACTATTTAAACGTATGGGCGGCAACATGCCGAAGGGTGGAATACCCGAGGGAATGCCCTTCCCGCCCGCATAAAGGAGGAAAACCGTGGCCGTCAAGATCAGGCTCACAAGACTGGGTCGTAAGAAACGTCCGTTCTACCGCATCATCGTACTCGACGAGCGTAAACGCCGCGACGGCGCCTACCTCGACAAAATCGGCACCTACGATCCCGTAGTAAAACCGCGTCAGATCATCATCGATCATGATCTCGCGCTGAAATGGCTCAACCAGGGTGCACAGCTTTCGGACACGGTGAAGAACCTGTTCCGCTTTGACGGTGTGATGCTGCGCTGGGACATGTCCAAGCGTGACTACGATCAGGTCAAGATTGAGGAAGCGGTCAAAGAGCATCGCGGACGCAACATTTCGAAGATTCAGTCCAAGGTTGACGACTTGAACAAGGTCGAGCAGGCGAAGAAGGATGCCGTCAACAAGGCCGCCGAAGAGGCAGAGAAGAAAGCCCAGCAGGAAGCTCAAGCCGCCAAGAAAAAAGCTGATGACGATGCAAAGGCTGCCGAAGATGCAGCTGCTGAAACCGTGAAGGAAGAGGCACCGGCTAAAGAGGCGAAAGCCGAAGAGGCACCTGCCGAAGCCCCTGCCGAAGAGGCGAAGGCTGAGGAAGCGCCTGCTGAAGAGGCGAAGACTGAAGAGGCACCTGCCGAAGCCCCCGCCGAAGAGGCGAAGGTTGAGGAAGCGCCTGCTGAAGAGGTGAAAGCCGAAGAATCCGCTGCTGAAGTCGTGGAAGAGACCCCGGCTGAAGAGGCACCGGCCGAGGGTGCTGATGCGGAAGCGGCTGATGATAAAGGTGACGGCAAGGAGAAGGCTGAGTAATTCAGTTTTCTTTCTTGAGTCGACTGTCGTGAACTGGTGCTGCGAGCCTGCAGTGATGTATCGGGGGGGGGCTTCTTGCATGAAGCTCGCCGGTGACCGGACTCGACGATTAATTCCGTGTCTGAGAACCCCTTTTTCCAGGAGGCACAGTGCTGGAAGATTTTGTGAAGTTCATTGCGCAGCACTTGGTTGAACGTCCAGAAGATGTTCGCTTGGAGGCGATGACGGAAGAGGATCGTGACCTCTACCTTCTTTCTGTCTCCGCAGAGGATTTGGGCAGGGTAATTGGCAAGGATGGCCGCAACGTAAAGGCCATGCGCACTCTGCTCACAGCTGCATCGGCAAGAAAAGGTCGCAGGGCGATGCTCGAGGTATCGAACGACCCCAGCGATCAGGAAAGCACACCCGAGGAGGGTGACGCCTGACGATGAGTACAATCTCGCCCGCTCCCGATCCCGACCGGCGAATTCTTATCGGTCGAATAGTCAAAAACCGGGGATTGCGCGGTGACCTGAAGATTTTGCCTTTGACGTGGAATCTGGAACGGTTTGCAGAACTTGAGAGCATTTGGGTCCATACGGCAGACGGGGAGGATCGCCTCCTCACGATAAAACGTCTCCGTATTGAAAATGAGATGGTTTTCATTCGGTTCAACGAAATTCCTTTACGGGATCTCGCAGAACCGCTGATCGGCGGCGAGCTTTTTATTGATGTCGCGAATCGGGCTGAACTGCCCGAGGATCGCTACTACATCGACGATGTGGTTGGTTGCAAAGTTACCTGCAGCCGGTTTGGAGAGTTGGGAGTTCTGGATCGTGTGCTGGACTATCCGGCAAACGACGTCTGGCAGGTTCAAGGACCACTGGGCGAAATCCTGATACCGGTGATCCACGAAATCGTTGATGAGGTGGATATCGAATCCCGTGAGATTCGCGTGACTCTGCCGGACGGGTTGATCGAACTGAACAAACCCGACCCGGAAAAGGTAGCGAGGCAGCCTAGAAAGCGGTCTCCCAACCAAACCGGTGGAGCGTGACATCGGAGGGCGAAGGTATTACCTTTGAAGCCTTCTGAACCGAACGGGCCGACTGGACCGATCATGGCAAGTGTAAAGAAGAAATCTCCCCGGCTGACGAAGCCGAGGATGCTCATTGAAATCGTTACCCTCTTCCCGGAGGGGATATCGTCGATCCTGAGCGAGTCTATGTTAAAGCGCGCTCAGGACTTCGGAGTCGTGGAGATGGACTGGATTCAACTCAGGGATTTCGCCACGGACAAGCATTCAACGGTAGACGATAAACCGTTTGGTGGTGGTCCGGGGATGGTCCTGAAGGCTGAACCGATCGCGGCTGCTTTGCGCAATTTGCGCGAAAAACGGCCAGAGCCAAAATCGACTGTGATCCTGACGAGCCCCCAGGGACGAACGCTCACCCAGGAGCTTGCGGAAGAACTCGCGGAAAAGCCGCGTCTGACACTCCTTTGCGGACATTACAAAGGGGTCGACCAGCGTGTAATCGACGAGTTCGTGGACATGGAGATTTCCATCGGGGATTACATCCTGACGGGTGGTGAATTGGCGGCGGCGGTCATTGTTGACTCGGTTGTTCGCCTGCTCCCCGGTGTCCTTGGCGATCCTGATTCAGCACAGGGCGACAGTTTCACCCGTGGCCTGCTGGATCACCCGCATTACACGCAGCCAGCGGTCTGGGAAGGCAAGGAGGCTCCGCCAGTATTACTAAGCGGGCATCACGCCGAGATTGAGAAATGGCGTCAGAAGCAGACCGAGGAACGGACACGTGAATTGCGTCCTGATCTTTTTGAGAAGTGGCGCAGCGAGCATCCGGAAGTGAAAAAGGGTACGAAGAAGAAAAGAGCCATGAAGTAACCAACGACGTTGGATAACGAAACCAGATTGTGATAGAGGAACGAAAGATGTCGGACCAGATTATTCAGGAACTCAACCGCCGCGAAGCGCGCGAAGACATTCCCCAATTTTCCGCAGGCGACACCATCGCGGTGCACGTTCGCGTTGTGGAAGGTGCGAAAGAGCGCATCCAGATCTTCAAAGGCACGGTAATTTCCGTGAGCGGCCGTGGCACGAACATGAAGTTCACCGTCCGCAAGATCTCCAGTGGCGTCGGTGTTGAGCGTGTCTTCCCGGTCAGCTCGCCTTCGGTTGCCAAGATTGAGGTCGAGCGTCAGGGCCGTGTCCGCCGCAGCAAGCTTTATTACCTCCGCGACCGCGTTGGCAAGAAAGCCCGTATCCGCGAAAAAGAGATCGTAAAGACCGCGGAGCAGAAAGCGGAAGAGAAGGCAGCGAAAGAGGCTCGCAGGGAAGCACGCAAGAACACAAAGAAGACCAAGGCTCCCAAAGCCAAGGCCGAATAATTTCTTTGCGTGTGCGATGAACAGGACTGATTCCGCCGCGACTCGAAAGAGTATCCGCCGTGCATCCCGTATCGCAGTTATGACTGCTGCGGCTGTGGCGAGCGGCTATCTCCTGATCGCTATTCCCAACGTTGAGTTGGTTACGGCGATGGTGGCGATGGCAGGCCTGATGATGGGTCCCGCTGCCGGTGCAATCGTCGGAATTATGGCCATGGCCATCTTTGGTGCCCTGAACGTTTTCGGTATGCCCTATCCCCCCGTGTGGATTACCCAGATGCTGGGTGAAGCCTTCACGGGATTTCTTTTTGGCATGATTCGATTCCGGTATGACAGGGCCGCCCCCATCGGGCGTATCTGGATGGGGGGAGTGTTCGCAGCTATCGCGACGCTGTTCTACGATCTGGTAACGAACCTCGCCTTCCCCGCCTCGACGGGAGTGCCCCTCAGCTCATGGTGGCCCTACATGCTCGCTGGTGTGCCGTTCGCTCTCACCCACCTCGTAAGCAACGTGCTCATCTTCGTCCTGATCATTCCGGTTGCTTGGTCGAGAATTGGCCGGTTCAAGGCAGACGGCATCGAGTTGAACGAAGAGTGACGTTTTAGGTGTGATCCTCAAACCCTTTCGTGCATTACCTCACAGCAGATTAGACAACCCATCCTTCAACCCTCCTCTTCAAATCTCAGCAGATGAGCGAAAATGAAATTGTCCCCCGGTTCTCTTGCCGAGTGGTACGAAATTGTCCTTTTTTGGTATATATTGGTAATTATGTCTTTGTTGAGTTTTTGTGAATTTATGCTCGTTCAAAAGGGGGGTTGGAAGCAGTGGTAAAACGGTTGCCTTTGAATAATCTCGCCAGCGGTATGAGGTTGGCCCAATCCATTTTCGACAATAATGGTGCTCTGCGTGTCTGCTTCGGTTTCACGCTAGGTCCGGAGCACATCGAAGACCTTAATTCCTGGCCTGTGGAAGAAGTCGATGTCTTCGAGAAAAATCCCCCATGGCAAGTTGAAGAGACCATTCGTGATACCGTGACGAAAGCAGTGCGCCGCGACCTCGGGTTGATGGAAACGCAATCCATTGCCGAGTTACCCAAGCTTTTACAGGACGACAGCCTTCGCGACCACCTCGAGGGAAATGAGGTCTGGCGCGGAGTGGAGTCTACTCGAAATGCTCTGGATGAAGTGGCGTCAATATTGATTCGCGCACGGGATTACTCGGCGAACCTGCTGGCCTCACTCTCCCCGGAGTTATTTGGAGAACCGGAAGCGACTCACTCCATCAACGTCTCGATCCTCTCGGTAATGCTCGCCCGCGCACTCGAATTTCCGGAGCGGGAAGTACGCCTACTCGCAACCGCCTCAATTCTCCATGATGTTGGCAGATATCTATTCCCTCATTTAAGAAACGTCCAACTCGAACATTTGTCTGGACCGGACGCACTACTCATGCGCGAGCATGCGAGTTTGGGACTGATGCTGTTACGAGGAAGCCAACCCGGGAGCGAGGAGATTCAGGCTGTAGTCCTGCAACACCATGAATCTTTTGACGGTAGCGGGTATCCTCAGGGTCTTAAGGGCGTAAAGAGTCCTCCGGGCATTCTAAGGAAAACTGAACCCCAGCAGATGAATCCGCTGGCCGAGGTGATCAGTGTTGCCAATGATTACATCGCCCGCCGGGATGGTACATGGGATGGTACTCCCCAACCGCCTCAGGACGCGATCACTCACCTTCTGACGGCTTCAGGAACTCTCTACAATCCCTATGTGCTGCTCGAGTTGTGTAGCCTGGTACAGCGCTTTCCCATCGGCGCTACGGTTCAGATCCTCTCGACCAGCAGCGGCCGTCACGTCGGTTTTACCGGAATTGTCCGCAAGATCGGCAGCGAGAACCAGAACAGCCCCGTCTCAAACATTCTTCTTACTCGCAACGCAAAAGCGGTAGTGATACAGCCGGTGGAAGTGGACCTTTCCAGTGAACGGCATGTGAAACTGCGACTTGCGGACGGGTGAGCGGGACAGAATCTCACCCCGCCTCCACGGTGTCTCTTGGGGCGCTCTTCAACATACTGGACACCGAAGTTTAAGAAATTCGGTACGGGTCGCTTGACTGGTTTTGGAAGTGCGGCTACATTCAATGCTTAAATTCTGGTGCGGTGGCGGCAACAGGAAGACTACTTAATTAGGCCCGCCTGGGAGACCGTGCACGAACCCTCCAACGACTGAGTTCCATGAGAATCGCATTGATCGGCTGGCAAGGCGGCGGCAAGTCCACCTTGTTTACAGCGTGTACAGGCACACAGCCTTCAATCGGTGAAGAGGCGCATCCGGGCACAGCCATTGTCCCGGACGATACTCTTGATCTTTTGCACGAGCTGTATCCACCTGCCAAAAAAATCAATGCCCGCGTGGATTATGTTGACATCGCAGGTCTCGCTCCCAGCCAGAAAAAGAGCGGCTTCAAAAGGTCATTGATCAACCATGTGCAGGGCGCAAATGTCATTGCAGCGGTGATCGGGACGTACCAGTTTTCCGATCTTCCATCCAGTGAGCTCGCCGATTCGGTCATTTCCGATGTCACGGATCTCGAGACGGAGATGCTTCTCTCGGACATGCAGATTGCCGAGAACCGGCTTGAGAAGATGCAGCAGAGTCGCCAGCGTGGACTGAAAATCGACGCTATCGAACAGACTGCGCTCGAAAAGGCGATGGCAGCACTGAATGACGAGAAACCTCTTCGCGAAATCGACTTCCCCATCGAAGAGGAGCGGGCGCTGCGCACCTACGCCTTTCTCACGAAGAAACCGCTTTTAATCGCAGTGAATTACAACGAATCGCAGAACGGTGACGAGATTCTTGCCGCCCTTGAAAGTCTCGCTGGGGAGAACCGCAGGCTGGTAGCAATCAACGCCAGCCTCGAAGCTGAGATCGCGGTGCTTGAACCGGAAGACCGTGCGACTTTCCTCGAAGAAATGGGGATATCCACTCCGGCGAGCGACCGTGTCATCCAGGCAGGATTTGATCTGCTTGGCCTGATCCGTTTCTTCACAGTCGGCGATGATGAAGTGCGGGCATGGCCTATCCCCCGCGAAACCGCAGCCGTGGATGCCGCTGGAGAAATTCACAGCGACCTTGCCAGAGGCTTCATTCGTGCGGAGGTAGTTCCCTCAACGGAACTTCTGGCGCGGAAAACACTCAATGCCTGCAAGGATGCCGGACTTCTGCGACTGGAAGGAAAGCAATACATCGTTCAGGATGGCGATGTCATGCATATACGCTTCGCAATCTGACGCGAAGAGAGGTTTGCGATGAAGAAAATCGAAGCGATCATTCGCGCCTACCGTCTCGACGAGGTCAAGGAAGCTTTGCTGGAAGCGGGTGTTCAGGGAATGACTGTCACCGAGGTTCGTGGTTTCGGTCGTCAGCGTGGTCACACGGAGCTTTACCGTGGCAGGGAGTACCAGATTGATTTTGTGCCGAAAGTAAAAGTTGAGGTCGTGCTCGAAGCCGATCTCGTCGACCAGGCAATAGAAGCCATCCTCTCTGCCGCCAAGACAGATCAGGTTGGCGATGGAAAAATCTTCGTTTCACCCATCGAGGACGTCATTCGTATCCGAACCAGCGAGAGCGGACCGGACGCTCTTTAGCTGGTAGCAGTACCCGCGTGGGGCGCGGGCCATCGATGATGCCGGGGTGTGGTTAACCGTACTGACCGTTTTTTTTTTCTCCTGACCACATTGAGAGGAATACGCCATGGATACCATCCGTGAAATGTTTGAAATGATCAAAGCCAAAGGCGTGAAGATGGTGGATCTGCGCTTTATGGACTTCCCTGGCATGTGGCAACATTTTTCGATCCCAGTCGCGCGTCTTGACAAAGATTCCTTCACGGATGGATTCGGATTCGACGGCAGTTCGATCCGTGGCTGGAAACAGATCAACGAATCAGACATGCTGGTCATGCCCCGCGCTGAAACTGCAGTGATGGATCCATTCGCTTCGGTGCCGACGCTGATCCTGATCTGCGACATCGTTGATCCGACGACGATGCAGCCCTATTCCAAGGACCCCCGCTCCATCGCCTTCAAGGCCGAGGAATACATGCGGTCGCTGGGAATCGCGGATACCGCCTCGTTCGGACCGGAAGCTGAATTTTTTATCTTTGATGACGTACGCTATGGCCAGACCAATCACCAGGGATTCTATTTCCTTGATTCCGACGAGGGTCACTGGAACACAGGCCGCGATGAAAAACCGAACCTCGGTTACAAACCCCGGTTCAAAGAGGGCTACTTCCCCGTACCACCCTCCGACAAGCAGCAGGACATCCGCACAGAGATGGCGATGCTTCTTGAAGAGATGGGAATGACCGTCGAAACCCATCATCATGAAGTTGCGACCGGCGGGCAGGCCGAGATTGACATCATGCATGCCCCGATGCTGAAACAGGCTGACAATTTGATGCTCTTCAAATACGTCGTTAAAAACGTCGCGCTGCGCCATGGAAAAACCGCCACCTTCATGCCGAAGCCGCTTTTCGGTGATAACGGCAGCGGCATGCACACGCACCAGAGCCTCTGGAAAGATGGCAAGACCCTCTTCGCCGGCGACCGTTATGCGGGCCTTTCGGAGATGGCGCTCTATTACATCGGCGGACTGCTGAAACACGCTCCCGCCCTCTGCGCGCTGACAAACCCGACGACCAACAGCTACAAACGCCTGGTCCCCGGTTTCGAGGCTCCTACCCGTCTCGCCTACAGCCAGCGGAACCGCAGCGCTGCAATCCGCATCCCGATGTACAACCAGTCGCCCAAATCGAAGCGCGTCGAGCTGCGCATCCCCGACGCCTCATGCAACCCCTATCTCGCGTTCAGCGCGATGTTGATGGCGGGAATTGACGGCATCCAGAACAAGATCAACCCCGGCGACCCGTTCGATAAGAACATGTACGACCTCGAACCGCAGGAGCTTGAGGGTGTGCCGGAGACACCGGGAACGCTCGAGGGAGCATTGACCGCGCTCGAGAAGGACTATGATTTCCTGCTCAAAGGGAACGTCTTCTCCGAAGATGTAATCGACACGTGGATATGGTACAAGCGAGAGAACGAAGTGGATGCGTTGAAACTTCGCCCGCACCCGTGGGAATTCGAGATGTACTACGACATTTAAGTGTTGTCAGCTTTACCCTTCGATAGCCCTACCGGCCATGTGCAGGTGGGGCTTTCTGTTTGTTCCGATGAAATTTGTATCCAATTGCTCTGATCTTTGGTTATTTGAATTAGGCGATTATTTTGGCGAGCAAAGTCTACTGCCCTATCAATATGTACCTTTGCATCTATTATGTTTTGTCTCCACATATGTGACATTTCACGTTTATTCTTAATTATTTTATCGATTCGCTAAGTGTACTTAATGGAAGCTTAAATGCCTACTTCGAACGACATCAAACCTTTTATCCGTTGGCCCGGCGGTAAGTCAAAACTTGCGCTTGCCTTATTGTCTCTTTTACCAAAAGATTACAATCATTACTATGAACCCTTCCTTGGGGGTGGTGCCCTATATTTTCACCTACTTCCAACAAAAAGTACGTTATCGGATATTAACCCAGAGCTTATAAATGCCTATTTACAGGTTCGTGACAACCCTAAAGCTTTAATTAAAGAATTAAAGAAATATAAGAATGATATGACTTTTTACTATGATCTAAGAGCTAAGAAATTCAATAACAACATTAAGCGTGCTGCTCGATTTATCTACCTGACTAAAACAAGCTTCAACGGCATCTATAGGGAAAATAAAAAAGGAATATTTAATGTTCCTTATGGTTATCGTGAAAATATAGATTTTATTGGATCATCTAATTTGTTAAAAGTAAGCAATTCTTTATTATCTGCTGATATTAGATGTTCACACTATTCTGATATTATTGCTAATTCTTCAAAAAATGATTTTGTGTATTTTGATCCACCATATACACTTAAGAAAAATAATGGTTATTCAATATACAAATCTAATCTCTTTACTTGGGATGACCAGCTAGAGCTTGCTGAAATTGCACGCGGATTAAAAAATCGTGGTGTCTTTGTGATGGTTAGCAATTCGCCACACGAATCAGTTAAGAAACTATATAAAGGTTTCAAACTTATAGAACTCGAAAGATTATCTTTGGTTTCAGCATACAACAGATCCAGAGGCAAGATAACGGAAACGGTCTTTATC
>Ga0272443_10002226_pt1 | contig 25345 bp, 15 predicted proteins | sample SSMAcet12_FD_193581 | JGI IMG/M metagenome (GOLD analysis project Ga0272443, IMG submission 193581) | Marine sediment archaeal communities from Little Sippewissett salt marsh, Falmouth, MA, United States - SSM-Acet-12 | ecosystem: Environmental > Aquatic > Marine > Wetlands > Sediment ...
AGGGTTTTACCGAGAGACAGGCTGCGGAAAAGTTCAAGCGTTTTTCCCTGGTCTGTCCACGGAGAATCCGTGCCGAAGAGGATATATTCCGGGGGATGTCCGAGGATTATCTTTTTCGCCTTTTCGCTGGCGAGAAATTCGAGGGAAAAGGATATCTCCATGTATATTTTTTCCCCCGCTATGAGCCTTTCAACTTCATCCCAGTCTTCCCACGCCCCGAGATGCGTCAGCACGAGTTTAAGTTCGGGAAAAAGTTTGGCAATCCTGATGATTTTTTCCGGGTCGGCTTTCCGCACCCTTTCAAACGCAAAATCGAAGCCCGTATGTACCACGAGAAGAAGGTTTTCAGCCGATACCTTTTCGTATATCCTGAGCATACGGGGTTCGTCAAGGTTGAAATCCTGGTAGTATGGATGCATCTTTATGCCTGCAAACCCGCCTTTTTTTACTTTTTCTATATTCCCTGCGGCTTCCGGGTCGTCGGGATGTATAGAAGGAAGGGGGATAATCCTTTCCGAGCGGATATCCCCTGACCACCTGAGGATGGGATTGAAATGCGAAGGTTTTGTCGCTATGGAGCAGACGACGCTTTTTTCGATGCCGCACCTGTCCATGGAAGCAAGAAGAGCGGAAATAGTGCCGTCCAGCCTTGCCGGCACTTTCCCTTCCTTCTCCAGTACCTTTACCGCCTGGGGGGCAAGAGAATCAGGAAACGCATGAGTGTGAAAATCTATGACCCCTTTCATTTTTTCAGCAGGTTAAACAATTCCTGCGCTATTATCATATGTCCCGCATGGTTTGGGTGGACCGGCTCGCCGCAGAAGGTTTCCATCTCCCTGTACCCGAGGTGCTTCTGGAATATATCGTGCATCTTAAGGAGAAGGGTGCCGTATTCCTTGCTCAGGCTGGAGACGGCTTCCCTGTAAGGACCGATATTTTTCAGGATGCTTCCCCTGTACGAATCCGTTTTATCCCTGCTTATAAAAAAAGGTTCAATGAGGATAATCTTGCATCCTGTTTCTTCCGCGGTTCTCTTGAGCAGCTTGCCGTACCTCGCATAATATTTATCGGGTAGAAGCTCTTCCCACCCTTCCGTTTTTTTTACGACCCTGTGGACGTCGTTTATTCCTATAAGGATGGACATCCAGTCGGGTTTATGGCAAATCATTTCGTCCGTCCACCTGTTTTCCAGGTCTACCACGGTATTGCCTCCGATGCCCTTGTTTATGATTTCAAGGCTTACCCCGGGCAGGTTTGCAATCGCCAGTTCCCTGAAAAGCTTTACGTATCCGCTGCCAAGCATGGACGGTTCGGTTCTCCTTCCGCAGTCTGTTATGCTGTCTCCCGTAAAAAGAACTTTTTCTCCGTTTTTCATTGCAAAGGCCATTTTTCCCCTTTGCACTTGCAGGTTTTTGCAAATGCTGTTTTTTAAATTATAATAAATAAAATTTAACTGTCAACACAAAAAATTGCTTACGGGCGGGAAAAACCATGTATAAACTTGCGGCCCTTGACCTTGACGGAACCCTGCTTGACGGCCAGGGGGTTATTTCCGAAGAGAACATAAGGGCCCTGAGGAATTTTTCTGCAAAGGGAGGCCTTATCGTCCTTGCTTCAGGCAGGATGACGGCTTGCGTGGCGCCCTTTGCAAAAGTGCTGTCTGTAGACTGTCCACTGATAACTTACAACGGGGCGATGGCCAGGCTTGGCGAGAGCCTTGGCAGAAAGGTCATATACCACATGCCTCTTGATTCTTCCCTTGCAGATGCGGTTGTCGGCTACTGTTCGGAAAACGGTTTTTTCCTGAACTATTACCTTGACGACGTGCTTTACGCCCCTGCCTGTGAAGGTTTGAAAAAATACGCGCGCATCTATTCGGAACAGACGGGAGCCGTCTACCGTTTCGTGGACAATCTCGGCAGGTTTAAAGGCAACGCTCCGACCAAGATGATACTTATAACCGATGCTGCCGGCAGAGACATATCCAGGACGAGGGACTACCAGCATGAATACCTTTCGTCAAGGTTTGGAAGGGAGATGAGGATTGTAAAAACCAATCCCGAATACCTGGAATTTTTGAGCATGGAAGCCGACAAGGGAAAGGCCCTTGAGAAGATTGCCGGACATTACTCCGTAAAGAGGGAAGACATCGTTGCTTTCGGAGACGGCGAAAACGATATCCAGATGCTTGAATACGCGGGTTTGGCAGTAGTCCCTTCAAACGCGGGAAGCAGGGTTAAAAGATTTGCTGACATAGTTTTAAGATGGGACAACAACTCTTCCGCGGTCGGCAGGTTTTTCTCAAAACACGCGTAGCGCTCCCATTATTTTTGACACATCAACAAAAGATGTTATCATCATTTACATTATGTTCAAGATATTCCTGGAAAACATACTCATTTTCATAGTGCTGCTCAACCCGATAAGCAAGGTAATCCTCCTTGCTTCCATGGAAAGCGAAATTACGGTTGAAAAGCTGGCGCAGATATCAAGGCAGGCAACCGTTACGGCCGTCTCCATACTTATACTCTTCGCTTTCATGGGGCTTTTTATTCTTAATTCGCTCTTCCGCATAGAATTCAGTTCCCTGCGCGTGGTCGGGGGCATAGTTTTATTCATGGTTGGGCTGAGGGCGCTGCAGAAAGGAGAATTTTTCAATTCTCCCGGTTCCCCCGGAAGGCCCCGGACCGAAGACATGGTAGTTGTGCCCATAGCTTCGCCCCTGATAGCCGGGCCGGCTACCATTGCCGCGGCCATATCACAGTCCGCTTTACTCAACCTTTACATCGTTTCGCTGGCAATAATTGCTGCTTCCCTTATAAATTACCTTTTCATGATATTTTCTTTCAGGATAAGCCGGGTGCTGAGGGCGCTCCACCTTATAAACCCGCTGATAAGGATTACGGGCCTTCTGATAGCGAGCCTTGGCATGGACATGGTCATGTCCGGCATAAAGGATTTTTTCACGGGAATTAATTTGTAAAAAACACCGGATTGACTCTTATGTTTTTATGTTATAAAATAGACAACCCGGGTATAAAATATAAAGGTGCAATTCTCATGCCTCCTGCCGCGGCAGACAGCAGGCGCAAAACCTTTTCGCCGAAGCTTGTTTTTTAAGCGCAGGCGGAGAACACGCTGCAAAAAACAGGAGGATTTACAGTGCATATTGCAAAAACAGTAAGACAGGAGGATTTATGGCGGAAAAAAAAATAGGAGCGGCTGTCATAGGATTGAGAATGGGAGATTACCACCTTGTGGGATACCAGAAAAATCCCCACGTGGAGATAGTTGCCGTATGCGATACGGACCCCGTGATTCTCGGGGAGAAGAAAAAGCAGTATAACGCGCCTGTAGCCGTTACAGACTACAGGGAACTGCTGGAAAACAGGGATATACAGGTTGTTTCCATAGTATCTCCTGATTTTGTCCATGCCGAGCAGGCCATAGCTTTCATGGAGGCGGGGAAAGACATCCTTTGCGACAAGCCCATGACCCCTTCGGTGGACGAAGCAAAGGATATCATAGCGGCTGTGAAAAAGACGGGCCGCAGGTTCATGGTAGGCCAGGTTTGCAGGTACTCTCCTGCCTTTGCTTTTGCCAAAAAGCTTATCAGCAAGGGGGATATAGGCGAACTATTTTTCGCGGAATCGGAATACGCCCATGATTACTCCGGCGTTCCCGGCGTGGGCAATTGGCGCAAGGACCCGAGGCGGGAACCTTTCCTCGGCGGAGGGTGCCATGCCGTTGACCTGGTCAGGTGGATTGCCGGGGAGGCGCAGGAGGTTTTTGCCTACTCAAACCATAAGTGTCTCACGGACTGGCCCATCAACGATTGCACGGTTGCCGTCTACAAGTTTGAAAAAAACGTGGTAGGGAAAGTGTTTGTATCAATAGGCTGCATCAGGCCTTATACCATGAGGAGCGTTTTTTACGGGGTGGACGGAACCATTGTCTGCGATAACAGGACTCCCTATATCCAGATGTGCAAAAAAGGCTATTTCGGCAAGAAGCCTACCTTCATGACAATACCCATAGAAGTTGCCGACCACAACGTTTCCGACGAGATTACCGACTTTATCGACTGCATCATGAATAACAAGCCCGTACCCATGGACGAGAAGGAGGGGGCAAAAACGGTTATTGCCGCACTTTCTGCCGCCCGGTCGGCAAAGGAAGGCAAACCCGTGACGATAGAAAAAGTGGCATAACGTGGCATAACACAGGAGAAAAAATAATGGAAGCCGGTTTCTACGAAACAGACATAACTCCCAGCATAGGAATGGAAAGGCCTGCGGGCTACTACAAGCTTTACATTGAATCCATACACGATACCCTCAAGGTGAGGGCGGCCGTGATTTCAGACGGCGGAGAAAGGGTTGCCCTTGTGGGCGTTGATACGGGGGGACTTCAATCTTCCGAATCCGTGGCCAGGATGCGGGAAAGGATAGAAAAATTTACGGGCATAAAAGGTTCAGCCGTCATGGTAGGCGCTTCCCATACCCATTCGGGAGGGCCTTGCCACGGGCCTTTGCCGGAGGAATACGAAGATGCGCCGGAGCTTGTAAAAAAACTCATCGCTGAATACTCGATTATACCCGACAGGCTTTATTCCGAACATCTTGAAAACCAGGTGGTTACGGCCGTATGCGAAGCTGACAGAAGAAAGCAGAAAGCAGTTCTTTCTTGCGGCGTGGGATGCGAGGACAGGGTTGCCTTTAACCGGCGATGCAGGATGAAAAACGGCAGGGTTTACACCCACCCGGGGAAAGGGAATCCCGATATTATCGGCTTTGCCGGGCCCTCCGACCCCGATGTTGGCGTTCTCTCTGCCTGGGATACCTGCGGCAAGTTTCTGGGCTGCGTGGTAAATTATTCATGCCACGGCACTACCCTGTGGGAAGGGGCTTCCGCCGACTGGATACATTACATGGAAAAGACAATCCAGGGGGTAATGGGCAGGGAAGCGGTGACTGTTTTTCTCAACGGTGCCAGCGGGGATGTTACCCAGGTCAACAATTTGTCTGAAAATGAAAGGGAAAGCGGAGAAAAGTACGCATCTTTTGTCGGCACAAGGGTTGGCGCCGAAGCTTTAAAGGTTATTGCAAGCGTTGAAAAAGGAGATTTTGCTCCCGTGGCTTACAGGCAGAAATTTCTTGAAATCGACCGCAGAAAACCTTCGAAAAAAAGGGTTGAGGAAAGCCTTGAGATAGTTGAAAAAGGGCTTAAGGAAAACAGGATTGACACCCCCTGGCTTTTTGCCAAGGAGATACTTGTTACCGATTACATGCTAAGGAAAAACCCGAGGGCCTCAGTAGAACTTCAGGGCATACAGGTAGGTGGAGCCGTCTATCTTTCGAATCCTGCAGAGCTTTTCTGCCAGCTTGGACTCGATATAAAGAAGGCTTCGCCTTTTCCTGTAACCTTCGTGGTGGAGATAGCAAACGGCTTCAACGGATACGTTCCGGACGAGAAGGCTTTTACTCCGGAAGGCGGAGGCTACGAGACTGTTTTGACCAGGTATTCCAACCTCGAGGTTACCGCGGGAAGACAGATTGTGAACGGGAGCATTGAGCTGGCAAAGGAGTTTAATCCCGGGAAGATTCCCTGCATGCCCCGCATAGAAGCCCCCGCAGAACCCTGGGATTACGGGATGATGGGGCCCGACCTCGAATAAACTTTGAAGGCAAGGCGTTGGAAAAAAAAGAGATAAAAGCGCATGCCGCAATGTGCGGCTTTGCGGCCTGCGGCATAGCGGCGGCCGATGATTTCCCGGACTACGAAACTGCACTTGACGTTATTGTAAAAGCTTTTCCGGAGACATGGCCCCTTTACCAACCCATGTACAGGAGGGCCCGCGTGAAGGAGAATTTTCCGTGGGCGAAGTCTATCATTGTATGCGTGAGGGATTATGCAAGGTACAGGATTCCAGAAGAAGTCAGGGGGCATATAGGCAGGAATTACCTTTTTGATTCACGCGTGGCGGCTAATCCTGATTACCTGATGATAAAAAGGTTCACCGGTTACCTTAAAGGGTCCGGCCTAAGGGTGAGGAAAGGCGGCGTTCCTGACAGGCTTGCGGCTGCAAGGGCGGGAGTCGCGTCGATAGGAAGGAACAATTTTGCCTATGCGGAAACCTGCGGTTCATGGCTCAACCTGGTAACGTATGTTGTCGACGCCGAACTTGTTCCTGATAATCCTTCGTATGCGTCTTGCTGCCCTCCGGGATGCGATATCTGCATAAGGGCCTGTCCGACCGGGGCCCTCGTCAAGCCTTACCTGATGCGCATGGACAGGTGCATAGCCTTTCTCACTTACGGAGCGGACGCTGCTCCCGGAAAAGAACTGGCTGCCCTGATGGGCGGGTGGGTTTACGGGTGCGATGTCTGCCAGGAGGTTTGCCCCCTGAACGAGGGCAAGTGGCGCGAGAAAGAAGAATTGCCATGCCTTGAAAAAGAGGCGGGAATATTATCTCCGGAAGCATTGAGCAAAATGGATGAAAAAACTTGCAGAGAGAGGGTGTACCCCCTCTTTCCGTACATACCGGCAGAAAATGCGGAAAGGTGGCGCAATAACGCAAAAAGAGTTTTGAATTCAACATAACGGCAGCATAAAAAACCAAAAGGGAGGATGCCATAATGAAAGAGAAACTGGCTATTCTGGGAGGAGAGAAGGCTGTAAAGTCCGATGTCAAGGATATTTTTACCTGGCCCATCGTCAACAAGGAGATGGAAGGCAAGGTGCTGGAGGTTTTAAGGGCAGGAAAGATGTCCCACCTGGACGTGACAAAAGAGTTTGAAGAGGGTTTTGCAAAATGGCACGGCATGAAGTACGGGCTGGGTACCAACAACGGGACCAGCGCCCTCCATTGCGCCTTTTTCGGCATAGGGCTTGGCAGAGGCGATGAAATCATATGTACCGCAACAACCTACTGGGCATCGTTTCTTCCCGTGTTCTCGCTGGGAGCGACAGTGGTTTTTGCCGATATCGAGCCTGACACGTTGAACATAGACCCGGACGATATTGAAAAGAGGATAACGAAAAAGACAAAGGCAATACTGGTTGTGCATTACTGCGCAAGGCCGGCCGACATGACCAGGATTATGAAGATAGCAAAAAAACATAACCTCAGGGTCATAGAAGATGTTTCCCACGCCCACGGAGCCCTTTACAAGGGCAAGATGACGGGAACATTCGGCGACGTTTCGGCGTATTCCTGCATGAGCGGCAAATCTTTTGCCGTGGGGGAAGCCGGAATCCTGCTTACGAATAAGAAGGAAATCTACGAACGCGCCATAATATTCGGCCAGTATGCAAGGCATCGTGACCTGACTATACCCGAGCTTAAAGCCGGGGCAGGGCTGCCCTGGGGCGGATACAAGTACAGGGCGCACCAGCTTTCGTCGGCGGTGGGCCTGGTGCAGCTGAAAAAATATCCCAGGGAGATGGCGGAAATAGACAAGGCGATGAATTATTACTGGGACCTGCTCGAAGGGCTTCCCGGGATTAAGTCCCTGAGGCCTCCCGCGGGTTCAAAAACAACGATGGGCGGCTGGTATGTACCCAAGGGCCTCTATTTTAAAGAGCAGCTCGGGGGCCTTTCAATCACGAGGTTTGCCGAAGCCGTCACCGCGGAAGGTTTTGAGATGTACACGGGATGCAACAAGGGAGGTTTTTCCCACCCGCTGCTCAACACCGTGGATGTATACAACGACGGTAAACCCACAAGGATAGCCAATTCCAGCTGGGACGTGAGAACCAACAAGGGTTCGCTTCCCGTGGCCGAAGGCATACAGAACAAGGTGTTTGGAGCCCCGTACTTTAAAAAGTATTATCCCCGGATAATAAAGGAACATGCAAACGCCGTCAGGAAGGTTATCGAGAATTACAGGGAACTGCTTCCCGGAGACAAGGGCGACCCTGAAGATATGGGCGGATGGGGACTCTCCGGCATAAAGTCTCCCGCGAAGAAAAAGAAATAAATCAAGGTGTTTTTTCGCGGCAAGATAAGAAACGCTAATGCTCGCTGGAGTTATGAAGGCCGGGCCTTCGTGCGAAAGGATTTACAATTGAAAGGCAAAGGAGATTTCAAAAATGGAAAAGCTTGCTATTGAAGGAGGTAAGCCGGTCAGGGACAGGGAGAAAAACCCTCTGCCGGAAAGGAAAAGTTTCGGAGAAAAGGAGAAAAGGGCCGCAATAAGAGTACTCGACAGGGTAATTGCAACGGGCAGGGGGCTTGACAGGTACGGAGGCGTGGAAACGGATGCATACGAAAAAGAGTTTGCCGCATATTTCGGGGTGAAATATGCCACCGCGGTAAGCTCCGGTACGGCAGCGGTCCATTCTGCCGTAGCGGCTCTTAACCTTGAGCCGGGAAGCGAAATTATTACCGCTCCCATTACCGACAACGGTACGATTATGCCCATGATTTTCCAGCAGTGCATACCCGTGCTGGCAGACGTTGATTATCATTCTCTTAACATGTCCCCCGAATCCATAGAGAAGAGGATAACAAAGAAGACAAGGGCCCTTGTTGTAGTACACCTTGCAGGCCAGCCTGCGAATATGGACAAGATAATGAAGATAGCAAGGAAACATAAGCTCCATGTCATCGAAGACTGCGCCCAGGCCCACGGCGCAAGGTACAAGAATAAATTTGTCGGCTCCATCGGAGACATGGGCTGTTTCAGCATGATGGGCAGCAAGCACACTACAAGCGGCGGGCAGGGCGGCATGGTTATAACGAATAATGAAAAATTTTACTGGGCCGCCAAGAGGTTTGCAGACAGGGGCAAACCTTTCGGAACCGGGGAAAAGGGCAGCATCATAGCCGGTTTGAACTACAGGATGACCGACCTTGAAGCGGCTGTTGGAAGAGAGCAGTTGAAGAGGCTGGATAAAATAAGGGCCGGCAGGCTCGGGGTTTACACCGGGCTGAAAAATTTGTTTAAAGAGAAACTCTCGGCCTTTAAATTCTGGGAAAGCCTTCCCGGGGCGGAAGCCAACCCGTGGTTCTGCTTTGTACATATCGACAGGCAAAAGATAGGAGAAGACAACGATGTTATCTCGCGGGCGTTGCAGGCCGAAGGCCTTAACGTGGGGGCCCATTACACTACTCCCATGACCCATTCAAAATGGCTGGTAGAAAAAAACTCCCTCGGCAATTCGCACCTTCCGTGGAGCCTGCCAGGCGCAAGGAAGATAAAATATGAGGGCTCATGTCCGAACGCGGAAAAGGCGCTCATTGACCATCTTACCTTTTACATGAACGAAAACTGGAAAAAACGCGAGATTGCCGATACGGTTAAGGCCTTTCTGAAGGTTGAAAAACACTACATGAATAAATAAGAGAAAACAAAGGGAGACAATGATGCTGATAGACATACATACCCATGTTATAAATTCCTGGGACGAGAAAAAACCTTTTACTCCTGGAGCTCTTGTAAAAACCATGAAGAGGCTCGGCATAGACAGGTTTGTTCTTCTGCCCGTGGGAGTAAGCCCGGAGACGAGGTATTTTTATTTCGGCACCGAGGAAGTATTGAGGATACATAAGAAGTACCCCGATATGGTGATACCTTTCTGCAACGTGGACCCCCGGGCAGGGAGCAACTCGGAGAATACGGATTTTTCATGGATTTTAAACCACTATAAGGAACAGGGATGCAAGGGGCTGGGAGAACTGACCGCCAACATGTATTTTGACGACCCAAAATGCCTTAACCTTTTCAGGTATTGCGGCAAGGCCGGCTTTCCCGTTATCTTTCACCTGTACAGCAAATTCAGCGGAAGCTACGGTCTTATTGACGACCTTCATCTTCCCAGGCTTGAAAAAGCTCTTAAGGCTTGTCCCGAAACCGTTTTCCTGGGCCATGCGACCGCTTTCTGGTCAGAAATCAGCAGCGGGGTCACCGAAGAGACCAGGATAGGTTATCCGAAAGACCCCATACCCGGCCCCGGCAGGGTATGCGAACTGATGGCAAAATATCCCAACCTTTGCGGGGACCTTTCCGCAGGCAGCGGATATAACGCCATAACCAGGGATATGGAATTCGGGTATAAATTTCTCGAAGAGTTCCAGGACCAGCTTTTTTTCGGGACGGATATCTGCCATGCAGGCCAGGACGCGGAGATAGTTCCGTATATCCACGATGCTTTGAAGAATAAACATATTTCAAAAAAAGCCTACGAAAAAATCACATGGAAAAATGCAAAGAAACTCTTAAATCTTTGAGGAGAGAAAGATGGCGCTTATAAAATTCAAGAGAATGAAAGAGATAATGGATATACCAAAAACGGCTGAGGTTCTGCTTACCCATCCGGAGAAAGAAATCAAGTTTTCTCTTAACCTCAAGCTGACAAGTGAGGAGATAATATGTTTTGACGCCTTCGTTGTCTACCATAACGTGGTTCTGGGTCCCGCCAAGGGAGGGGTGAGGTTTTCCCCCCGTGTTTCTCTTGAGGAAACGAGGACATTTGCAGAAATAATGACCTACAAAAACGCCCTTATGGGGCTCCCTTTCGGGGGAGGGAAATCAGGCATCAAGTTCGACCCATACAAGAGGGATGATTTTACGCGCATAGCGATAATAAAGGAATATGTACACATGATAAGGGAAGAACTCTATTCCGGAGCCTACGTGCCCGCCCCGGATCTGGGAAGTTCTCCCCAGGACATGTCAATCATCTACGGCGAAACCCATAAACCCGAGACGGTTACCGGAAAGCCGGTTATAATAGGAGGCCTTCCGGGAAGGCTCCAGGCAACGGGAAGAGGCGTGTCGCACGCTGTTAAACTTGGCATAGCAAACATACTGAAAAAAGACATCAAGAAAACAGATATTGCCATCCAGGGTTTCGGAAACGTGGGCAGATGGACAGCATACTTCCTTCACGAGATGGGGGCAAAGATAATTGCGCTTCACGATATAGGGGGTTCGATATATAATTCCGGGGGACTCGACGTTAAAGAACTTTTCAGGTATGCCCCCTCAAGCAGGAATTCCATCAAGGGTTTTCCCGGCAGCGAACCCTTAAGCCAGGAAGATTTCTTCTCTCTCGATTGCGACGTGCTGATACCAGCCGCGGTTGAAAACGTCATAACAAAAAAGACGGCGCCGCTGATAAACGCCAGGCTGGTTGTGGAGGGCGCAAACGACCCTACGACCGAAGAAGGAGAAGATATTCTTCTCGGCAAAGGCGTCCATGTGCTGCCAGACTTTTTTGCCAACAGCGGGGGCGTTGTTGCGTCGTATTTCGAGTGGAGGAACGCAAAATCCGGCAACCAGACATGCGAAAAAGAAGTATTCGAGTTGATAGATACCAAGATAGAAGATGTTTTCCGGCAGGGCATGGAAGCACAGAAAAGGCTTAAGGCGAGCCTTCGGGAATCTTTCTTCTCCCTTTCGCTGAATACTCTTATCGACGCCATGAAGGCAAGGCTCTGGATTTAATCCCTGTGCCGCTGACGTTAAAGAGAAAGGGCGGCAATTTTCGCAGGAGCCTGATTTCCCCTTCCCCGGGGGAGGAGAGATATGGGTAAGAGATGGCTAAAGGGCCAGTAAAACGAAGGTCGGACCTTCGTTGAGGATTCATATTAGAGACGGGGAGGAAACAATGAGAAAGACCATGTATGCAGTTGCGTTTTTGGGCGTCTTGCTTTTTGCCTTGAAAGGCGAAGGCAGCGGCTATGAAAGCTGGCTTAATCGCAGGGATTCTTTGAAACAGGACGAAAGCGTTGTAAGGTATTATACGTTTGAAGGAATAAGGGAGAATAAAGACATTCTAAAAGATATCAGCGGCAGCGGGGGCGACCTGAAGTACACGCCTTACAGGGACAGGAAAACAGGAAGGGTTGATGATGACATGAAGGTGGTTGAGGGCAGATGGCCGGGGAAAACTGCGGCAAGGCTCACGCGGGCATACTACCAGGGTGCGCCGGTGAATATAGAAAACAAGCAGTTTACCGCTGAATGCTGGTTTCGCAGGCAGGGAGAAGGGCTCAACGTTCTTCTTTCTTCAGCTGGATTCAGGGATGGCTGGCAGATGGGCGTTAATTTCTGGCAGGGCCGGTATGATGAAGTTTACCTGGGCATAGGACGACCCGTACTTTATTTTGCCACGGTAACGGGGAAAAAAGCCATGCCCGAAAACACCTGGCACCATTTTGCAGCAACCTGGGACGGGAGCAGCATGAAGGTATATATCAACGGTTCTCTGGTCTGCAGGGAAGTTGAAATGGTGGAAATGGAAGGAGACAAGAGAAAGAAGGTAAAAAAAGAAAAATACGATGGTGAATATTTTCCCACGAAAACTCCTTTCCGGCTTTGCATGGGGGCGGGAACCGTAAACCTTGACAGAAGCGATGTTACGCTTGACCTTGATGAAGTTGTGATTTACAACAGGGCTTTAAGCGCCGAAGAGATAGCGGAATCTTTCAGGGGCCCTGTTGCCGTGTCCGAACATGATATATTTTCAAAGGCGGATATTCTTGTTAAGAAGGGCGACTACGCCGGTGCGCGGAAAGAGTATGAGAAGCTGAAAACGCTATCCAACTTCGGCAGTGAGATGGCCTTGTTCAACATAGCCGAAAGCTACCGTCTCGAAAAGGATTACGCCGGTGTCCACGGGACATACGGCGAGATTTTCGCCATGCCCGGCCTGACAGACTTTTACCGGATATACGGGCTTTTCAGGCAGGCGGAGGCATACCTTGAGCAGAAGGATTACAACGCTGCGAGGCAGTTGTACGGGAAGGTTGCGGAAACCGGGGGAGCCTTAAAGCACCACATTTTCAAGGCGCGCATGTACGAAGGGGATACGTACGCGGCGGAATTGAAAAACTCCCGGGCGCGGGAGATATATAAAAACCTTCTGATAGAAGAGGAATCTTCGTCCTTTCCCAATGACGGACGAAGAAGGCATTTGATAGACAGGCTCGGGGAGATAGAAGGGCTTGCCGACGGAGAAACCGGGAAAAGCAGGCAGATGGAGTGGAGAGAGCGTCTTGACCGCCCGCAGAGGGCCGTATACGTCTCTGCCTCGGGCAGCGACGCCGGCCCGGGAACAAGGGAAAAACCTTTTGCTTCGATAGAAAGGGCGAGGGAGGAGGTCAGGAAAATTAAGGACCGGGGCCTGCCCGGCAAAGGCATAGCCGTCTATCTGATGGGCGGCAAATATTTCCTGGACAAGAGCCTTGCCTTCGGTCCGGAAGATTCCGGCTCGGGAGAGGCTCCGATAGTTTACAAAAGTTACCCGGGGGAAAAAGCCAGGCTTATAGGGGGCAGGCAGTTGACAAACTTCAGGCCGCTTAAAGACGCGGACGTATTAAAAAAGATGCCGGAAGAAGCAAAAGGGAACGTCTGGGTGGCCGACCTTAAGGAAGCCGGCATAACCGATTACGGGCAGCTGTCTAACCGGGGAGGCTACGGGAAAGATAACCCGGCCGCCCTGGAGCTTTTTTTCAACGGAAAGGTTATGCATCTTGCCCGCTGGCCCAATACCGGTTACGCGAGAACAGGAAACATTCCGGAACCCGACGGGGAGATGAGGGGAAGAGGGCCTTACATGCGCGGCAGGTTTTACTACAAGGAAGAGAGGCCTGCCAGGTGGCTGGAAGAGAAGGATGCCTGGCTGCAGGGCTACTGGTACCTTGTATATGCGAAAGACCATGTAAAGCTGAAATCCGTAGATACGGAGAAGAAGATAATATCCTTGCATGAAGACACAAGGTGGCATCCCAATTATTCCCTTTACAATACGCCCGTGGGCCGGGATGTTCCTTATTACGCGTACAACCTTTTAAGCGAGCTTGATGCGCCCGGAGAATGGTATCTCGACAGGGATACGGGAAAACTTTACTTCTATCCGCCGGGGGAGATAAAAAACAGCGAGATTATCGTATCTACCCTGGATGCTTCCCTGCTGGAAATGGACGGCGCTTCGCATATCGCCTTTTCAGGACTGACTTTTGAGGTTACCCGCAGGCACGGCGTGGAGATAAAAAACGGTAAAGACAACCTTTTTGCAGGATGCACGATAAGAAATATCGGGCAGGGAGCTGTCAAACTCGAAAGCGGATGGAACCACAAGATAATCGGCTGCGACATATATGACGCCGGTTCCGGGGGAATCATGATGAACGGCGGCGACAGGGAGAAGCTGATCCCTTCCGGCCATACGGTGGAAAATAACCATGTTTACCGTTTCAACAGGTTTACCGGCGCCAACAACACTAATGCCCTGAGGATAGACGGGGTGGGACAGAGGGTAACCCATAACCTTGTCCACGATTCTCCCTCCATAGGGATAGTCTTTAATGCCAATGACCACGTAATAGAATATAACGAGCTCCACGACCTTCCCACCGAAGGCAGGGAGATAGGTGCGATGTACATATACGGGGAACCCTGGTACCTGATGAGCAGGGGTACTCTCATAAGGAACAATTTTTTCCACCACATAAGCTCCCATTCTTCCCCCAATACTTCCCAGGGGGTTAACGGCATACACATAGATGCCATGAACAGCGGGCTTGTCATCGAAGATAACGTTTTTTACAGGTTCTCGAGGGGTATATCGAGCACGTATCCGGGCAACTACCTGACGAATAATATCTTTGTTGATGGCGAAGTCATAGGCATAGGACAGGGCGACAGGTCGAACATCTTTTGCAATGACAGGGATATCGACAAAGGCCCCAACCTGAGACTGCTGACAAGGCTCGGCAGCCTTTTTAACAAGGTGAGGTATAAACAGCCTCCCTGGAGCTACAGGTATCCTTTCCTGACAGGGCTGATGGAAGAAAATCCCGCAGAATGGGGCAAGGTGCAGGGAAGCATCATAGAGCGCAATGTCAACACGGGCGGTCCCTTTGTCTCCTTTTACAGGGGGGTCAGGGAGACTACCCTTTTTGAAAACAACTGGGATGGAGAGAACCCCCTGTTTGTTGACAGGGAAGAGATGGATTTCCGGCTCAGGCCCGGTTCACCCGTTTTCGGCCTTACAGGCTGCGAACCTGTAGACCCCGGCAAAGCCGGCGTCTATGAAGACCCTTTAAGGGCGAGCTGGCCGGTGAGCAGGACGAAAGAGGATATAGGAAGATATTATGACCCTGACTGGAAACCGCTTGAGCAACCGGGCAATAAAATAATGGCCCCGGTTAAGAGAATCAGCGAACCTGCTTACTATACTGTTTCTTTGAGGAAGAGAGACGTTAAGATAGACGGCAGGCTGGAAAAGGACGAGTGGGGCGGTCTTGACGAGAAGAAGGCCATGGTTATCGGCAGGGAGCACATGGGCAGGGATACAGAGGGAGCAAAGACTTACGCGTGGCTCCTGTACGACAGCGATTACCTTTACATAGGCATGAAACACGAGCCGGACCCTTACAAGGAAGGGATGGCCCCCAAGCTTAAAAGACACATGCCCTTTTTCGAGATAGGCCTGGAGAGCCAGCACGGTTCGCACAGCCGGGGATGGTGGATAGACGACATGGTAACCGGTCCGGTGTACGTGATAACCGGCAGGCCCAAAGGTGAATTCAAGGTACAGAACCTTTTCGGCATGGACCATTCAAGGGTAAGGAAGCTCGAGGGATTGATTGAATACGGAGACTATATACTTGATGAAGAGAATATGCAATGGACGTCCGAGATGAAAATACCTTTTGCTGCCATAGGCATCAATCCCGGCGAGGTGGAACAGCTTGCCTTCAGTGCCGGCACCTACAAAAAGGCGGGATTTTTCTGCTGGATACCTACGGGCACCCAGCTGTGGCGGGTTGAAAACGCCGGTTTCATAAGGTTTGAAAGGTAAATCTTCCGGACGAGTAAAGGAGATGAGAATGAGAAGATTTTCTGCAATAGCTTTTCTTGCATGCATTCTCTTTGCCCCTCTAACAGCGCGGGCCGGAGAAGTGGCTCTGAAAATCAGCGATGTTTCAGGCCTTTCCTCTCCCTGGCCGCTTGTTGCGGGCATTCCTTTTCCCGGGGGCGAAGTGAAAGACCCCTCGGCTATAAGGGTAACGGGCGGCGGCAGAGAGATAGCTTCCCAGGTGGACGTTGCGGCTACCTGGCGCGACGGCAGCATCCGCTGGGCTTTTGTCTCCTTCACGGCGCCGGTAACGGCAGAATACAGGGTAGAGTATGGAGAAGGAGTCGCCAGGGGCTCCCACGGCCGCCCGCTCCAGGTGAGGAATGAACCCGGCGGGGGGTTTACGGTAGATACAGGGGCTGCGGTTTACAGGTTTGAAAAAGATAAGCTGCTTCCCGAGCAGGCATGGCTGGTATCGGGAGCAGGCAGAACGCAGATACTCGAAGGTTCCGGAAACGGCGCATACCTTGTCGATAATTCCGGCCAAACGGCAAGGGTAGCCGGAAAAGCGGCCGGGATAGAGCAGGAGATTTTGAAAGAAGGGCCGCGCCGTTTTGCCGTTAAGCGTTCAGGCTGGTATGTAACGGAATCCGGCGAAAAGCTTGCAAGGGCCGAAGCCTGGCTCTATTTTTCCGCAGGCGTCCCGTACGTAAAGATTACTCATTCGCTTATCCTTACCGAAGATACCAACAAGGTCTGGATAAAGGACTACGGGCTGGAGTTTAAACCGCCTTCTTCTCCTTCGCAGGTATACTGCGCGGTGGGAGAAGCGGGAAATGAAGATGTTGTCCGGAAGGCAGGGGCGGAAGGCAGGGATGTTTTTCTCCTGCAGGACACGTATCCCCACTTTGCAGAGAAAGAGTACAAGGCGGCCATCGGCATTTCGGAGAAAGGCAAAGAGGAGGCAGCGGAAGAATTCAAGGTAGCGGGAGACTGGGCTCACGGGGATTACGGCAGTTACGGGGTTACCCTGGTGATGCCGTGGCTTGCCGAAAGGTTTCCCAAGGAGATTTCTTTCGGCGCATCGGGAGCCCGCGCTGTCTTATGGTCGGGCCGCTGCGGCAGGGAGCTCGATTTCCGCGCCGGGACGCTTGCGAAGGAATACTGGCAGAGCTGGGCGGAAAAGGGTCCGGGCAGCCCGGGCATGGCAAAACTTTCCAGGATTGTCAACAACGCGCAGGGGGCTTCGCGCACCCACGACGTCTGGTTTTTGCCCCGCGGGGGAACGTATAATGAAGAACAGGTGAAAAAGACGGCTCTCGCCGCAGCCCGCAACCCCCTTGTTATGGCCGACCCGGAATGGCTTTGTTTTACCGAAGCATTGGGCTGGCCCATGCGCCATAAAGATACCGAAAGATTTCCCGAAGAGGAAAACCTTATTTCGGAAGCATGGAAGAGGTTGATGCTTCCTGACAGGGTGTTTCCCATGAGGGGTTTCATAAACTGGGGGCACGGACCTTATTTAGGTTACAGGAATATCGGGGGCAAATGGTACGCTGTCTTCCGGTCGTACGGCAACATGAACGTTTACAACGTGCGCCGCCATGTCTGGAGCCTCTTTGCCCGCAGCGGCGAAAGGGTTTACTATGATTTCGGCCACAGGTTCAACAGGCTGCTGGGCGATTTCGGGGTTGTCCGCTGGGACGCCCCGGATAAGCTCAGGGGCGCTTTCACGATACAGCGGCCGCCGGTCAACAGCCTGCCTTTTTACTGGGGCAACGAGAGCAGGATTTACGATATGAACTGCAGTTCAAGCGATATAGGCAACTGGCTGATGGAATACTATCTCACGGGAGACGAGTATTGCCGGGATATAACAGTTTCCATAGGGGAAGCCTACAAAAAGAGCTGGAATCTCGAGGAAGCCGTTAACTGGAGAAAGGCCCTTTCTTTCCTTACGCTCAGGAAGCTCGTCATTCTGTACATGCGCGAGTGGGACGAAGATTTCGGCAAGATGGCGAAAGACCTGGCGCACGCCCTCATTGACGTGGAAAGCCAGAGCGGAGTGAAGGCGCAGCATATGACTTACGGTTGCGCCATGTATAAAGACCAGCGCCATCTTCCCGCGCTTTACATGTACTATAAGGAAACCGGCGACGACCTGGGGAAAAAGGCCTTTTTGAAAATACTCGCCCACCGTTACCGTTTTTACAGGCTTCCTGTGCCGGTTTCTTACCAGAGCGCCGCGGCTTTTGCTTATCCCATAGCTTACTTCATGACAGGGAACGAAGGTTATATAAGGGTGCTGGAGCAGACGTGGAAGGAAGGGACATCAGGTTTTTCAATGTCCCTCGAAGAAGAACTTTCGCGGATGCCCGAAAATCCCTCGGAATGGACAACCCTGCCCAACCTGGGGGTTTCAGCACATACCCATTTTTTCCTCGGCCTGCCTTCGGCCATGAAATTTTTTGCCGATAAAGGTTTTACGGGGAAAACCTTCCCCTCCCTCGTAAAGTCCATGCGCGATACATCGGGCCGGGTTATCTTTTCCCATGCCACGGGCAGGGACACGGTCTTTAACCTCTTCTGCGTTACCCCGCAGGAAGGGGAAGTAAAAATAGATGTTTTCCCCTATCCCCCTGCCCCCGAACCCGTTGCTATTTCCGGGGTTAAAATGGAAGCCGAGGAGAGGATACCCACGATGGTGCCCATAACCTACAAAAGGCCTGCAGCCACGGACAGGCAGTATCATGTCCTCCTCTCCGTTCCCGCTTCCGCGCCTTCGGGTTTATACCTGCTCTCCTTCCGAGGGAACGACCCTTTTGTCGTGCTCGATGCCACCTCGGAAAAGGTTGCCCTTTACTCTCCCGAAGGTTTCTGGTCTGCCTTTGCCGAGGTTGAGGGGGACGGATGGGCGGTTACCGGGCAACGCAGTGCAAGCCGTCTGGGAGACAGGCAGCCGTTTTTCTTCAGGGTTCCCGAGGGGTTGGAAAACCTGGAGGTTTTTCTCGGCAGGCCTGCCGGGATAAGAGCGCCCGACGGAACGGCCGTCCTGGAAGACGGCGGTGTAAAAAGAGGCAGGCTGAGCATTCCCGTGGAAGGCCGCACGGGCATATGGAGCATTGAGAGCGATAAAAGGACGCCCCTTGTTTTTTTCCGGCTCCTTAACGTCGAACCAGTGGCAGCCTTCGGTTCCCCTGACCGCCTGCCGGACGGTATTACCGGCAAAATATCCACCGACCTGCCCGCGGCTGCGGAAAAGAAGGAAGGCCTTGATTTTGTCGATGGCATAGACGGAAAGGCGTTACAACTTTCCGGAAAGAGGATACTCCGTTTTCCGAGAGGCAGGGAATCAGGCGGGGGAGGATACACCCATTTTCCGGGCAGGCAGGGCACGGTTGAATTCTGGCTTAAGCCCCGATGGTCTGCACATGACATTCTTCTCGGGGAAGGAGATTCTTTCAGGGTTCGCTCCTTATTTACCGCTCCCCATCTCCATTTAGGGTACCGCTACGGCACAAGGGCCTCACAGAAGATTCTTTACAGCGACCTTATCCTTGAGCTTCTCGGCACTTTTGAGGGAGCTGAGTCTTTAAGGCCTTTCCTGGATGCAAAATCGTTGATAGGGCGCGAAGAACATCACCTGTTGAGCGCAGGGGAGTGGGTCCACCTTGCTTTTACCTGGGCATTTGCCCGGCCTGGAAACCTTGTCGACGCAAAGGATATATCGGGAGACCTTGCCTGGCCCGTGAGGTGGCGCATCTTCGGCCCCTTTGACCGCGGCGACCCCGTATTGCCTGAAGATGTGTTGAGCTCATACCCCGATGAGATAGAGATTAACGGGAAAACCTTCTCTTCGAGGGACGTGGTTGTCAGGAATACCCTGTACGAGTTTCCCGGCATGCTGGAAAATGAACCTTCCGGCCGCGCCGCCTACGTTTTTTTAAAGCTCAATTCTCCCCGAACACAGGAGGTTACCCTGGGCATGGGAGCCGACTGGTGGATGCAGGCATGGGTCAACGGCAAACTTATCCATGATACCACCGGGACTTCAAACGAGGTTTACCCGTTTTCCATCTGGAACCATACGGTAAAAGCGAAACTTGAAAAGGGAGAAAATATCCTGGCTGTCCGCTTTATCCGGGGCGGCGGCTCTACCCTCGCCCTCGGCGGGCCGAGGGAGTTGAAAAACCCTGGCCTGCCCTTTAAATGGGAATTTGCCATTTTTGTCGACGGCCACAGGCTTGAAGACTACCGGAGTCCCGAGAGGGTGCGGTTTTTGCGTTCACCCGGAGACAGGCTTAGCTCGTGGCAGGAAAAATGCGAAGATTTCATACTTGCAACCGAAGGGGAAGATATTCTGCTGGGGCCTCTCGACGGTGCAATCGACATGCTCAGGATTTCAGACGTTGTGCGATACAACCAAGATTTTTCCCCTCCGCGGAAAGCTTTTGCGCAGGATAAAAATACCCGTGCGCTCTTTCTTTTCGACGGCAGCCTCGGGGGAGCCTCCTCTTTTTCTCCGCTTCCCCTCGAAGCCCGTTGATATGAAGGTTTTGGCAGGGATGAAGGAGTTTCAAATGAGGCAATTGCGGCCGGTGTTCTTACTGCTTTTGTTCGCGGTTTCCAATACGCCATTTCTCCATGCGTTCGAAAAACCTTCAACCTTCCCGCACGGAGGGACATTACATCGTTTTTCTCCATGAGAAATAAAACGCTCATGCCCGTCTTGGCATACAGCGGGCACAAATGGGGATGAAAATACACCGGTGGAGGTTCGACTTCCGCCGAAAATGTTACTGAATTAAGCATGACATAACAACGGAACCGAGGATTTGCATATGGAAAAGGATGAAAAAGGCAGGGCGTTTGAGATAGTACCCGGGGATATCCCGAACAGGGGCATACTCTTTGTAGACCACGAAAAAAACGGACGTTCCGGACACGGGGGCAACTGTATCGCGGAATGTAAGAACGGGGACATAGTAAGCTTTTACAGCAATGTTTCCGGCGAGGATTTTAACGGCCACGGCGTTGGCGGCTGGTCGGAGTACAGGAGGTCGGAAGACGGGGGCGCAACCTGGAGCAGGCCTTATGTCCTTGAATATTCAAAGAAAACCTGGGAAGGCAGCGATATTTACTCTGCCCTGGTTTTTTCCGCTGTCGCCGCGCCCGACGGCACGCTTATTGCCGCGGTTTCAAGGTTTGAAAACGAAAAATGGGTAAAAAAGCTGCCGCCGGTTTACCTGTTGAGCCGCGACAACGCCATGACCTGGAGAGGCCCTTTCGATTTCGACAGTGAGGCCACGGTGGAAGATATAAGCCTGACATTCAACGCCTCTTTCACTCACGGGGGAACGGTTTACATGGTTTTCATGGGTGGCTCGGCAAACATGTGCCCGGGGCCATACTCCATTTACGCTTCGGATGATAACGGCAAAACCTTCAAGAAGAGAAGCCTGCTGCCTTTTGACAGGCTGAACTACTACTCCACGGCAGCGGTTCTCGACGGGGGAGCTTTTATAGTTTATTCGTATCCCAACAGGGGGGCTTCTACGGACGAAAAGAACATGCATTATGTAATAAGCCAGGATAAAGGCTTTACCTGGTCGGCCGTGAAAACGGCATATTTCGCCCGAAAGATGAGAAACCCCCAGATATCGGAGAAGATAGGCGGCTATTATTTCATGCACGGGCGAAGCGGAAGCTACGGAGAGGGCAAGGGCAATTTCGTGATATATTCTTCAATGGACGCCATTTGCTGGGATGAGGGAAGGATACTCTGCGAGAGCATAGCGAAGGGCGGGGATTGTTATTCCGCCAACGAGGTTATAGGGAAGTACGGCCATTCAGCGAAAAAAAGGCTCCTTATACAGACGAGCCTCGGTTATGATACCGCCAGCAACAGGGTTAACGAGCACCACTGGTGGATAGAGAATATTGCCGGAGCATAAATATATTTTTCACGCGGGGACAAAACAGGGGGAGGAGAAAATGGGGAAAATGAAAAATTCAATACCTGCCGTCATTGCCGGAATGCTTTTGTTATGCCTGATGATGCCGGGTTGCGGAACAATGCTCGGGGGTGGCGGGGGCATCCATTATTCGGCAGAAAAGGGCTACACTTCCCGTGTTGACAGGGATATTCGGGAGGGCATAGATGTTAACCTGCCTAACAGGTACAGGGAGACTCCCCTCCACCTTGCAGCCGGAGCAGGCCGCGTTGAAACGGTTCAGCTTCTCATTGAAAGGCAGGCCGATGTTAACGCGAGGGACCTGTTTGAACGGACTCCCCTCCACTCTTCTGCCAGTGCAGGCTATGGAGAAGTTTCAAAGCTTCTCGTGGAAAAGGGCGCCCGCATAGAATCCCTGGATATCCTCGGCAGAACGCCGCTTCATGCCGCAGTGGAAGAGGGGCGGATGGAGATAGTGGAGCTTCTTACGGAGCAGGGCGCCGATATTAACAACGGAGGTAAATACGGCAGGACTCCTCTCCACCTTGCGGCGGAAAGAGGCTATGGAGATATTGTCCGGTTTCTCCTGGACAGGGGAGCCGGGGTAAACGCCAGGGATATTCCCATGGAAACGCCCCTTTACGGCGCTGCGGATAAAGGCCATGAGGAGATTGCCCTCCTGCTGGCGGAAAAAGGGGCAAACGTCAACTTCAGCGAAAGGTACGGAGAGACGCCTCTTCACAGGGCGGCTTCGGGAGGCTACGCTGAAGTTGCCGGGATGCTTGCTGAAAAAGGAGCCGATGTGAACAGCCGGACGCTCAGGGGTAAAACACCCCTTTACATGGCCGCCGAATCCGGGCAGACGGAAGTTGGCCTGGTACTCATGGAAAAGGGCGCGGATATCAACGCTGCAATCCCCGGGGGAAAAACACCGTTGCATGTTGCCGCAGAGAAGGATTATAAAATTTTCGCCGAGAGGCTCATGGAAAAGGGCGCCGACATAAACGTTAAAACCGGGGAAGGCCGGACTCCACTTCACCTGGCGGCGGCAGCGGGGCGGACCCGCACTGCATCCTTCCTGCTGGAAAGCGGGGCGGATATGGACGCCAGGGATTCCTCTGGGGACGCCCCTTTCCACCTGGCAGCCTCGGAAGCACAATCCGGGGCGGTTTCCATGTTCATAGACAGGGGTTTTGACGTTGATGCCGTTGATGGAGACGGCCTGACAGCCCTTCAAAAGGCAGTTATGAAAGGAGGGAACCCGAGGTTTATCGGTTTCCTGGCTTATAAAGGAGCCGATGTCAACGTCAAGGATTCCTCGGGTAAGACGCCGCTTTTCCTGGCAGCGGAAGCAGGCAGAACAGAGGTTGTCCGGGAACTTATAAGATGGCGGGCAGATACAAGCCAGGCGGATGCTTCCGGAAGGAGCCTGCTCCAGTGGGCGGTGGAGAGCGGGCGCATTGACATGGTTTACCTGCTTATCGAAAACGGGGCGGATGCCCAAATAAAAGACTCCCTGGGACAGACCCTTCTTCACAAGGCGGCCCAGGCGGGCCATCCCGGGTTTGTAAGGCTTCTCATTGAAAGGGGAGTTGATATAAACGCAAAGGACATGCTCAGTGAAACGCCTCTCCACCGGGCGGTCAGCAGCGGCAGGCCGGAAGTAGTTTCCGTTCTCGCGGAAAACGGCGCTGACATGAACGTAAAGGACAGATACGGAGAAACGCCCCTCCACTGGGCTGCCAGGGCCGGGAAGTCCGACCTGGTGAAGCTGCTGGTTGAAAAGGGCGCCAATATCAACGCGAAAAACGATATAGGCGAAACTCCCCTTGCCTGGGCGGTTAAAAACAATCATGCAGGAATCGCGGATTTCTTGAGACAACGGGGAGCGGCGGAATAACAAAACAAGATGGGCCGTAATGGGTGCCCTGGCTTCGTCTTATAACGTGTGCACAACGCAATTTTTGTCGCATTCATCCATCTGCAGGGGGACCGTTGACCCGGGTGGCGGCTCCAGGCGCACTCCGTTTAAGCGGCAGCCTGACAGCCTCTTGCCCCAGAGCGTGTAAAGCCACTTTCCCGAAGTGTCTCCCCAGTCAAAACTGCTGTTTTCTATCTCGACATCTTCGCAGTCGGCCATGAACAGGGCTGCCGGCATGCATCCGTTCCATTCAAAAAGGGGTTGGTCCATTTTACCGGGATCCAGCAGGTACTCCTCCTGGCCGGAAGTGGAGATGTTAATATCCGAAAGAACCGCGTGGCGCAAAGGGGTGGAAACGCTGCCCCTGACAAGAGAACCTTTTTTTGCCCTGGCTCGCAGTCCGCGGATATAAATATGGCTTATGGATTTTCCCCGGGCATAACCCGGAGCCACGTACAGTGCGGAAATGACATCGGTCATAAGGATGTTTTCAAAGAGTATATCCTTAATCTCGACACCCTCCTGCCCCTTGATGTTGGGTGCGCAGTAGTTGGACTGTATGCAGATTCCATCGAGGGCGTTCCCGCCGATAATGAGGTTGCTGAATGCTGCCTGGCGGATAACCCCGCTGCCTACGCCGATGCGTACGCCGTTGGCCCGGGTTTTAAGTATGCAGTTGCTTACGGCTACATCCTCGCAAGGCCCGGGATTTTTAAGGCGTTTCACGTTGCCCCTCAGGGTAATGCAGTCGTCGCCGGTTTCTATGAGGCAGTCGCTTATCACTACCTGCCTGCAGCAGTCAACGTCGAGGCCGTCTCCGTTGATGGTGCGCGGGTCGTTCCATATGCGCAGGCCCCGAACGAAAACGTTTTCACAGCCGTACAGGAAACAGCTCCAGTAAGGGGAATTGAAAAGTTCTACGCCTTCAATTCTCACGTTTTCGCACTCACACAGGAAAATCATCTGCCCCGGCCTCCATCCTGGAATCTCGAACCTGTCGGGCCGGCCTTCGGGAACGCGGAAAAATGCCTGCCCGCTGCCGTCAATCCTCCCTCCTCCCCTGATGGATATGTTTTTCACCTCCACGCCCACAACGAGATGTGCTCCGCTTGCTTTCTCGGCCGCGGAAAAGGCGTTCTGGGGGCAGAAATCGTCGGTGTTGTAATCCCTTTTGTCGGTGCTTCCCCTGAGAACTGAACCCGGTTCAAGTTCAAGGCATACGTTATCCTTCAGGTAGACCGTGCCGCTCAGGTATGTGCCCGCCGGAAAGAGGACTGCCCCTCCCCCGGAAAGAGCGCAGGCGTCAATGGTTTTCTGGATAGCGCTCGTATCCATGGCTATGCCGTTACCGGCAGCCCCGTAATCTTTCACGTTGAAACTTTTAATGTCCATTAGAGGTTTCTCCCTTACCATGTAAATACCTGCCGTAAAATCCCCGGTACGGCCGCTGCCGCGGGTTTCTAACTTCGCCTGTCATTGCGGGCGGCCGCAGGGAGTGCTCCAATCTCATGGGATTGCCGCGTCGCTTCGCCCCGTAGAACGGGGCAGGCTCCCGTAGAACGGGGCAGGCTCCTCGCAATGGCAAAAAGCGCTTGTTGTAAAACCGGGAATATGTTATCCTGCGCAAAAAAATCATCTTTTTTTCACTTCGCCCGCG
>Ga0272443_10002229_pt1 | contig 25328 bp, 14 predicted proteins | sample SSMAcet12_FD_193581 | JGI IMG/M metagenome (GOLD analysis project Ga0272443, IMG submission 193581) | Marine sediment archaeal communities from Little Sippewissett salt marsh, Falmouth, MA, United States - SSM-Acet-12 | ecosystem: Environmental > Aquatic > Marine > Wetlands > Sediment ...
TGTGTAGTAACCAAATCCACATCTAATCTTGCACCTTCAACTACTGATACACCTTTAACGTTCTTATCTATATCAGAGGCTTTTACTCGAATTACACCATTAAAATCTCTATACTCCGCTGTCTCAGGAACATTTACTATCACCCTAAAAGTTTTACGGGATTCTCCCTGAGGAAAAGTAAACTGAGTAGCAGGATCAAACTGAAACCAAGACTCCATTTCACCTAATGCAGGATCAACTGTAATTAACAGATCTTCAGAAGTATCAGACCTGGAAAGAGTAATTGTTTTCTCAAAATGAGCACCCGGTTTAAGAATTTCGCTATATATATTAGTAGGCGACACACCAAATCCAGCATAAATAGAACTGCTCTGCAAAAGTAGTATCCCAAGTACTGTAAGAATTTTACCAAGTATGTTTTTTTTCATAATAGTTTTTGTATATTAAACTTACCAATCAACAATCTCTCCTTTAACAGCACCAACTATATTTGCTCCGCTATACGCCCCCGGCACAGTCCCCGGAGGAATTAAAACACCCCACCATGTATTTGCTGTCGAAGGAGAACCTGATTCCGCCTTTGCAAGATTCAATTCATACTCAACAGGACTATCAGTAAGTACAGAACCTGATGCATATGATGTTGAACTTTGTAGAGCAGTCTTTTGATATCCAACTGTAATTACTCCAGCTGAACAAGTTGGATAGTCTGTACACATATTACTACCTGAAAGTTCTTCATCCAGACCGACATTTCCTGTTGGTGTAACCGTAGTTATCTGATCTAAAGGATCATTACTCTGCCCCACAGCCAAACCTCCATAGCTAATTGACCCTGTAACATCTAATGCTGTAAGAGAATTTACCTCAACCCCTGTAGAGACTTCAAGGCTATCACTTGCTGAATCATCATCTATTACCTTAAAGGTACTCAGCCAATTCTCTGTAGGAAATTCAGTCAAAACATCCGTAGGATCTGCATAGTATTGCAGACTTACAGTACACGTAAAACTTGCAGAAGCATCGGTATCCCCAGTACAAGTACCGCCATCTACAGTACAGGAAATTTCAGGATAGCAGTAGTTAGTATTTGATTCCCCAGAAGTATCACACCCGCTATACTCTATACCGGATCTGTATGCATAGCCATATACTGTTTCTAGTTCACCCCCGGCACAGCTGTTACTATCTGATACGGTACCTACTATATCAATATTTGTTGTAGAGCCTTCTGTTAAATCAATTGCTGAACCGCTATTAATATTAACCCCTGAGACAACAGGTGTTACGTTATTAACGGTATATGAGCTATTACTGCCCTGTGTCCCAGATGCCGCTGCGAAGTTATGACTATCAAAGACATACACATAAGCATCATGATTCTGATCTGGATATACTGCAGGTATTGCATAGCCACAGCTAGGATTAGAAGCGACTAAGGAGCTAGTACACCAGGTATCACTTCCTCCGCCGTCACAAGTACTTCCTGTAAGCCCAGCAGTCTTACAAACTAACAGTTTAACAGTATCTTGAGATCCATCTGAGTCAGTATCACTTGAGGTCGCAGTCCACGTTATAGTTTGTCCTGGATCCCTACCACTATTATTCCCTATATCCGAAAAAAGAGGCGGGTGATTAACCGCAAAAGGAGAACCTGTAGCCCCACTGCCTTGACTCGATGTGGAACAACTAGCAGAAGACGCATTTCCATCACACACAAAAGCATACCAAGCATTCGATTCAGAATCCCCCTGAAGTGCTGTTCTACTACATGTCGCTTGATTACCACTTGTTGTAGCAGTACTTGTACACCACGTACCAACATCGCATGTAGGTGCATCCCCCTCAGTTGCAGTCACTGCATCTGTAGAGCAGACTACTAAATAGTAATCTTCACTATTACTATCTGTCCCTGTCGCCTGCCATGTTACATTTGTTCCCACATTAGTTGGATTCGTGCTAGAACTCTCCGTACTTTCTGTAGGACCAGCAGTAAAAGACGGCGCACTATTCCCAACAGTCACTGAAGTAGTTACATTATCCGCAGAGACTTCCCAGATATATGGAGACTTAATAATAAGACTACAAAACAGCACTATCAATAGAAGTCCTAGACCTATACTATACCCTTTCAAGACAAACTTATTGTTCATATCTATTTAACTCATAATTAGACTTATTTAATATACCTTAATAATCATAAGCCAGTCAATGCTCTAAGTATCACTTATCGCCGCTATGAAATTTGCTCCGGAATAGCTACCTGCCTCTTTAGGATCAGGTACTCCCATACCCCAATATACAGAGCTGGAAGAATTTGCTGGATTAGATGTTGATTTAACTAAATTAATCTGAACAGTCACAGGAGATGTCCCTAAAGAAGTCCCTTCACCATATGTAAAACCTGATGTATTAAATTCTTGATAGCTGACTGCAATCTGGGAACCGGAGCAGGTAGGATAGTCCACACAAAAATTATCTCCTGACAATTCTATATCCAAAGTTACATTTCCCGTATTTGTAACTATAGTAATTTCATTACTAGATCCAGTATTATCTCCAGGGAGTAGTGAATCGTAGCTGATAGCACTAGTTGCACTCAGAGCAGCCATTGTCTCAACATCAGGTGAGCCAACAGCACTCCATTCCTCATCCACAGCAGATTGACTATCAGTTGCTTCAACCCATCCCCTCCAGTACTCTGAAGGATATTGGCTTACTGAATCAGTTGAGTCAGTAAAAAACTCCAAATCTACCGAGCATGTTGCAGTACAGCTACTACCTAAGCAGTTAGAAAGACCACAACTTGTATCAATATAACAATTATTATCATTTTCACTACACTCTTCTGCCCCGCTTACACCAGATCTATACAAAACACCTGATACAGAAGAGATATCTGAGTATCCATCAGCATCAGTGACCGTACTAGTCCAATTAATAGTAGTTGTTATTCCTTCGGTAAGTGAAATTGTAGAACCCCCATTCACACTTACTCCTGTAACTACAGGGTCCGAATTTGATAACCATGTAATTTCCCAATCAAAGAGTACTGGAGACGATCCAGAATCTGTCATGTTAGCCACTAATCTAATCTGATTATGCGTTGCTGGATTTAGAGATGAGATATCAACAGGAGAAGTGTCTTGATCAACGATTGATGTATCTAGCCAAGTACTACCAGTCCAATATTGTATATCATATTTAATATCACTATCTGTCTCTGTATCTGTAAATTTTAATTCATTCCAATCAGAACTCCCAGAAATCCAGTCAAAATCAATTGCAGTAGAGGTAATACTCCCAGTTGAAACAGTAAAAGTCCAACCACTAAAATCTGCAACAAAATAGCTCCATGTACTTGTTTGACCAGTATACTGTTTCTCAAAAGTAATATTTGTTGAAGAAGTTAAATAAGCTATTGTTTCCCCTCTTACAATTGCAGAACCTGTCCCGGTAACTTGCTGAGAATGTAATATAAAGGAGTTTGATTGTGTAACAGACGATATTGTTGTATTTGCTGTAGTCCCTGAAGTCCCTAATGTGGGGGAACTTGTCCCATTATCAGCCCTTACTACAACACCTGAAGGAAACTCTACTACAGACCACTCTACATTATTTGTTCCTGTTGAAGTTCCTCTAGAAAATGTTATTTGCGTAGTACTACTGAAATATCCTCTAGTGGCATGCTGGGATAAACCATTTGTATCATTATCCCAATTCATAAAGAGAATCGTTCTAGAGAGATCAATCGTTCCACCAATATTCGCAGTATTAGCAGTACTACTATTTGTAGTTGACCCAGTATATACATTAATACTAGATGCCCACTTTACAACCCAGTAGCGTACTGTACATACAGATCCTGAAGTTGTTCTAGCAACATCAACTTGCGTTGTTGAACTTAGATATCCTCTAAATTGAACCTGTCTTGTATCATCAGAACTTCCACATGATGCTTGAACAATAACAGTTGTTTGGTCAATATCATTTATATCTGTAATTGTATCATTCCCAGAAGTTGAACCAGATGAGATCTCAATCTCATCGGTTTGAACAGTAAATGCTGGTGTCCCAGCATAGTTATCAGCTTCAATAACCTGCCACTCTGCTTTCGCAGTAGTTCCTGACTCTCCCCTAGTAATTTCAATTTGGGAATTTGAATTAAATTTAGCTCTAAATTTAACTCTTTCAATATCTTGATCTGGCCCTGTTCCCCAAACAAGAATAAATGCCTTTGACTGGCTTCCAACTGCATTAGTTAAATCATATGTCAATGTAGAATCACCAGCAGTAAAATCAATAGTTCCACTTTGAGTAGCAATATATGGATATGATCCACTTGAGATATGAACGCTATCAGAACCTGTGGTTTCTGTCTTAAAAAGACTGTCGCTATCGAACTGTTCATCTGTTGTTTGAAACCACGATGAAGTTGTTGTGCCACTAACATACGTAAAACTTCTAATATTACTCCAATTACCATATATCCCAGCACCTCCACTAGATACATCACCTTTAACTCTAACTCTGTAATAATAGCTTGTACCCGAACTCATTGTAGTAGTAGGAGTAAAACGAATATTATCACCATCGTTAAAAGGGCTGCTATCCCCTCCATTATCTATATTTACAAAAGATCCAGATCCTGCTGTGCAGGCACTATCGGATTCACAATCAATTACTGCACTACTAAAAAGATAATCATTATCAACTTGTATCTGATATATTAAATCCGCTTCTCCATCTGGATCATTTCCAGTAAACTCAAAATCTGGAGTTGAATCACCAAGTTTCTCATTTTTAAAAGGGACATCATTTAAAGTAGGAGATGGAGGCAAATTATATCCCGCTTCATAAATATCTTGAATCTCCGTCTCAGTAAGCAAATCTGCTGGTTCTGCCCAGTAAACATAATCTGCGATTATGCCATCAAATTTCTGACCAATAGCTACAGAAGTATGATCCTTTGCATCAGATGCCCCACCGATTTCCCAGTCTCCAGTATGAGATGATAGAGCTCCTGATGTTGAAGTTGTTGTATTACACCCAAGCTCACCATTAATCCACAATTCCATAGTTTCAGTAGAGGCTTCCCACTGCATAACAACGTGATAAAGGTTTCCTGTTGAGAGATCTGCAACGGAACAATTTCCCACGTCACTTGAACTTTCTCCAATCGAAATACGCAATTCATCTCCGTTTGAGGTATATGCAGACCACCAGTTAGTACCTCCGCCTTCCTCCCAAATTAATCTCGAATTGGCACCATCACCTGTTCCGAAAGTATCTATAATTACCCAAAAAGATACAATCTTTCTATAAGTAGTTGAAGAGTTCACATCAGTTTGATTAGTTAACACTGTTTCCTGTGCACCAGAATACTCTCCTGAATACCCAGTATCAAGAGGTATTATTGTATCAACATATGAATTTGGTGCTCCCGAGACTGATATCCCACCGATATCCTCTACTAAATCCCCATCCAGTTTAAGTCTATAACTTGGGCCTCCATTAGTACCCAGGACAACAGTGTCATACTCAGATGCTGCAATTACTCTATAGACACTCAAAAATTTAAAGATAGGAACAGATATTAAAACAAAGAGAATAATGATCAAAGAAAATACTCTTAAGAGATTTTTTAAAGCTTTCTTGTTTTTCGATATATTCAACCTGGACAGTATTTTAGTAAGCATTTTAATATTTACTATGTTATTAACAAAAAGCAACGAACACTTAAGTAAATGGTATCATAAACATAGATCTTTGTTTAGATTACTTGCTTTTATGGAATAGGGACAAACAAAATAGGTGTAATTATAGATTTGGATTGTTTAATAGAGAGTTTCATTTATACTTAATTATTATATATCAAAAGAAGTACTCTCATAATAGATGAATATTTAAATTGTTGAATAATTATATCATTTCCAAAAGAACTTTAAACAATATTCTATCCATCCAACATTATATTAAATCTCTAAATACATTTACACCACTTCTCTATTATACTAATATAAAATATTAAATTTACATTATAAATAAATGGCAAAACCAACAAAAAATGCTACACCTATATGCATTATCCTCTCCATTATTGCTGTAATAGGGATAGTTATTGGACTTTTAACAGGATATACAATAGCTATGATCATTGGGTTGCTCCCAACTGCTATATATGAAATATATAGAACAGAAGGAAAATCTACAAAAGCTTCCTCTATTTTACTTCTTGTAATTCTAATAGCTGAGCTTGTACTTATAATCTTTAATATAAACTTTAATCTTGCAGAGTATTTGGGTACTACCGAAAAAACTATTGCAGGATATCTAGTACCTCTTGGAGATGTAAAAATTGTTGGACCAACAGTAATGGCTGTATTATCAATCATCCTCTTTGTACGCACATATGGTAAATATACAAAATGGTTAGCAGTAGTAATATTTATAACCTCATTTGGGATAATATATTCCATTGATCCTGCAATATTTAAAGATCTATTTCAATATGCAGTAGAAGAAGGAATAGATGAGATATAGTTAGTTGATATATACCAATTAAAATCTTATCACTTCAAGAATATATTACTCTTCTCTTTCCACCTCTATACTCTCTCCCCAAAACAATAGATAAACTTTAGAATCAATCATATCTTCATACTCTTCTAACAAAGACATATAGTAGGTAAATGTAGCTTCCTCCAGAAACTCTCTATTATGTGCTATCTCATGCATATGCAAAGGTATTACATACCTTGTATCAATATCTTTAAGATCTATTGGTAAAACAATTACATTAGCTAAAAGTAAATCTATGTCCTCAAACATCTCCCAATCCCGATAGTCATCCACTTTCCCATCACCTGTATGCAAAATATTATATCCATTTACATTAACAAAAAACCACGCATTATCCTTATCCTCGCCACGATGAGATGTTCTGTAAGTATATATCTTCAAATCATCTATTTGAGTCTCTGTATCATTTTCAAGACTGTATAAATTGTTATAGAACTGTTCATCAACATTTATTTTAATCATCTCCTCCCATATTCCAGTAGAGTCGTATATGAAAACCTTTCCATTGTTTTCCAGAATTCTTTTTACAACAGACTGTTTGTAGTGATCACCATCTCCGTGGGATATGAAAAGGTAGTCACAGGTTTCAGCTAAATTCAAAAGTGAAGGAGAGACAATTGGTGTAGCTAAATCAAAACACACTGTTGTATCACCAGTCTTAGTAATTACACCCATATTATATACATACCAAGCCTTGAGACTATCATCATTATAATCTTCTACCTCTGTATAGATATCTTTTTGCATTAACCAATTTAATTTAAAACCACTATTAAAAACTATCTGTAATATATTTTTTGAATTTTGAGTAGCTGTAGAAAGTATAAATTCATCAAAGTTTTCTAAAAGTTCTTCTCTTTCTACATTCATTTCCGAAAATGCTAAAGGTGTAGATTCCTCTATTTCAGCTTTCCGGCTTTTTATATCTTTGGGAATAAATATCAAGGCAATAAAGATTATTAGTAAACCGAAAAGAAGAATTAGGACGTTTACAACGATATGCTTTAATACTTTCTTCATCTCATATAATATATCATAAAAACCTAATACCTTCGCATATAAAATTACATTAATAATTCTGATATAATAACCTAATGGAAAAAACATTTAGAACACCCACAACATTTAGACAAAGCAGTAAACATGCAATAAGAGGTATATGGACTATAATTAAAAATGAAAGAAACTTTAGAATACAGTTAATAGCAGCTACACTAACTGTAGCTATCAGCTGGACACTAAATATATCTCATCAGGACTGGATAGCTGTAGGGTTTTTAATAGCATTGGTTTTAATAGCAGAGGCTTTTAATAGTGTAATAGAGGCTGTATGTGATACAGTATCTGAGGAGTACAGGGTAAACATTAAATATGCAAAAGATGTAAGTGCAGGAGCGGTATTGGTAAGTACAATACTATCTGTAATATTAGGACTGATAATATTTCTGCCTTACATTCGGGAGTTGATAACAATCTCTTAGTCAAATAGTAGATCTCTTACTCCAAGAACCCAAAGATACTACTTAAACTACTCAACACACTCTCTATTACTGTTTCTGTACTCTTTGGTGTTATCGATGTTACGCTTCCACTCTCCCCTACATTGCCTGCACTATCCTTACTCACTACTTTAAAATGATATACCTTTGATGGACTCAAGTTGCTTATTATTACCACATGGTTATATCTTAAATCTCCATCTGTTTGTGTACTATATGGATATCCATCACTGTTTGCTCCTTCTCCATACAACACCTGGCTTGTACTTGGCTCATCCGTCTCCCAGCTAATAATCAACTGTGCGCTCCGGCCTGTATCACTTTGTACATCACTACTCTGAATATCTCCTTCACTTTTTATTCCGCTTATCTCTGGAGGTCTTGTATCTGTCGCTGTTGTAAATGCATATATCTCTGATGTAGCTCTATTCCCCATTCCATCTACTCCTTCCACTACAAGCTGATATTGGCTGTCAGGATCCAATCCTTCTATCTCCATTACATGCTCTCCTTCTATCATTTCCATATCTACCTTATCTAGTGTTTTGCCATCATGAGTATATGTTACTATACTATTCACTGCTATGTTGCTCTCCCAGAATACCTCTATCGTTGGAGTTGCTACTCCTGTCTTTTCCTGAATTTGCACATTACTCACCTGAGGTCGGAAGGGAGTCTCAAATACCATATCTCCAAAATTTTCATATTCATAGCCCTCTTCATCAGTTAGGATAATAGTATAGTGATATTCAGAACCATCTTCTAATTCTGTCAGCATTATTGAATACTCACTACTTGCTGTTGATGTGTTTATCTCTCTACTCCCTCCATAGCTCTTAGTTTTTCCATACAAAATCTCTGCTCTTATTGCTCCCCTTGTCGTTATATCTAATATTGCATAATCGAGACCTGTTGTCGAGATATTTACATCTTCAACTCTTGGAGCGGGATTTGTAACTAACATAAGTTCTTCACTAGTTCCCGTATTTCCATCTTCATCTGTCCATTTTGTTCTATAGTAATATGTAGTCCCCGGCTGTAAATTTGTAAAAGATATCTCATGACTGACAACAATTTCAGATCTATACATCTCATCATCAAAATAATTATTACTCTCAACACCCATTTGGATCTTGGAATCACACACCCTATCTGTAACCCAGCTAATTTGTGCACTCCTTGCTGTCACACTACATACTTTAACTTCTCCAATTAACTCAGGGGGTTCTTCATAACGACCCTCTGGTGTGATACTTTGTGCGACTGTATAGCTTGGATCAGCCTGAGATGTATCACTGGTATCAATACTGGCCACACGGTAGTAATATTTCCGACTTGTAGAAGAGACATCAGAATAGGCTAAGCCTTCTATTGTGTCCAGCTCATACCACGATTCTCCATCAAGGCTCTTTTCTATTATATAGCTTACTGTACCATTCCCTTTATACTCAGGCTCTTCCCATGTTAATGCTACTCTCCACAATTCTTTCCCTTTTACAGATGTATCAGAAACACTAAGATTCTGAGGAGGATCAGGATTCTCACTATTAAGATCAAATGTCCCCGTAATTGTATTACTGGGAGAGTAGTTATCTTGATCATCAATAGCCACAACGTAGACAACATTAGATCCCTTTACTGCACCAACCAGAGTCCGTTCACTTACCTCTGTCCCAGTTAATGGTATATATACAGAGCTATTGTTTTTTAAGGTATTAATATTTGTTGGAGGTTGAGTGTTTATTATATAGTAATATGATGAAATCTCTCTACCCTCACCTGGAATAGCTTCAGACCAACTCAATGCGAAATTATTTGACTCACTGCTTTCTGGTGTTACTGTAACTACAGCTTCTGCTGGGAATTGAGGAGCTTCACCACTATAGCTTATTCCTCCAGTAGAGTAAGTACTAACATTCCCTGCATTATCTATACTCCTAAAATATATTGTGTTATTACCTACTACAATATCATCTCCATCTATTAATAAATCAAGATAGTATACTCCTTCAGAATCTTCATAAGGGATATAATCCATTCCTAGTTTTTCATTTGTAGATGACCCTTTCCACCCTGATGAAGAATTTATTGAATACTGCCAGCCAAGCAATCCTGATTCAGAATCACTTGCCTGTGCAGATCCAGTTACTGGCCAGCTGAAAAACATTTCGTCAATATTCCCGAAGTTGGTACTAGGAGTAGTTATATACATTACATTCTCCGGCTGAGTATCGTCATATTTAAACCATACTAAGTCTTGATATTCAGATGCCGAGCCACTCCATATATTACCTGCATAATCTATAGCCTTTATGCTAAAGTAATACTTCTTATCAGATGTTAATGTTAATCCATCTACTTCTGACAGATCTATACTTGTATCAGCAATTATATATGGACATCCATTATTAGCTACACCATCATCTATGCCTTCTAATAAACCTGATGTAATTTCAGGATCTAATAAACTTGAGGCCCCGGACACATTAACCTCATCCAAAGATATACAATACCCTTCTATCCCATTTCCTCCTGCATTATCTTCCCCCGCCGTCCATAAAATAGTAGGTTTGAAGTTTATCCATTGGTCATTATCCACAGAGTTTCCCATATACAGATTGTTTGCATTAACTACCGGAGGGATTTGATCTGATGCTGAAAATGATATTGATATATCCTCAAATGATATGCTACTAGATATTTCCGGCTCTAAATATATTTGATACTGAATATACCTATGCTCATCCTGTACACAATTATTAGAAGAAATGTCAACACCACTTTCTATTCCATCACATGCAGACCACTCCATCGCCCCATTCATATCTGAGCTTACAGCAGTCCTGACTCTAACCGTCAACAAACCAGTTCCTGAATATATATATGTTAAATCTCCCCAATCGGATGAATATCCAGTATCAAAGATATTAGAAACTAAATTCGCAGAACTGGGATATTTTGATTCTTCACTGTCATAACTGCTAAATTGATTTAACCCTACTTTGTACGATGAGGCTATCCAGGCATCAGAGCGTGAAGCTTCTGATATGAAAGTTTCATCTATATCCCCCTTAAACTGATAGCTTGCCCCATCAGAAGACGCTCCCATTCTAGTCTCAGTAGTTAAATTCCCATATGATGTCAAAGTATATTGTTTAATAAATTCACCATTGATATATACTCTAACAACAGATCCATTCCAACTAGCAACTAAGTAGTACCATTCCCCATAAGTGGCCTTAACGGAAGTCTGACCTGCAGACCATCCAACTCCTGTATTGGCCCCTATTGTTGCAGTCAGATAGTCACTTACGTCTACCCCCAGCCAATAATCAGAAGATCCTATACTTGTAGCTGATGCTTTATGTAAAGCACATTCGTACGTACTCCCACCGCTTGTCTTTGTAAACCATGATTCTATAGTTAACGCACTGGGATTACTAATAAAATTATTACTGATTTTAGAATAATCATTACTCCCATCATAGCTTTGTGCATAATTAATCAAACTCTCTATTTCAATAGGCTCATCAGAAGAACGTTTTACAGCATCATTACTCCCCGTACTATCCGTTATAATTCCACTAGTTATATTAGTATTATGAAATACGGCCTTATAATCAGAGCTCCACACGCCAGAAGAATCTTGAGCATCTTCAGCAAAAGTGTTTCCATAATAGAAATATATGTAGTCTTCATCTCCTATATCGATCTGAGGTATCTTCACCCATATATATGATACTCCTGTCTCATCCCATGTATCTATCTCATAACTTAATGTTGTCCCATCACCATCCATAAACCTTACATCTGACCCATCATCATTTGTTTTACTGTAATCTATATTTACACCATCTTCCAATTTGATTAATACCGGAAAGTCTACTAAGTTTTCTGGTTCTATGCCCAAATTATCAGCTGTATTATCAAAAACAATCTTTCTTCTATAGCCCCACTCTGACAAATCCCAATCTTCTGCTTCAGTAATTTCTATATATCCTTCATTTGAGTAATCCATATCTTCCTGTGACAGAAAAGTTGTTACATCTTCCATAATTACCTCGCTAGAGACACCTCCTCTCCAATCTGTTTGATTCCATTCTCTGTCTGCTGCTTTTACATTTGTTATGCCTCTATAAATTAATAACGTTAATATTGATATTGTAAGTACGATTATTGGTATAACTATCTTTCTTCTATTATTTTTATTCCTACTTTTTCCCATTTATCCTAAAAGAAACTAAATATTTTACTTAAACTCCCCAATACACTCTCTATTACTGTATCCGTACTCTTTGGTGTTATTGATGTTACACTTCCACTCTCTCCTACATTCCCTGCACCATCCTTACTCAATACCTTAAAATGATATACCTTTGATGGACTTAAGTTGCTCACTATCACTACATGCTTATACCTCATCTCCGAATCTGTTTGTGTACTGTATGGATATCCATCACTACTTGCTCCTTCTCCATACATTACCTGACTAGTGCTTGGTTCATCTGTTTCCCAATCTATTATCAACTGTGCACTCCGACCCCTATCTGATTGTACATCACTACTCTGAATATCTCCTGCACTCTTTATCCCATATACTTGCGGTGGTCTTGTATCTGTGGCTGTTGTAAATGCATACACTTCTGATGTAGCTCTATTTCCCATTTCATCTACTCCCTCTACTGTTAGTTGGTATGCACTATCTGAATCTAGGTTTTCTATCTCCATTACGTGTTCTCCTTCTATTAGTTCCATATCTACTTTATCTAGACTCTTCCCATCGTGGCTGTATTTAACTATACTGTTTACTGCTATGTTGCTTTCCCAGAACACTCCTATTGTTGGTGTTGCTACTCCTTTCTTCTCTTGGATTTTTACGTTACTCACTTGTGGTTTAGGAGGGGTTGTAAACATATGATCTTCAAATGATTCATATTCATAGCCTTCTTCATCTGTTAGTACTATTTTGTAGTGGTAGTCTGTCCCATCTTCGAGCTCTCTGAGCATTATTGAATATTCACTACTTTCTGTTGATGTGTTTATTTCTTCACTTCCTCCATATGTCTTTGTTTTTCCATATACTATACGAGCTTTTGTTGCTCCATTTGTAGTTAATTTAAGTATTGCGTAATTAAGACCTACACTATCAACTACTATGTCCTCAACCACAGGGGCAGGCTTCGTTTGGACCACAAATTCATTACTAGAACCAGTATTTCCATCTTCATCTGTCCATTTTGCTCTAACATAGTACGTTATACCTGGCAAAAGATTATTCAGATCAAGAACATGTTCTGTGGTTTGAGTAGATGTATAAATTTCAGATTCAAAATATTGACCGGACTCTATACCAAATTGTATCTTAGAATCACTATTCCTATCTGTACTCCAACTAACTGTTGCCTGTCTTGTTGTTATATCTGAAACTATTGGTTTAGAAACTAACTCAGCAGGTGTAGTGAATCTTCCTTCAGGAAGAATTTCTAAACTTACAGAGTAGCTGGGACTACTTATAGATTCATCACTACTGTCTATAGTTGCGACTCGATAGTAATATTGTCTGCTTGAAGTTGAGATATCAGAGTAAGCATTACCTGTTATTCTATCAAGTTCTGTCCATGAAATACTATCTAAACTTTTTTCTACAATGTAGCTAATATCACCATTTCCTATATATTCAGGCTTCTCCCAGGTTAAAGCAGCTCTCCATAGCTCTACTTCCTTTATAGATGTATCAGATATACTAAAGTTAAGCGGTGGATCTGGAATGTTACTATTTAATACAAAAGTCCCCTGTATTGAATTTGTTGGAGAATAATTGTCATCATTATCTATAGCCACAACATATACAATATTTTCACCTTTAACAGCACCTGTTAATAAACCCTCTGAAATATTTGTTGATAAAGTTGAATGATATATACCACCATTACTTGTTAAAGTTGAAACAGTAGATGGTGGTTGAGTATTAATCATATAGTAGTATGATTTTAAAGCTTTTTCATCACCGACTTCTGCTTCCGGCCAACTCAAAGAAAAACTATTACTCTCACTAGTATCTGGGTTTATTGTTACTACGGATTCTGCTGGGAAATTAGGTGCAGCTCCTCCATAGTTTATTCCTCCTGTTACATACGTACTTACATTACCTGCATTATCAATCGCCCTAAAGTAAATTGTATTATCACCCATCACTATATCCTCTCCATGGACATCTTCTTCAAGTCCTATCATACTTATTCCAGAACTTAAAGGGATATATGAGAGATCTAAAAAGTCATCATATGTAGTACCCCTCCAGTCCTCTAATCCTGTTGAATTTATAGAGTATTGCCAACCCAACAAATCAGATTCATTATCAGAGGCTATCGCTTGACCTGTTGTTGGCCAATTAAAAAACATATCATTCACATTTCCAAAGGCAGAACTAGGTGTAGAGATATACATCACATTATTAGGCTGAGTATTGTCATACTTAAACCATGTTAAATTTTTATAACCCGAAGGATTCTCTTTCCAATAATTGCCTGACATATCTACTGCCTGAATGCTAAAATAGTATTTTTTGTCTGTTTCTAATTCAAATCCTGAGATATTTGAGAAATCAATATAAGTATCAGTAACTATGTAAGTTGTACTATTATCATCAACACCATCATCTATTCCTACAAGTTCCCCTGAAGTAGAAGATGGCTCAAGACCATCTGTAGGTTCTGTGGAGATATCTAATTCTTCTAGAGAGATATAGTAACCCAGGAGCCCATCTCCCTCAGGATCGTCTTCACCACTAGTCCATCTTATCGTCGGTTCAAAGTTTATCCATTGCCCTTCTCCCACATTGTCATCAATATATATAGCTGTTGCATTAACAGATGGATCTGTTTGATCTGAAGGAGAAAAAGATATTGACAAGACATCTAAAGAAGTTAAATCGAACAAACCAGTCATATCTATAAAGATTCTATACTGCAGATATCTCTCTTCATCAAATACACAATTTCCTGTTTTTATATTTGTGGCATTCGCTATATCAGAACATTCAGACCACTCTAGAGCATCAGACATATCTGAGTTTTGAGCGGAACGTATCCGAATGGTTATTCCTTCATCTGCTGTAAAAGTAAGATTCCCCCAATCTGAAGGATACCCTGCATCAAAAATATTAGAAATTAAATAACCATCATTTGCATATACAAGGTCTATATCACCATATTCGATAAAATCTGAATTCATAGAAACATACATGGCTTTATTCCAAGCATATGATCTGGGTACATTAGATATCCAAAGTTCATCAATATAACCATTGTACCTACCAGCATAACCTCGACCTATTGTTGCCGACAAATCACTAGCTTCTGCATACGTATAATTTGCATTACCATATGCAGTACGAACACCATTTATATACCAAGCCAATTTCATTTCCCCACTTAAGTCTCTAACTAAAGAGACATAGTTCCACTCTCCTTCAGTTATTGTACCCGAAGAATTAAAACCTTGATATGGAGACGCGTTTCTTCCTGCCGTTCCATAGTAAAAATTAAAATAATCTGCAGGTTCTTGAGTAATAGTTCCTTCTCCGCCATATGCTTTAGCATATGGATTTTGACGTGAATTAGCTAATACTGGGAATAACCACATATTAATTGATAAATCCCCTGTTATTTGTAAGGGCTCCGTACTACCAATGTTGATATAGTCATCAACACCATCAAATTTTTGTGCATAACCACTAAAGCCTTCAATTTGCTCTGGAATATGGGAACTCGTTCCTCCTCCACCTATCCCATTGCTTCCGAGTCCTGTTGAATCATAATATTCTCCCACACTTCCTGTCCCCACTTCCCCTAAATGCCAAACAGAAGCAAACCCATTACTCCAGACATCGTTAACATTTTGATTATCTTCTGCTGAAAAATTACTATAATACATATAAATGTAATCTTCATCACCTGTATTTATCTGTGGTACTTTTACCCATATATATGAACTCCCAGATTCATTCCATTCCTCTATTTCATAACTCAGTTCCGTACCATCGGAGTCAACAAATCTAATATCAGAACCATCATCATTGGTTTCTGTATAATCAATATTTATTCCATCCTCTAATTTAATCATAATTGGGAAATCAACCAAGTCTTCAGGATTCAAACCTAATTCACTAAAGGTATTATCAAAAGAGATCTTTCTTCGGTATTTCCATTCACTTAAATCCCATTCTGTTTGTCTAGCTATTGTAAGAATTCCAATATTTGAATGATCAATATTGCTTGATTCAGAAAATGTTGTTACATCTGAAGTCACTATTTGTGAACTTATTCCGCCTGTCCAATCTGTTTGAGACCAATCCCTATCCGCCGCTTTTACGTTAGTAACACCATTATAGATAAGTATTAATAAAATTAAAGAAGCCAAAGATATGCCAATCAGGAGAAAAGTTTTATTTCTTTTTTTTTCTAATGCAGGTTGTCTATGTATCATTAACATTCTTATTCATATCTTAAAGCATCCAATGGCGACATTTTTACTGCACGTTTAGATGGATAAAGACCTGTGATAAAACCGATTAAAACAGAAACCACTATTACACTTACAATTAAATAAAGAGGTATTTTACTAATGAAAAGATACTCTCCTCCTTTAGATATCGAGACACCAGAAAGCACTAAGGAGACAATCAGTCCCATTACTGAACCCAAAATGACACCTGATGCCCCGCCAAAGAAAGCAATTAACATTGATTCCGTTATAAATAGCTTCTTTACTTCCCGGGATCTCATACCAACCGCTTTTAATAAACCAACTTCTCTTGTTCTTTCCATAAGAGATACTGTCAAAGTATTTATCATCCCCAAAACAGCAATTACGAAAGCCACTATCCCAAAGACTGCCAAACCTATTCTTAAATACAAGAAAAATTGCTCTATCTGAGAAACTGTATCTATCACTGAGCTCGTTTCCATTCCAAGAGTTTCTATTTCCATTCGTACAGATGTCATATCTGCAGATTCATCTAATACTACCAGTGTCTCTGAGTAATTTGACACTCCTAGGTTCATGGCATCATTTATGGAGAAATACATTATGGGAGACGAGCCATCAGAAACAACACCACTTACTACATATTCTACCCTATCATCATAGACCCCAGCGACATCTTCATCTTGACCAGATATTATTTCCTCTTCTTCATCAACGGGAATAAATTCCAACTCCAGTGTCTGCTCAATAATACTATCAATATCTGTTATGGCTAGCATACTTAATACATCCTCACTAATAACAATTTCCTGCTGTTCACCTTCAAAATTTTCTCCTCCTAAAAAAGTCTCTTTTGTTACTGATAAATACTCAGGCTCTACACCATAAGCCACTATATCTGTTTGAGAATCTTCATAAAAGATTGTGGCAGCAACATTAATTAAAGGATAGGTTTCTGCTACACCTTCAATACCATTTATAATTTCATATCTTTCCTTATCCAAAACCACCTCACTTCCTACAATAGGGTTAACATTAACTTGCTGCATTTCTTCTATCTCTGCGACCTCATTTATAACAAGATTTTCAAGCCCATATCCTAAAGAAAGTAGAAATGTTATAAAACCAATACCAACACCTACTCCTAATATTGTAATTATACTTCTAGATTTCTTTTCCGCTAAATGGCTTAGGGATATCTCTCCCAAATCCCAGCTATTAATACTTGATTGTTCCTTTTTTCCTTCTCCCTCAAGTCTATTAAATATTTTTATTATTAAATTACTAATCTTTTCTGATAGTCTAGATTTTTTAAAAAACAAATATTCTAATACATATACAGGAAAATATAAAAGCAGTAATAAAATCATTGACAATGTAAAAACCATTACAAACTTTATTGAATCTATAATCTGCAAAAATTTCTCCTTACCCCTCTTTCTTACATCATCCTGATAATGAAGAGGATGAGGAGCCTTTTGTTTTTCTTTATCTTTCTCAGTCTGTCCATCCCCAATAAACTTTTCTAAATCCTCTATAGTTTTTCTTTTTAAATCATCCACATTTTTCTTTGTTACTTTTACATTCTTTTTTATTTCCCCATCTAACATAAAAAGTACTCTGTCAGCAAATTCAAAATATTCAGGATTGTGGGTTACCATCACAATTGTTTTACCATTGTCAGATAACTCTTTAAGTATATCCATGACTTTTAATCCATTTTTAACATCAAGATTGCCTGTGGGTTCATCAGCAATAATTAGTGATGGATCACTCATCAAGGATCTTGCCAGACTTATTCTTTGTTGCTCACCAGATGATAATTCATACGGTTTATAATCAGCTCTATGAGTCATCCCAACCAGTTCCAGTTTTTTCATAGATAAGGCTTCTGACTTTTCTTTATCATATCCTAAAAGACTCCCTATCAATGCAACATTATCTAAGACATTCAAAGACTTAATCCAATTCTGCTGCTGGTAAATAATTCCAACATTCCTTTTCCTAATTACTGCTCGTTCGTCTGAGTCCAACGTCCAAATATCAATATCTTTAAACTTAATATTCCCCTCATCAGGATGCTCCAAACCAATCAGAGTATTTAAAAAGGTCGATTTTCCACAACCAGAAGGTCCAAAAAGTATAACAAATTCTCCTTGATTAATTTCTAAACTAATATTTTTGAGGACAGTAGTATATCTATCACCCGTTTCAAAACTTTTCCATACACTAGTTGAAACAATTATGGTTTTAGTAGACCTCTTTTCTTCTTGGGCAGATTTATCCATCATTATATTTATAGTAGCAGAGACAAAGGAATACTACAAGATATTAGAACATCTAAAAAAGCATCTAATTAATAATGTTACATATATTCAGGGGAAGTTAGTGTGAGTTTTTAGTTCTGTAGGTTAAAATAACAGAACTGATATAGGTAGATATTGGAACAACTAGAAGCAAGGACATACTTACTGCCAGAGTACGTGCTATTTCCTCAGAAATTACATCTATACTCACTAATGTTCCCATATCTCTATTGCTTAAATAGAGAAGGGCAACTAATGGAAGACTTGAACCAGCATAGACTATGAAAAGAGTATTAATCATAGAGGATACATGCTCCTTGCCTACATTCATAGTTTTTTTATGAAGCTCTCGGGCATTAAGCCTATTATCAGCATTATATATTTCATACATGCTAGCAACCTGTCCAATTACTACATCATCTAAAACTCCTGCTGCTCCTATGAGAATTGAAATGAAGAAAAGTATTTTAATATTCAGATCCCCATTTAGTTGACTAGATAATAAATAGGCTGTTTCGTCACCAAGTCCATTAATATTTAAAACATTTACTAACAACCATGATAGTATAGATACAATAACCACACCCAGTAGTGTAGATATAAGAGCGATTGTTGTTAATTTCCTGAATCCATGAGAGAGATACATACCAATAACTAGAATTAACAGAATCCCTATATAGCCTATTACAATTGTATTTCCAGAATTAATAATCTGAGGGATTACAAAGAAATATATGATTGCAAAACTTCCTACAAGACTCAAAACTGACCCCAAGCTCTTCCAACCTCCTATCAGAATTGCTAGAGTTATAAACGCAAGAGTGCATATTAGAATAGTACTTCCCCTATCATATCCTGTTATACTCCATGTATCTTCCCCATCTAAATCCTGGAGTGCTGTAAGGTAAACAGAGTCTCCTATTTTAAAAGGTCGGTCAGAAGCCTCTAATATAGACGACATCGTTTTTACAATCCTATCATCCTCTTTTAGAACTACTGTATATGTATAGCATACATAGCTTTCATCAATACCCTCTTCACAATCTACAATATTTACCTCCTGAATTTTTCCTTTGAATATTTCTGTATCTTCAGTTTGTGCATATAGAGGAAGTGTCGAAGTAACCAGAAGAACTATTGCGAATAGGATTTTTTTCATGTTCATAATGATAACTGATATACTAACTTATGACAAATATTATCAGACCGACAAGGCTAGAAATAGATCTAAAAGCTTTGGATCATAATGTTAAGGTTATTAAAGCCAGGACAGGAAATAGAAAAATAATGATTATAATAAAAGCTAATGCTTATGGCCATGGAATTTTGAAAATCTCACAGCATTTAAAAAATCATGTAGATTATTTCGGTGTTGCTTTTATAGAAGAAGCTATCAAACTTAGAAGAGCAAGAATCAAAATACCTATACTCGTTTTAGGAGGTCTTGACAATAAACAGATAACCATGTTTTTAGAAAATGATGTAACTATGACCGGCTCATCTATAGAAAAGCTTAAAGCAATTTCACAAGAAGCTGAAAAGTTAAAAAAGAAGGCAAAAGTTCATCTTAAAATTGACACAGGGATGGGAAGAATCGGTGTCCAGTGGGATAGAGTTGATCCTTTTTTAGAAAAAGCTTTTACTCTGCCCAATCTTAAAATAGAAGGAATATTTTCTCATTTTGTTAATTCTTCATCAGATCTTCACCTTACAAAGATTCAAATAGAGAGGTTTAATAAAGTACTTAAGAAACTTGATGAGTATATAGACCGAGACGATATTCTTATTCATTTATCTAATTCCGGGGGTATAGCAAATGAACTTAAGAAAGCTTACTTTAATATGATCCGCAGTGGATTGTCCATTTACGGTTACTCCCCTATTATAAAATTCCAAAAGAAGCTTATTCCTGTCATGACCTTTAAAACGAAAGTATCATACTTCAAAGTGTTAGATAAAGGTTCAACCATAGGATACGATGCTACATATACAACTAAAGAGAAGACCAGAATAGTAACACTTCCTGTTGGTTATGCTGATGGATATGCGAGATCTTTATCAAACAAAGGAGAAGTAATTATAAGAGGAAAGAAATATCCTATTGCAGGACGTATATGCATGGATCAGTGTATGGTAGATATTGGTTCTGATGGTGAAGCATACAATGGGGATGATGTACTGCTCTGGGGGAGTAATGGAAAGGATAAAATAGATCTGTGGAAAGTCAGCAAACTAGCAGATCGATCAATATATGATATGCTTTGTGGTATTTCTCAGAGGGTTCCTAGAGTATATATAAATTAATCCCAGAGATTTTCAGGATATTCTCCTTTCTCAACCAATTCTTTAAGTTTAGTTCTTACAACTTCTGCATCTTCTGGATAAGTCACTCCAAACCACGTTGATGGTGTCTCCAAAACTTTCATCCTTATTTCCTTCTGATCTATAAGATCACTAAATATTATTGGCAATAAAAACTCACCTTGTAATTCATCTTTATTATCCTTAAGAAACTCTCCAAATTTACCAGCAAATTTAACAAATACTTCAGGATGCACACAAAACATATTCATAGAAATTAAAGCCCTATCCGGGATACCCTTAACTGGTCTACCATCCCATGTTACTCCATTTATTTTCCCATCTTCATCTCTTTTCATTTCAAAAGTCTCCTGTATACCTACTAACAAATCATCTCTAACTGTACAAATCCCTCTCTTGACAGAACCTGCATCACTTAAAACATTTTCCAATCTGTATGCAGGAATTGCATATATTTCTTCGGTACAATCATCTCTCAAGAACTTAGCAGAAATCTCAAAAGATTCCCTGCCATAAAAATCGTCCCCATTAATTATCAGGAAAGGTTTGTTAATAGCATCTCTTGCACACAATAAAGCATGACCCGTTCCCCAAGGCTTAGTTCTTTCAGGATTTCTTTTATACCAATCAGGAAGCATATCTACTGTCTGAAAACAATACTCTATCTTTATTTTATCGTCATATTTATTTAGAAATATCTCTTTAAACTCCTCTTTCATATCCGGTCTGATAACAAATACCACTTTATCAAAACCTGTTTTTATAGCGTCATATATCGAGTAATCTATTATAGTTTCTCCATTAGGACCAAAACCCTCCATCTGTTTTAAACCTCCATATCTGCTACCCATACCTGCTGCCAAAACAAATACTGTAATTTTAGAGTCCATAAATATAATCAAATAATTTAGTTATATATATTATCCTAAATTAAAATCCCTGGCTATTGCTCATTATATCTTCAATTTTCTCCTGTATAGAAGATGGCATTTCTTTAATTGAATCATTAACAAAGCCCTTTACTATTAACTCTCTAGCTCTATCTTTGTTAAGACCCTTCGTTTGTAGATACTGTATTTCCTCTTTAGAAATTTTCCCTATAGATGCTTCATGTGATAATTGAACCGTGCTATTACCAGCTTTAAGCAATGGTACAGTCTCTACTTTCCCATCATCTCCCAAAAGAACTGCATTACACTCTATATGTCCTTTAGCTTTATCTCCATTTCCAATAATTTCTGTAATCGTTTTGTAATTCCCTCCTTTTGAAATAACACTGGAGAGTATCTCTCCACGGCTACCCCCTCCTTTCAGAAAAACTTTTCCCCCTACATTCAAACTACTGCCTGGATGAGAATATACCAATGATTGAATTACTGCTTTACCTCCTTTTTTAACAAAAATCTCTGGATTACTACTAATTTCCTGAACTTTCTCCCATACAACATAGTTGGACATAAACACACCGCCTTCATCTACATAGACTTTCAATTTGGGAAATACCTTAGACGTCTCTCCCCAAGAATGAATCATATTAAATGTTACTATGGAATTTCTTCCAACAAATATATCTGTGACTGCATTATGAATATTGCTTTTAACATGTGTACTTGAAAGACAGCCCGTAAATATACTTAATTCAGAATTATCTTCTACAATAACTACATTTTTGACATTTTGCTTAAATCCGGACTGAGATGTGAGGAAACAGGTTTGTACAGCACTTTGGGAATTCTTGGAAAGTAGGATTAAATATCCTGTATATTCTTTAAAAGGATTTTTCTGTAAATTGTATCCTTTTATAAATTTCTCTACCGCAGGACTCTTAATATCTAAAACCTGCAATTCTTTTGTAGATGTCTCTGTTGGAAGAGAATCATTATCATTAAGTACTATATATGGGTTCATTCCAACATTGCTGTAGTTTTCAAGAAAATCCTCAAGGTTCATCATAGATTTGCATTATCACAATTTATACATGCCTCATATCCCTTTTCAGTAATACATTTCCATATTTTCTCAGGTTTGTTTCTACATATGATTTTACCTTTGAGTACAACATATGCCGCATCAAACTCCAATTCTTTAAGAATAGCTCCCGTGTGAGTTGTAACTACAATACTTTTATCCCTGCCTGCTGTATTGAGGTATTTAGCAATCCTCTTCATATTCTCAAGATCCACTCCTGAATCAAGTTCATCTAAAAGATATGTGTAAATGTTGGGTAAAAGAGAAAGGGTGAATAGCTCTGCGCGCTTAATCTCCCCTCCAGACAAAGTGCAGTTAATATCCCTATCTAACAATTCATCTATACCTAGCTGTTTGGCAGCATTCTTCATTTCTTCATACGCAAAATCATACTGATCAATTAGATCCTCAATGGTGACTCCCTTAATTCCTACACTTTTTTGGGCGATATAGCCTAGTCCCATTTTTACTCTCTCATCAATACTTTTCCCTTTCAAGCTTTTTCCATTAACCTTTATGCTTCCTTTTTTAACATGATAATCTCCTAGACCCATTATTACCTTAAAGAGTGTACTTTTCCCAGAACCATTGGGGCCAAAGAGTACAACCCTTTCTCTATCTTTAATTTCAAGATTAATATCCTTTAAAATTTCTCCATTCTCTGCCTTTACTGTTAGGTTTTTTATTGAAATCATGCTAGATTATATTAAAATACGATATAATTGACCATATGGATATATCTGAATTTAAGACATTAAAAGATCTCCATGAGTATTACAGTGTGAATAATAGCTGTAAATTAAAAAACATTGCCACTCAGCCTGTATATGAACTAGAATCGCCTAAATCAGGGATTGTATTCATAGGTGAAGCACCAGGAAGAGAAGAAGACAAACAGGGGAAGCCTTTCGTAGGAGCCGCAGGCCGACTACTCGATGAAATGCTTAAAGATATAGATTTTACCAGAGAAGATGTCTATGTATCCAATGTCGTAAAATACAGGCCTCCTAGCAACAGAGAGCCTACAGGAGAAGAAAAGGATGCATGCAGACGATGGCTTAATGCAGAACTTCTGTTTATCGAACCAAAAGTGATTATAACCCTGGGTAGTCATGCACTTGACAGGTTCTCTCCGGGAGCAAAAATATCTGCTGTACACGGTACTGCTTTTTCTCATCCTTCACACATACCTATTTTTGCAATGTATCATCCGGCAGTAGCACTTTACAATCCATCTCAAAAAACTATACTCAAAAAGGATTTTAAAAAACTAAGACAGTTTATTAACAATGATTACAAATTAGGAGCAAAGGAAATAGAAGAACCGGAAGTTGATAAAGAAAAACAGAAAGCTATTGATGATATATTAAATCTCTAAAAGACTAAACAGTTGATATAATACAGAATGAAAAATGCTTTAGAGATTTTTAAAGAAATAGAAAAACAGAGAAAATGGAAGGAAAACTCCTTACAAAAGATTCTTAAAAAATACCCAAAGGAAGGAAAAGGATTGTATAGACATGATGAATTAGTAGAAGCATATAATAAACTTATCCAAGAAGAAGAACTTCAGAAAAATAAAATAATTGAAGATAGGATAAGGATGAAGCCTATTCGTACACTATCAGGGGTTGCTACTGTTACAGTCCTTATGAAACCTTACCCGTGCCCGGGAGAGTGTATCTTCTGTCCAAATGAGTATAATATGCCTAAAAGCTATATATCCTCCGAACCTGGCGCTCAAAGAGCTTTAACGCATAACTTCGATCCATATGATCAGACAAAATACAGAATACAAGCATTACAAAATATCGGTCATAATACAGATAAAATAGAATTAATAATTCTGGGAGGAACCTGTTCTGCATATCCAAAAAGCTATCAGATATGGTTTGTTAAAAGATGTTTTGATGCAATGAATAGTTTTGATAAAAATTCCACAGTTGAGGATATAGATGAGAAAGATATCACCTGGGATGATTTAAGAAAAGTTCAAGAATTTAACGAAACAGCTAAATACAGAAATGTAGGTTTAGTGTTTGAAACAAGACCTGATTTTATAACAGAAGATGAAATTATCAGGCTCAGAAAATTAGGTACAACTAAAATGCAGATAGGAATACAGTCGTTAAATAACAGAATTTTAAAAATTAATAAAAGAGGA
>Ga0272443_10002230_pt1 | contig 25324 bp, 16 predicted proteins | sample SSMAcet12_FD_193581 | JGI IMG/M metagenome (GOLD analysis project Ga0272443, IMG submission 193581) | Marine sediment archaeal communities from Little Sippewissett salt marsh, Falmouth, MA, United States - SSM-Acet-12 | ecosystem: Environmental > Aquatic > Marine > Wetlands > Sediment ...
CCAAACAAGTTTGGGACGGCCACCCTCGTGTTGTGACCTTGCTCTATATTAATATGTTCGAGGCGGGTCTTGCGCGAGTATGCGAGCGTGTGACCCGCCGTGGCGAATCAGAGATTCGCCGTTTTGGCAGTTGGACATTTTCCTCGAACGTTCCGCCCCAAACAAGTTTGGGACGGCCACCCTCGTGTTGTGACCTTGCTCTATATTAATATGTTCGAGGCGGGTCTTGCGCGAGTATGCGAGCGTGTGACCCGCCGTGGCGAATCAGAGATTCGCCGTTTTGGTAGTTGGACATTTTCCTCGAATGTTCCGCCCCAAACAAGTTTGGGACGGCCACCCTTGTATTGTGACCTTGCTGTATATTTAGGTGTTTTTGTCGTGTTTGTCACATAGTGTCATTCCTTTTTTGGCTGTACTATTATTGTTGTCATGCGATTATGGCAAAATGGGTTCGTTTCGTTTTTTTTGTCAATTCCAGGTGTGATCGGCGGGCCCTCATTGCAAATCCTGAATTAATATGAAGGAGACCCGCCGGGTGTCGGGTTCGGTGACCCGACACCACATTGGAAGAAGTAGGTCGGGTTCCGAGAGAATTAGCGAAGCGCATGAACGAGAAACCCGACATGATTGATTAAGCAGAGAAATTAGGATGGCAGGAGTCCAGAGACTCCTTCCCTACAAAGACTGCGAACAGGAAGATGCCAAGCCAAAGCTTGAACTCCCAACAAAGAAACTGGAGTTATTTTCGATTTCTGAATCGTAAACAGGAAATTATTCGCCGGTGTCTTTTTTGACCCAGGCCTTGACCGAGACAATACGCTGACCGTCGGTTTTCTCGACCTCGAGCAATATATCTTTCCAGCGCATGACCGTTCCGGCGGTCGGAACCGAGCCGACCAGATCATAGAGCAATCCTCCGACCGTCTCGAACTCGCCCATATCGTACTCGAGCTCGAACTCATCGACCAGTTCCTCGATCGGCAGGTTGGCATTGACCCGCACCGAGTTGTCGGAAAGATGTATGATCGGGTCCTTTTCGAAATCATGCTCGTCCTGGATCTCGCCGACGATCTCCTCGAGAATATCCTCGAGCGTTACCAAACCGGCGGTGCCGCCGTACTCATCGACGACAATGGCGATATGCACCTTGTTGGTTTTGAACTCGGAGAGAAGGTCGGATATTTTTTTCTTCTCGGAGACAAGGAACGGTTCGCGCATGTAGGCGGTGAGATCGAAGCTCCCTGATTCGCTGACATGCCCGGTGAAGAGATCCTTGACATAGAGGATGCCGATGACATTATCGATGGTGTCGTCATAGACCGGGTAGCGGGAGAAACCGAACTCGCGCGTCTGATTTATTATGTCGTCCATGTCGGCGTCCCGCGCGATACCCTTGATATCCACACGGGGAACCATCACCTCGCGCACCTCGGTAACATCAAGCTGGAATATCTGCCCGATCATCTCTTTCTCATCCTCTTCGATAATCGGCTCGGCCATCCCGGCCTGATCGGCCAGCGTTTCGATGGCGCGCTCGATGATATCTTCTTTTTGTTCCTCGGGAATCACCTTATCGGTCTTGCCGGCGAAAATGTTCCCGTAGAGATGGACGATCGGTTTGAAAATGATATAGATGCTCACGTAGAGCGGGAGATATTTGACGATCTGGTTGTCGTTGAGACGCAGGACCCTTCGGCGCGGCAGGATTTCGATAAACACCAGGTAAAGGATCCAGACGAGGATCAGCCCGATTATATATGTCGGAGCGATTTCGGCTCCGAGCCATTCGATGAGACGGTTTGAAGTCAGCACCGACAACAGCAATAGGAGAAGCAGGGTGAGCGATTTGAAGACAATAATCAACTGCATCGAAATGCGCGGACTGTCGAGAATTTCGGCGAGATATTTCTGCCGGAAACCGGACAGCTTTTCGGCGACATGTTCGATACGTTCCGGTTCGATATATGCCACCGACGAGTACAGCGAAAGGACATAACCGATATAGAGCAGGAGAAGCGTCAGCGCCGCGTATATTACCAGTGTCATTGTCACAACCTCGCCATGTATGATTTTTCTCTGGCACGCATTATCGCGGCATCTTTTTCTTTCATGTGGTCGTAGCCGAGGAGATGCAGAAAGCCGTGGCAGCAGAGATGGATTATTTCGCGCTGGAAGCCGGTTTTGTCGGCCGCGGCGTTTTTGGCGGCGGTGTCGGTGGAGATGTATATTTCGCCGAAGACGGCCTCGTCGCCCGGTTCATCGTCGATATTAAACGAAAGGACATCGGTCGGGCCGGTTTTGTTTCTGTAGCGGCGGTTAAACGCGGCCATTTTGCGGTCGCGGATAAAGACAATATTGACCGTACTCTCCGGAGGTTCCTCGTCTTCCTCGATCATTTCGATAAGCGTCATAATCTTTTTACGGGGAATCCTGCGATTGGATTCGGAAATTATATTAACGCGCATTTATTTTTCCTCATCTTTATCAGGGTACTCGATTCGATGATGGAAGGCTCCGATCAGCACCTGCGTGAACGACTCGCGAATCATGGCCAGGTCCTTGAGCGTCAGGGGGCACTCTTCCAGTTCGCCGGACTGGAAACGGTCGTTTATTATATTCTGAACCAGGTTTCTCAGGCGGGCCGGTTTGGGATCGGTGAGGGTCCGGCTGGCGGCCTCGACCGAATCGGCCAGCATGACGATGGCGGTTTCGCGTGTCTGCGGTTTCGGCCCGGGATAGCGGAACTCCTCCTCGGGCGGGTTTTCGACACCCAGTTCTTTGGCTTTATTATAAAAGTACGACATAATCATGGTGCCGTGATGTTCCTCGATGAAATTGAGAACCTCGTCGGGGAGATCGGCCTCCTCGCCGATCTGTCTTCCCTTTTTGAGATGGGAGGTCAGCACGATGGCGGACATGGTCGGCGTCAGGGTTTCGTGTTTGGATTTGATACCGAGTTGGTTTTCGACAAAGTATTCGGGTATCTCCATTTTCCCGATATCGTGGTAATAGGCGCCGACCCGGGCCAGCAGCGGGTTGGCGTCGATCGCCTTGGCGGCGGCCTCGGCCAGGTTACCGATCTGGAAAGAGTGGTGGAAAGTCCCGGGCGCCTCGAGGGCGAGTCGTTTGAGAAGCGGGTTGTTCAGATCGGACAGTTCCAGCAGGGTGATGTTGGTGGTAAAACCAAACAGCGATTCGAATACCGGCAGAATACCCATAGCCAGAAGCGGCGACAGAACGGCATTGGCCCAGCCGAATCCGAGCAGATTAAGAACGCTGTCCGACTGTGCCACTTTGAACGATTCCATGACCAGTATCAGGGTGGTGTAGGTCAGGAGAAGATACAGCACCGCTTTGAAGAAATCGGAGCGGCGACGCACTTTCTGAATCGAGTAGCACGACACGATCCCGACAATAATGGTAATCAGAGTTATGGGAAAATTAAAACGGTGCAATATTCCCAAAAGGAGGGCGACGATAAAGGTATTGAAGGTTCCGATTTCGGCATCAAAGAGGACGGTGATCAATATGGAAAATATGGCCACAGGGAAGAGATAAACCGACAGTTCCCATCTGATGCCGACAAAATATATCAAAACGAGTTCCAGACCATAGACAAAGAAGAGGGCGAGGATTTTCGGATTCGACAGATAGATTTTCTGCTGGAAGTAGAAAAGATAAAGATAGAGCGCGAGGAAACAGGCAATAATCAGGACAAACCGAACCAGGTCGGGAATAAGCGGTGTAAACCAGCTTTGTTCTTCCGAGAGCACTTTTTCCTGTTCGTACATTTCTTCCAGAATTTTTTCCTGTCTCGGCGTCACTCGCGAACCGGCGCGGACGATAACATCGCCGACCGCGACAACTTCGCTGATTCCCGAAATTTCCTCCATCACCTGCCGTTTTCGCAGTTCCATCTCCTCGATATTGACATCGAGATTGGGGACGATGAATTCGCGGCCGTATTCGTAGTATTCATCGACATCGAAAGAATCGATCAGGTAGCGGTTATTGAGCGCCGAGAGAAAATTCACATAGGCCAGCGAGAGATCGAGGACCTTGTCGCGGACGATGAATATATCGCGTTTACCGATTCTGACCACCACGGAATTATTTTTGACATCCGGCAGGACATCGCGGTCGGCCAGGACGCCGGTGAAATAGATGCGGTTTTTGAGGATATCACCGATAATCGACTTGGTGTATTTTATATTTTCATTGGTCAACAGCCGTTCGATGGTGGCAGGTCTTATATACGGGTACTCGTTTTGCATGGTTGTTTTCAGCGAATCGGCGACAAGATTCAATTTATCCTGCGGCAGACTGTTGGCGGCCATGACCGAGTCGATTTTACCGGCGATCTGCCCGCCCCGATCCATGAAGCGGTCGAAGCGCCCCAGGGTCGAATCGACCAGGTCGGTGTTATATTCGATAATGGTCGGGATGGCATTAGCGGCCGCTTCGCGTTCCTCGCGCAGTTCATCCTCGGATTTTTTTATGGTGAACTGGAACGGCGCGATCAGGTCCTTCTGGGCGACCTCTCCCTTACGCGGGAAATCGAACGGTCGCAGGAAATTCTCGGCCGGGTACAGAAACGCAATCAACGATGCCGCCAGAAGGAGCATCAGGTATTTGTTGATTTTGCTGCTGGTCCGGGTGGTCGCGGATTGACGCGTCTCAGCCTTGACCTTCAGGAATCTCTTGACCAGTCTTTTTAATCTTATCAGGATTCGATACATATATCAGGGGATATCCCTATCTACCCCTTTCGGCGCTTTTTTTCGAACTTCTCATAAGCACGAATTATCTTTTGCACCAGCGCATGGCGCACGACGTCCTTGTCGGTTAAATATACGAATTTTATACCGTTGATATCTTTCAGTATTTTTTGAATTACGACAAGCCCGGACGACTTGTTCTGATCCAGATCGATCTGGGTAATATCGCCGGTGACCACCGCCCGCGAACCTTCGCCGAGACGGGTCAGGAACATTTTCATCTGGGCCGGGGTGGTGTTCTGGGCCTCGTCGAGAATGACGAAAGTATGATTCAGCGTCCTTCCGCGCATAAAGGCGAGCGGGACAATTTCGATAACGCCGAGATCTATAAGCTTTTTAATTTTCTCGGCCTGCATCATCTCATGAAGAGCATCGTAAACCGGCCGCAAATACGGATCGACTTTGGCCCTGATATCGCCGGGCAAAAAGCCGAGCGATTCGCCCGCTTCGACCGCCGGGCGAACCAGCACGATACGATTGACCTGTTTATCCTTGAGAGCCGAGACGGCGACGGCGACAGCCAGATATGTCTTGCCGGTACCGGCCGGGCCGATGGAGAAAACGATATCGTTTTCCTCGATACTGTCCAGATAATACTTTTGTCCGACCGTTTTGGGTCGCACCTCGCGTTTGAGATGCGCCAGCGTATGCGGTTCCTCGGCGATAATCGACGCCGGGCCGCCCTGTCCCTCGCGAACCATCTCCATCGAGTAGTTGAGATACTGCTCGGTGATGTATTCGCCGTGGCGCACCCTGGTGATCAGGTCGTTGAAAAGTTCGATAACCTGCCGAACCTCATTTGATTCACCCTCGATGATAACAATATTGCCGCGGGAGATAATAGTCGCCGCGAATGACTTCTCGATCAGGCGCAGAAAAACATCATTCTGCCCGAAGACGAGCCGCGGATCGATATCGTCGATCTCGTATGTTTTTGAAATTTTTTCCACTGAATCAGATTGCATATATGCCACTAATATAAGATAACTCAGGATTTTCGCAAGCCCAACTCGCGAAGCTGTTCGGGATCGATATCCGACGGCGCTCCATCCATAAGCGACTGGGCGGTTGCGGTTTTGGGAAACGCGATAACCTCGCGGATCCCCTCGGCCCCGGTCATAAGGGCGACAATGCGGTCCAGACCGGCGGCAATACCGCCGTGCGGCGGCGGGCCGTACTCGAGCGCCCGCAACAAAAAGCCGAACATTTTTTCGGCCCGTTCATCCGACATACCGAGAATATTCAATATCTTCTGCTGTATGTCGCGGCGGTGGTTACGGATACTCCCCGAAGCCAGTTCGACCCCGTTGAGCACCATATCATACTGCTCGGCCCGCAATTTACGCAGCGGGTGGTTCAGGTCGCTGATCGGGAGTTCGCAGTTCTCGGCTTCTTCCAAAAAATGCATGTCCTCGTCAACCGGCGCCGAGACAATATTATGCATCGCCTCGAGGCGGTCATCTTCCTCATTGTACTCGAACGACGGGAAACGGGTAACCCAGCAGAACCGCCAGGCGTCTTTATCTATAAGTTTTTGTTCATGGCCGAGATTGAGGCGTATCTGCCCGAGGATGGTTTCTGTTTTCAACCGGGCGTCGGATATAATAAAAACGGCATCGCCGGTTTCGGCTCCGGTTTTTTGGCAGATTTTGTCCTTCACCTCATCGCCGATAAATTTCAGGATGGGCGATTTGTCGCCTTTTTCCTGACGGAGAATATAAGCCAATCCCCCGGCTCCCTGCTTTTTGGCGAAATCGATCAACTGGTCGATCTGTTTTCGCGAATATGAACCGCCGTCTTTAAGACACAGCGCTTTGACGACCCCGCCCTTTTTGACGACATCGGCGAAGACCTTAAAATCACAGTCGGCGACAATATCGGTGATGTCGATAATCTCCATACCGAACCGCAGATCGGGCTTGTCTATCCCCCAGCGGTTCATGACCTCTTCGTATTCATACTGCGGGAACGGTGTCTCGATTTTTACGCCAAGAACCTTCTGGAACAGATCGGCCATCATCCCTTCGGCGACGGCAAAAATATCACCTTTGGTCACAAATGACATCTCGATATCGATCTGGGTATGCTCCGGCTGGCGGTCGGCGCGAAGGTCCTCATCGCGCAGGCACCTTGCAAGCTGAAAATATTTATCGAATCCCGAAATCATGAGAATCTGTTTCAGCAACTGCGGCGACTGCGGGAGAGCGTAAAATTTGCCCTTCTGGACGCGGCTGGGGACAACATAATCCCTCGCCCCTTCGGGGGTCGAGCGCATCAACAGGGGCGTTTCTATTTCATAAAAGCCCTTACCGGAGAGATAATTGCGTATCGCCATCGTCGCCTCATGACGAACCCGTATTTTTTCCTGCAACGGCCTCCGCCTGAGATCGAGATATCTGTATTCCAGTCTCAAAACCTCACTGGCATCGACCTCATCGACAATCTCGAAAGGCGGGGTTTTAGACTCGGAAAGCAGGGTTATTTTATCGGCCTCGACCTCGATTTGGCCGGTTTTCATACCCGGATTATCCGTCCCGTCGGGTCGTTTTCCGACCACCCCCGAAACGGAAACCACGAATTCGTGGCGCATTTTAGAGGCCGTGTCAAAAAGTTCGGGATCGACTTTTTCAGGGTTGAAAACCACCTGGGTCAGTCCGTAGCGGTCACGGATATCAAGAAAAAGAAGCCCTCCGAGGTTCCGATATTCCTGTATCCAGCCATTCAGAGTGACTTTTTCGCCGATATTTTCAATTGTTAACTGGCCGCAATTATGGGTCCGTTTAAGACTTTTGAACGACTGCAATTAAACTCCAATAACTTTTTATCGTTTCACTATTTAGTTCGGCATTTAAAATACCAATTTAAGCATATAAATTGATTACGCTTAGCCGTCGAAATTAACTAAACATAAACAAAATGTCAATAGGAACGAATTTTATTACATTTTGTTATAAGGGCGGAAAGAAGGAGTAAATAGGACTTGACAAAAGGAAAACCGGGAATATAATGGCTTCAAGTATAAGGGCTTGAGGCCGATAGAAAAGTTAGATTATGAATATTTCGAGATTTTTATCGGAAGACTTGATCGATCTCGACTTCAGGGTCGATCAGGAAGAACCGCCGGAAGATTCGAATTCGAGTAAATGGCGCCAGCGGAACAAGGAACGTGTGCTCGAAAAGCTGGTTAAGTTACTGGAAAGCACCGGCCGGACCGGCAACGGTTCGAAGCTTTTGACCGATTTTGTCAATCGGGAGAAAAAAGCGACGACCGGTATCGGATCGGGTATTGCCGTCCCACATATCCGGAGCATGCAGGCCAAGGAGTTCATTATCGGATTCGCCCGTTCGGCGGATGGTTTTGATTTCGAGTCACTCGACGGTGAGCCGACACATATGTTTTTCGTAATGGCGGCCCCGCCTTATGACGATGATTTGTATTTGAAAGTGTTCAAAGCCTTATCGGAAAACCTCCAGTATGAAGATTTCCGCAATGAATTAATGTCGGCGGAAGAACCCTACGATATTATCAGGGCTTTCAGAAACGTCGAATAGACTGCCTAACGTTTATATTTCCCCATCAGTTGGGTTTCGGCCAGAATATGGCCCTCCATATTCCCCATCAGCAAATCGGCGGTGACACCTTTATCGATTACCTTTTTTTCCAACTCAATTAAGGTATCCAGCGCATAGAGTTTAAAAAAGTAACGGTGAGCCGGACCCGGCGTCGGACACGGCCCGCCATAGCCGAACCGTTTGAAGTCGTTAATCCCCTGAATTGCGGTGGACGATGAGTCGGCGCCGATGCGCGGGCTCACATCGTGTTTTATCCCCTCGGGCAATTCGGTCAGGCCGGGATCTATATTAAATATCACCCAGTGAACCCAGGTCCCCATCGGCGCATCGGGATCATCGCAGATAAGGGCCAGAGATTTTGCACCGTCCGGCACATCCGAGAAGATCAATGTCGGGGAAACATCGATATTGTCACAGGTGTACTTTGCGGGAATCATCCCCGTATCGGTAAATGCAGAACTGGTTAACTGCATTTTATGCTCCTTTAGTATATGTGAATTGTCTTTCTCATTCGACCGGCCCATATTTATCATAAAAAGAAAAACAAAACAGACAACCGGTAATATATATTTGATTAACATTTGAAATCCCCTCGTAGTAAATACGAAAAATCATGATTTGCCCGTAATAAAATGCTGATATTCAGACAGATATATATACGCAGCGAATCAGCGAGAATATGATAACGGGCCGCCTGTATATTGCAGACGACCCGTCATAATTTTAGACTTCCATTATGTTACGAGGGCTTATCTTCGGCAGATTTACCCTTATCGACGAAAGCCTCGAGCAGTTTCAGCGGTATCGGAAAGACGATTGTCGAGCCTTTGTTGGCGGAGATTTCGGTCAGGGTCTGAAGCATACGCAGGACCAGCGCCTGCGGGCCGGTGGCGATAATATTAGCGGCATCGGCGAGTTTTTGCGATGCCTGGAACTCACCCTCGGCGTGAATGACCTTTGATCTTCGTTCACGTTCGGCTTCGGCCTGTCGCGCGATGGCGCGCGTCATCTCCGGGGGCAGATCGACATTTTTGACCTCGACCACCGAGACCTTGATACCCCACGGTTCGGTTTGATGGTCGATGATTTTCTGCAGTTCCTGATTGATCTTATCCCGGTTGGAAAGGAGTTCATCGAGTTCAACCTGCCCCAGCACCGAGCGAAGAGTGGTCTGGGCGATCTGAGAGGTGGCCTCGAAGAATCTTTCGACGGCCACGATGGCCTTATTCGGATCCATGACGCGGAAATAAACGACCGCGTTGACTTTGACCGAGACGTTATCGCGCGTGATGACATCCTGCGGGGGAACATCGAAAGTGATGGTTCGCAGATCGACGCGTTGCATGCGATCGATGAGCGGTATGAGCAGGATAATACCGGGTCCCTTGGCCCCGATCAGGCGACCAAGTCGGAAAACGACACCCCGCTCGTATTCTTTGAGTATCCGGATGGCGTTGGCCAGCAGGATCAGAATAAAAAACGCGGCAAAGGCCAGACCGGCAAATGACAACGGCATATTATAACCTCCCTCTATTTAGATTTTTCTTTTGACTTTCATTTTCAGGTTATCCACGGCGACGACAACAACTTCCTCGTCCTCCTCGATGGTTTCATCGGAGGATGCCTCCCACAGTTCGCCGGCCAGATAGACATAACCGATTTTATCGATTTTCGTTTTTACGACGCCGGTTTCGCCGACCAGCCCCTCGGTGCCGGTGGTCGGTTTTGCCATCCTCGCCCGATAGGCCAGCGTTAAAGCCAGCAGGACGAAAGCGCCGACGACGATGGCGACGGTATAGATGATCGACCGCGACACTTTGAGATCGGGATCGGCGGTATCGATCAGCATCATGCCGCCGAGGATAATGGAAACAACTCCACCTATAGTTAATAATCCGTGACTCACGATTTTTATCTCCAATAAGAATAAGATTATCGAAAATAATATCAGCATGACCCCGGCGTAGTTGATGGGTAAAGTTCTGACGCCGTAGAAGGCTAGAATCAGGCAGATTCCGCCGACCACGCCGGGCAGAATGGCGCCGGGATTATAGAGTTCGAGAACGATCCCCATACCGCCCAGCGAAAACAAAATGAAGACGATATTGGGCGACGAAATAATATCCAGGAAGGCTTGAATAAATGTCTTTTCGAGCGGGACCTTTCTGGGATTGGTCGTTTTGACTTTCTTTTCGCCGAAAACGGTGTTGACCTCATAGCCGTCGATTTTATCGAGAAGATCATCCACATCATCGGCGATGAGGTTGATGACATTGAGTTCGAGCGCCTCCTTGTCGGTAATCGAGACCGATTCGCGGGCGGCTTTTTCGGCCCATTCGGCATTGCGGCCGTTTTTATCGGCCATCGCCTTGAGTGAAGCGACGGCGTCATTCATAATTTTTTCCATCATGACCGAATCTATTTCACCGCCCCCTGCCGAAACGACATGGGCCGCCCCGATATTGGTCGCCGGGGCCATGGCCGCGATATGCGCCGAGTAGGTGATATACACGCCGGCCGAGGCGGCTTTGGCGCCGGACGGCGAGACAAAGACGACGACCGGAACCGATGAGTTCATTATCGCCTTGGTGATCGGCCACATGGCGTCGTTGAAGCCGCCGGGGGTGTCCATGGTGATCAGGAGCAGGTCGCCAAATTCTTCTTCGGCCATATCGACCGCATCGATGACACGATCGGCGGTAACGGTGCCGATGGCGCCCTCGATATCGAGAATGAAGACAAGGCTGGAATCGGCCGTTGCCGTTTCAGTCGTATCATTCGAATCGACAGCGGGTGTATCGTTGTCAGCCGCCCATCCCCATTCGGCGCAGAGGAGGGCAAGGCCGAGAAGCAAAATATATTTTTTCATAAATCCTCCAGACATCCATTTGGTAAGGTCGGTGATTATCGGGTTCTCGGGCAACGGCGATATCACTATAGAATTTACGCATTATCTGCCGCTCAAAGCAGTTTTTTAATTCGCCGTCGGAATCCCGGCCCAAAACAATAGTCGTATTAGTAAGTTATCACCGCAAGAGCAACGGTGTCAATCTAAAAGTTTATCGCGGCGACCGGTTAAAACGGCAGAGAGACACTTTTCCTGCGATACACCGGTTTACCGTCGAAGAAAGTGGCGACAATATCTATGTCTTTTATTTTCGACCGGGCGATTTTGTAAATATTATCGGAGAGGATAATAAAATCGGCGAAACAACCGGGCAGCAAATGACCCCGTTCATACTCCTGTCCGGCGGTGAATGCGGGGCCGGCAGTGAAGCCGTTAACCGCCTGTTCGACCGAGATTCTCTCTTCGGGATAGAACGGTTTCGCGATACCCTTTGCTTTACGATTGACCGCGGCATCGATACCGGCGATGGGATCGAGGGCCTCGATGGGCAGGTCGGAGCCGAAAGTAAGCGGGATATTTTTTTCGATCAGGGTTTTGAAAAGATAGCAGTTACGGCCCCTTCTCCCCCAGTATTTTTCGACGAGCTTGATATCCGAGGGGCAATGCGAGGGTTGCATGGAGGCGACGACCCCGAGTTTTTTGAGCCGTTTTATATCGGCGCGGCGAATCATCTGCAGATGCTCGATACGTCGTCGCGCGCCCGCCGGCAACGGCGGCGCCTGTTCATAGCAGTCGATAACATTGGACACGGCGCGGTCGCCGATGGCATGGACGGCGGTCGGGAGTCCAATCCGGGCGGCGCTTTTTATATGCTTCAGGATGGTCTCTCTGGAATTGGTTTCGATGCCGAAACCGTTTTTCGAGCCGACATATTTATTGAAGCAGAGAGCGGTCTGACTTCCGAGCGACCCGTCGGCGAAAATTTTGACGCCGTTGATACGGAAATATTCGTTGCCGTAGCCGAATTTTATTTTCGCCCGGCGCAGTTCGGCGAGCATGGCGGCGGGGGGATAATAGTTAATTCTGAGTCCCAGTTTATTTTTTGACACACGATCCTCGAAAAACTCCAGCGCCTCGCGGCCGTCGAATGAATGAACCCCGGTGACACCCCGGGCATAGGCGATTTCGAGCGCCTGCCGGTAAAACTTGACCTGTTTGGCGCGCGGCGGGTCATCGACAAATTTGAGAACAGGAAAATATCCGGGGAGTTCGCGCAATATGCCGGAGGGCTCGTTATTATCGAGCCGGTCGATCCGGCCACCATCCGGTTCGCGGGTTTTGGCGGTCAGCCCTGCCAGTTCGAGGGCGCGCGAATTGACCCACATCATATGCTGGTCCTTGGAATATATTGCGGCCGGGCGGCCGCCGGTAACCTTATCCAGCATAAATTTATCGGGTATGATATATTTTTTCCAGCGGTCGGGAGAGAATCCGTTGCCCAAAACCCATTCATCGCGGCCGAGTCCGGCGGCGGATTTTTTTATTTTTTTCAGGGCATCCTCCAGCGTGGGTAATCCATCGAGATCGACACTCCTGAGAGACATGGCAAAAAAGAAGAAATGCGTATGGGAGTCGGTGAATCCGGGTATGACGGTGCGGCCCCTCAGATTGATTTTTTCATGGGTTGTGAAATCACTGTCTTTTTCAAGCCGGTTTCCGACGGCGGTGATACGCCCGCCGCTGACGGCCATCGAGTCGGCCCTACCGAGATTACCGGTTTGAAGGTAGAATTTTCCGTTGTAAAACAGTTTATTCTTTTTCAAAATTTTCTCCCTTGACGCGGATATCACCCTGCCTTTCGGTGATTTTAAGCCGGTCGGTTTCTTCAAGAATAGGTACGGCATATTTGCGCGAATTGTTGAGTTTTTCCCGGAGGGCCGAGACGGAGAGCGGGTCCCCCGCAGTGAGCATGCTTTTGATAATTTCGATTATCTCGCTCCAGCGGTCGGCGTGAAAAACGAGGGCGGGACCTGTTCTGACAGCCTTGTCGGCCACAATCAGATAATCAAGCGCCTCGCCGCGCACGGCGTCTTTGCAGACAAGTTCTTTTACCGTCGGCGGTGCATAACCGCCCTTGTGAAGTTCCATCTCGATCAACCGGGCGGCATCCTTTACCTCGCCCCTGACGGTGACGGTACGACCCGGCAAATCATATTTGTTTTTCTTTTTGACCAGTTGGTTTTTCCCGCACATAAGGTCGAGAATCGGCTCGAGACTGCGGGCGCTTCGGCCGGTTTTGTCGGCGATCATCTCTATCCCGACACCGTCGTAATTGGGATGGTTTTCGAAGATTTCATCGATACCGACCAGGATCATATCGACATTGGGTGCGATTTCCGAAATAAGGTACTGTCGGCCGCCGTGTTCATCGAGTAATTTTTTTTGCCGCAGGTCGGCCACGGTTTTATCGATCTCTTCCTTAGTATAACCGGAACAGATAAAGTCGCTGTCTTTATTTATGAAGACGGTTTTTTTCAGCTCGCTCAGGACCAGATTTTCCGGCGTCAGTTTCTCGCGCATGCGCAAATATTCAAGACGGCCGAGATCGCGCTTGCGGGGGAACTTGTCGAGCATATCCAGCACCGAACCGCCGCCGATGGTGTACTGCGGGGTGGGAAGCCTGAAAATGCACCTGTCGCCGACAAAGGCCAGCGCCTCTTTTTCCGGTCGGAAAAATACGACACCGCTCTCCCCCGGGTTTATGACCGGTTTTTCGGCCATGCGAATTTCACCCTCGACCTCGGTTGTTCCGAGAATCATCAACAGCTTCCGGCCCGAATCGAGACTTATCGGCGACTCGGGAATCACCGAAACAGAAAGAGCGATAACGCTGCGGTCGGGATAAACATCGACGATTTCCGGTGTGGTGATAACACCGCCGCGATGCAGGTATTCCTTATCCACCCCGGTCAGGCTGATCGATGTCCGCTGTCCCGGTTCGGCCGTTTCGATATGCATACCGTGCGACTGCACCGTGCGTACCTTGCCGGTGCGGCGCGCCGGATAGACGGCTACTTCATCGCCTATTTTCAGACAACCGCCGCGCAACGTCCCGGCGACGACACCGCCCATACCGGAAAGAACGAACGAGCGGTCGATATACAATCTCGGTTTGCCGATATCTTCACGCTCGACAATTTTGTCGGCCAGTTTGATTATTTCATCGCTCAGGCGGTCGAAGCCCTCCCCGGTTACCGCCGACATCCTGACCACCGGCGCCCCTTCCAGAAAGGACCCGGTTACCTTTTCTCTGATGTCTTCCTCGACCAGGTCGATCCAGCTCGCTTCGGCGAGATCGATTTTGGTCAGCGCGATGATACCGTATTTAATACCGAGAAGTTTCGTTATCTGGAGATGTTCCTGGCTCTGGGGCATCCAGCCGTCATCGGCCGCGACGACCAGAATGACGGCGTCGATTCCTCCCGCCCCGGAGATCATATTGCGCACGAAGCGCTCGTGACCGGGGACATCGATAATTCCGATACGCCGCCCGTCGGGTGTGTCATAGTGGGCGAAGCCGATATCGATGGTCATGCCGCGTTCTTTTTCTTCGGGCAGACGATCCGGATCGATACCGGTCAGGCGATTGATAATCGCGGATTTACCGTGATCAATATGGCCGGCGGTTCCGATAACAAACATGCTAAATCTTACTTATTACACTTTTTATAATATTAACCAGAATTTTGGCGTCGTCATCGTCGATCGCCTTGAGGTCGATCATAAAGCGATCGGCGTATATTCGGCCTATAACCGGGGGGTTGGTCCGGCGAAACATGGCAGCCAGTTTCCCGGGCGACTGTTTGCTTTGGAATACGAGGGCGACCGACGGCAGAGGCACCTCGGGTAACGCACCGCCGCCCATCTCGCCTTTGGAACCCTCCAGCGATATTTTATCCCCGGCGCCGATTTTTTCCAGCAACACCCGTCCCCTGTTGTACAGCTCCGCTTCGCCGACATTGGCCAGTCGCCACAGCTTAATATTCTCTTTCCAACGGTCGTCCAGATAATAGCCGAGCATCTCCTCGACCGCGGAGAAGACCGTCTTATCGACGCGCATGGCCCGATAGATGGGATTCTTTTTAATTCTATCGACCAGCTTTTTTTGTCCCGCGATCAACCCGGCCTGCACCCCGCCGAGCAGTTTATCGCCGGAGAAACAAGTCAGTTCGGCGCCGTCGCGCACCGAATTCTGAACGGTCGGTTCCTTTACCCCGGCCACCCCGGTGGTATCGACGAGGACCCCGCTGCCGAGGTCGTTAATAACCGGAACATCATGCTTTTTCCCCAGCGCCACGAGGGCCTTGATATCGACCTCGTCGGTGAAGCCGCTGACGGCGAAATTGCTTTTGTGAACCTTCAGTATCAAAGCCGGTTTTTCATCGAGCCCGTTTTCATAGTCGCTGAGCGAGGTGATATTGGAGGTCCCGATTTCGATCAATTTGGCGCCCGATTTTCGGATAATATCCGGGATGCGGAACCCGCCGCCGATTTGCACCAGTTCGCCGCGCGAGATAAGAACCTTCCGCCGATTGGCGAGAGTGTTCAGAATCAGGAAAAGGGCGGCGGCGTTGTTGTTGACAATCGTCCCGGCTTCGGCCCCGGATATAAGCGCCAGGTATTTCTCGGCCAGTATGCCCCGTTTGCCGCGTTTTCCGGTGGCGACATCGAATTCGAGATTGCCGTAGCCGGTAATATGACTCTTGATATTATCGAACAACGATTCCGAAAGGGGCGCCCGCCCGAGATTGGTATGCACCAGGATACCGGCACCGTTGATGACACGGCCGATCTTTTTGATTTTCATCAGGTCGATATCGGCGATAATCTTCTGACAAAATTCATCATAGCCGATCGGATCGAAATCGGCTCCCTGCCGTTTTTTGAAATCGGCCACGGCCCGCCGAACAATATCGACGACCAGCGGCCGCGCCAGTCCGGCCGCGGCCCCGATGATGGTTTCATCGGAAGCCAGTATTTCGACCGACGGTATATCCCGTTTGGATTTTATCAATTTGTCCGTCATACTACAATCTGTATAATAAAGTCGTTACGACATTTCCAACCGACTGCAACGACTGCGGCGAGCATTTGTCCGGGGTATCATGGGTGGTGTGCCAGTATTCGTAATTGAAATCGATTATGACCGCCGACTGCAAATTAACCGTCATAAAACTGAGATGATCGTCATGGATGGCATAGCCGACCGAATCGTTAAAAGCGGTTTCGCCCAGTTTTTCGGCCAGTTCCCAGATCATATCGGTAATCTGCGGCGAGTACTTGTTGGAAAACTCCTCTCTGTATATTTTCAGATCCTTGTCGCCGATCATGTCGATGACGAGAGCGAAATAGTACTTGTCGCTGATATTTCTTTTGACCATATCCCTGGCGCCTAGAAAATACTCATCGAGCCGACCGGGCGGGCCGTAATCCTCGCCGTCAAGCAGCACCAGATCCACGTTGATGCGCGCTTTTTGCCGGGTCAGAATATTGGCCAGTTCCATCAGGACGGCTACACCGGAGGCGCCGTCATTGGCGCCGTCGATCCAGTTTTCCCGTTTGGTCGAATCGGGATCGTGTTCGGCGCGCGGCCGGCTGTCGTAATGGGCGGCCAGAAGATATCTTTTGGGATCATCACTGTCGGTTCCGTCAATAGAGGCAATGATGTTGACCATTTCGATCGGTTTTCCGGTCTGTTTGTCGTTATGGACAAACTGCATGGTATCGACGCTGACGCCGAGACTGTCGAAGAAGCGGAAGAAATACTCCCTGCAATTGGCGCTGTTTTCACTGCCCGGAACCCTCGGCCCGAAAGCGACCTGCTCTTCGATATAGCGGAAGGCCCTCTCCCCGTCGAAAGCGGGGACGGGGACATTCGAGCCGCCGCCGCATCCGAAAAATCCCGGTGACAACAATGAAAGCGCAATAACCGTCAGATAAATATATTTAAGTTTTTTCATAATATAGAAAGAACAGCGACCGTCCAAAAAAGTCAATGAAATATTTTAGAATCGGATATCGACCCAGATTCTCAATTCGCGCACATGGGAGGTGAGGTTCTGCTGTTTATTGTTCGTATCCTGCCAGCGCCCGCTGATACCGCCCTTGATCTGGCTGGAGAAATTGTATGAGATGGTCGGCGTCAGCATGAAGTCGCGATTGTCCCCCTTGGAGATAAGATCGTCGCCGCCGGTCGCCTCCTCATTTTTCTGCGTTCTGATGGTGACATCGAGCGATATCGACATGGTCGATCGGAATTTTATGCGGCCGAACAGAGGCATCCGGACACCGGTCGGCCATGAGAAGGAATATTTGGTCGAAGCGGAGGCATTGGTGCTTGTATTTTTCGCATTACGGGTAATCTCACCGGTGCTGGAGTTGTATGACTTGCTTTCACTGACCGATCGACTGGTCCTGACATTAACCTGAAGCCCCCGGAACAGATCGAATGTAAACGAAAGCAGCGGATTCTGGGAGGTGGTTATCTGTTCCGTTGTCTTGAAACCGGTGGCAAGGTTATATGACTCTTTCATACTCCTCGAGTATTTGGTCCTCGGCGAGAATTTCCGAATGAACGAATTCAGGAACTTGAATGTACTAAGCTGGTTGATGGTAAACGAGAAATCGGGGAACGTTGTCGAAACCGTTTTCTGAGGATTAACCGACTTGATAATATCCCGGTTAATGGTCCGGCTGAATGATACGCCGGTTTTAAGGCCGCCCAGCAGCCTGGTTCCCGACGAGAGCGAATAACTACTAATTTTCGAGGTGAGGGTGGTTTGTCCGACCGACCCGGTTTCGGTATTCCTTTCGGCGCCGATATCCTCCGTTAACCCGAAGCGGAATTTCAACTGCGCTCGTTCCAGCAGACCGACATATGAGTACCGGTAAGATTCCTTGAAATCATACGAAAACGGATCGATCCATCCGGTGAGAAACCTCATAACCGAAGCCGGTTTATCGAGCGTTTTCTGGAATATGTTTTTCTGGGCCTCGGCTTTGGTAACACCGTCTTTTTTATGACGCCCGCGCCTTGGGGTGCTGTGCTTCGAGCCTCCCCCGCCGAAAAACTTTTTAAGATCGAATGTTCCGGCGACACCATAAGATTTGCTGGCCGACATATCCCGCGTATCGTTGGAAATCTTGAAATTTTCGTTATACGACGTCGAAAAGTTGAATTTATGCGTCAGGAATCCGAACACGGTCGGCGTGTAACTGGAACTGAAGGCCTGGCTGTATTTGGTTTCACGTCCCAGCTTGAATTTTTTCGGATCGAAGGTGAAATTCACGAGATCGGGATCGGAGAGATCGCGCCGCGTATCCATGGTGTAGTTGGCGGTGAGATTGTCCGAAATCTTGTATGTAAGCTTGTAATTTCCCTGGAAATTCTTGGTCAGGCTGTTGGTCAGGACATCGTTCATATTTCTCGAGACGCGCAGATTACGGCTGAGATTTGCGGTCGCGCCGAAATTGGACGGAAACAGATAGAATTTGTTTTCATTAAATCGTTTCAGCAATGGAATCGGTTTGGTCCAGAAAAACGGCCGGATATGCGGGACCTTGCCGAAATTCGCGCTGTATGACGATTTGACATTGTAATTCTCGCTCATCGACATCGGCGCCGAGGGCGAAAGCCCGTTGGACCGGCTGTATGAGAAGCTGTTCCTGAACTTATTGAGCAGGATGGTGAACAACGGGTTCTTGGTTTTCTTGTTGAAACTCTCGGAAATAGAAAATGATCTCGTCTTATTCTCGGTGCGTTCTTCGGTGCGAAGCTCTTCCGGCAAAACGATATCGGAATTATATTTCAATCTCGGGGTGGATATATTTTTGGAAAAACGATAAGACACGGGAATACTCGCCCCGAGCGAGCGCGGAAGGAATTTGTCCAGTTTGAAGCTGATACCGTAGTTGAACGAATTGGTCGACTTTCCACTGCCGAGGTTGTCGGTCGAACTGCTGTTAAGCGAACCCGATATTTTTCTGAAATAGCTGTTTTGATAATTGTACCCGCCGTTATAGGTGAAGAGATCGGCGACATTACCGCTGAACGAAATACGCGCCGCCGTGCCGACATCGGTGCGAACATCTATCACGCGCAACTCATCGACCCAGATATCACCGTTAAGGAGCGAATCGATTTTAAGCGGAATCAATCCGAAGGCGAGGTATTTTACCTTGGTCAGATCCGGTTTGCCGTAGATGAAATAATGACTGCCGTCTATGACCGAATCGATATAATTGGTGTCGGGATTTTCCTCCCGGGCGCGGACCAGGAATTCCTTCAACCCGGTAATATTGTCGAAATCGATCCCGAGATCCATCCAGCCGAAATTATCCAGCCAGAGCGAGGTGTCGAACACTGTCCTGACCTCGTAATAATCGCCGTCATCCTGGCCGACGCGGAAAGTGAACATAAGGGTGGAATCGACCGAGAGTTCGAGCGGAGCGCGGATATACATTTTCAGGCCGCTGTAACCCATAAGATTGGGTGTATCGTAAAGAACTCTTTCGACAAGCCCGGTATCGGCCGATGCCGGATCGTATGCCCGGAGATTTTTGAACGTCATGAGCAGTGACTGCTCCGGTTCCTCGATATCGGCGGTCTTGTCGTAGTATCCACCGACTCCCGGCGGCGACTGGTAGATTCTATCGCTTTCATCGGCACCGAAGTCGTTGTCCTGCGTCCCGATCACGGCGACATTTATTTTCGGCCCGTTGGCGGTATCGAGAGTGGAATAGTAATCGGGCGTGGCCACCGAGTCGGTCCAGTTGGGCGATACGATTTCGGAAGTGGCGATACGGATATTGACCCGCTCGCCGGTCGGGGACTCTATCCAGAACCGGACAAATTTGATATCTTCCCACACCGGCAGGTTGACGATTTCGTCCATGAGGCTCGAGTCCTTGAGCGGCACACGATAGGTCGCCCACCCGCTGGAATTGCGGGAATTGGGGACATAGAAATTGGTCAGGCTGTCGGAAAAATCTATACTGTATGAGAAATAATGGTCCTGCTTGTTCATGGTCTGGTCATTATTGTGATCTTCCCGGTCCGGTTTCCCAAGTGTTCCGCCTTCGTTTTGATTGTTCTCCAACCCGTTGATATACCTGTAAAAGTACGGGTTGCCGGTTTCGTATTTGAAATTGTCCTGATTGGGATCGGGATTCGTGTTGGCGTCATAACCCGGCTCATCGACATCGGCCACGAGATCGAGCCCGATATCCTCACCGTTGTCATAGACATTATTGGACAGGCCGACCAGATCGTCCTCGTCGTCGAAAATACCGTTCCCGTTCATATCTTCGGAGATATCACCCAGGTCGATATGCAGTATGGCCCCGTTGGCCAGAGTATCGTTAAGCCGGAGTTCGAGGAGATCGGCGCGGCTCATATCCTTGGCGCCGCCGACCAGCCCGCGCATAATGCCGGCCCACGAGAAAGTCGGATCGATGTTGGAAACATCGGTCGTATCACTGATTTCGCCCAGACGGCGATCGACCGTCTCCGGCTCATAATACAGGTTCAGGACATGGGTTCCGCTGTTGCTGGCGGTAATTTCCTTGTTCCAAATTTCCCGGGTGTTGACCTGATCATAAGGGTTATACCAGTTCATCCATCCCCGCAGGCGGCCCTCACCAAGAGTGCTCGGTTTCGAAGCAAACTCCCACGATTCGCGGAAGACGCTCAGGGAATAGGTATCGAGGCTTCCCTCGAAATCATCCATGTATGCTTCGCCGTCCACATTGGGATTGGGATATGACTGGGCCATTTCGGCCGAGATGGCCAGGTTCGACTCCTGCTCGGTGCTGATAAGCGGCAGGGCATTGGCGAAAGTGGTCAGGAAATTCGGCTGTACCTTAAAACTGACATCGGCGTCCCAGACAAACATCTTCGAGGTCTCCTGCCCTATTTTCGGTTTGCGGTCGGTGGCTTTGTCCGACTTGTACAGGACGGTACTGCCGAATTTGAGATTTTTGCTGTACTCATATTCGCCGCGGATACCGAACAATGTCTTCTTCTGGGTCTGAATAAAGGGCGAATACTCGAAATCGATGGCCAGGTCGTTGTTGGGATTGAGCGCATCCTCGCTGGTGAATGTCACTCTGCCAAAGTCATAATTGATATTATAGTCGGTGCCTTTCTGGAGAACCTCGCCGTTCAGGGTGATTCGTTCGGAGCCCTCGATAATATTCGGTTTCCCGAGTGAAATTTCGCTGGCCCGGCTCGAGGAGATGATTTCCAGGTAATACTTACTGGCTTCCAGGATCTGCTGAGAACCCCGTTTGAATTTATAAATTTCCGGGACCTTTTCGGCCAGACCGCTATTGACGAACGGCTGGCGATCGGGGAAAATCAGGAGGCTCTGGGCCGGCACAATAATATTGGTATATTTATCGATAATTTCATCCGAGCCCACCGAGCCATCTGTTTTTAGCGTGTCCAGCCTAAGGACGGTAATGTACTTGGTGCTGTTCTGGTCATCTTCATCGTAATCGAGATTGTCATCGTCACCCTCGGTGCCGGAAGTACCCTTGAGTATTTTTACATCGAGCCCCTCCTGGTCGAGCTCTCCGTTACCAAGGCTGTAAACGTTGCGCCACATGTATTTGAAGGTGATGTCATTTTCATTGGGCGTCCTTGTCTTTATCATCTTCAGGCTGTACGGTATATCGGAAATATTGCCGATGGTATCGATATCGCCGCCGGCCCGTTGCACCACCAGCCAGCACCCGATTTCGGAATCATAGGTGCCGGCATTGGCCGACGCGAAAAGAATCCAGAATTTATCATTATTGATAAAATAGTCATCGGCCGGAACCTCTTCGACAATTCCGTTTTCTGTTTCGGTATTGGCAAATGTCGGGTCGTCGGGATCAACATACATATAAGCTTCGGTCCCCAAAGCGTCGCCGGTATTGGATTTGACACGGCGATATACAATAATATCCAGAATCTGGTCGCCGGTGGTATCGAAATCGATCGTATCGGGATTACTGTCTTCGCCCAGCCGTCCCAGGTCGAATATCTTACCGTCGAGATATTGCCAGTCCCTCAGCCTGTTAACCTGCGAGGCGCCGCCGGCGGATATGGTCGTTCGTTCCGTGGAACCTTTTTCCTGACTGGCGATGGCCGTCAGCTCAAGGCCGCCGATCTGGGCGGTGGATTTGATACCGAAAAGCCCCGTTACCCTTGTGGAGTATCCGACAAACTGCGTGTTGGGAAGCGACAGGGTGGTATTGCCGGCCTCGATGGTTTTGATAATATCGTCCTCGTCGCCCTTGTACCGGATCATGATCCGGTTGGCCAGGGGAATATCGGTTTTCGAATCCTGTGAGACGGAAACGGTGATTTTGGAGCCGATGGTTCCGTTGATATCGAAGCGCGAGACCTGCTCCATATTGAGCGAGGGGAACTTGCTCTGGCGATACGTGGCGGTTTCGGCGCGGTCATCCCATTGCGACCGTCCCGACATCGTAATCTGGTGATAACCCGATACTTTAAGGCCGGCGCCGCCTTCGCCGAAAAGCGATTCCATTGCCTTTGATTTAATCGGTATATTCAGTTGAAAGAGGCCGCCTCTTTTATCTTTCTGATCCCTGGAAAGCGCCCGGGTGGTTGTCTCTATCATCCGGTTGCGAAGATTTTTCTGTTTGCGGTACTCCAGGAAATCGCGGGCATCGACCGACCGCAATGTATAGAAATATGAATATCTTCCCTTTTTATAATAAGCGCCGTGGAAGGATATCGAATTTTGCTCGAAACTGGAGCTTTCCACCTTTACCTTGGTGGTATATCTTTTTTCGAGCAGGGGGTAATCACGGTATGACAGCGATACCGAATGTATCTCTTTTTCTTCCGCGTATGGAGAAATAAAAGCGGGCGGATATTCGAGATTATAATAGAAGCCGGGATCGGCGGCAAAAATAATCCCCCGTGCAACCAGAAGCGCTGCTATCGACAGCCAGATATATGTAAGCCTTTTAAACGTAGCACTAACCGAACATTGTCAGTTAATTTTAATTCGTTAAAGAGATACTATAGGCCGTCCTCCTCAAAATTGCCAAGCAGGATAACTTCTTCCTGTAATTCTATACCAAATTTAAGTCTGACCTTGTCTTTCATTTTTTCGGCCAGCCTTTTTATATCATCGGATTTCGCAGAGCCGTCATTAATCAAAATATTGGCGTGGTTTTCAAATACCCTGGCATCACCGCAACGAAGTTTTTTTACTCCCACATCTTCTAAAAGCTTACCCGCCGAAAGTTTCCCGAATTTCTGTTTTTGATCGGGAATATTTTTAAAAAAACATCCGGCCGAATGTAAACCTGTGGGCAGTTTAGCTTCGCGCATGGCCATTATTTCGTCAATCCGGCCCTGTATTTCCTCCTTTTTGCCTGATTTTAGTGCAAAGGTTGCACCCGTAATAAATTCTTTGGTCTCTTTAAGTTTCGACCAGCGGTAGGCAAATTCAAAGTAATCATTCTTTTCGCTTCTAATATTCCCTTGCCTGTCAACAACTTCAGCGGAAGTCAAAAATTTCCCGATCTCTCCGCCGTAGGCTCCGGCGTTGCCGTAAACGGCTCCGCCGACCGATCCCCATATACCAGTAGCAAATTCGAGGCCGGCTAACCCGTTGGCGGTGGCATAATCCACAAGTGCCTGAAGTTCTTCCCCGGCTCCGAAATAAATTTCATTGTCGTTTCTTTTCCGTCCGCAAATCGAATTTTTGATTATCAGCCCGTCATAGCCGGAATCCGAAATGAGGACATTCGAACCGCCGCCCAGCATAAAAATAGGTATTTCAGTTTTGGCGACGATTTTCATCAGCCGGGACAGTTCCTCACCGGAGCACACCTCTATATATAATCTTGCCGTCCCCCCCGTTCCGAATGTATTCAATCCGGCCAGGGGTTGATCGACAACAATGCGATCTCCAAATTGACTTTTCAGTAAGTCGTAAGAAGTACTGAAATCCCGGTTGGTTTTTTTCGTCATTTATCCTCGGCAATTATACATTATAACCGCTTAAAAAGCAAGTCAAAAGGGAAGTTACAGCGAAGAGTATCCCGCCAAAGTCGATCCTGAAGCGGGATCATTTAGTCACCGTCTTTTTTCTCCTTGTCATCTTCCGGGGAATCGGAACTTTCTGCTTTTTCTCCCTCTTCTCCCTCTTTTTCCTCTTTTCCTTCGCCTTTATCCTCGGTTTCCCCACCGGCCGGTTCGCTTTCGGCTTTATTGGTTTCATCGACAAAATTCATCCTCAGTTCAAACAGGATGCGGTCGATGAGGTCCTTTTCCTCGAGTGTCAGGTTGCCGTCGGTTTTCTCGGCCAGCATGGATATTATGTCGATACTCGCGCGGGCCTGGTCGAGATTTTTTTCGACCTTCCCCGAAACCGGCGAGGTTATTTTACCCATCTGCTGCATCGCGGCCATCTGAAGCGACACAACCAACTGAAAGAAATTGGCATCGATTTTCTGTTCAGCATCAGCCATACTATTTTCTCCCGGTTATATAATCATTAACAAGACGTTCACAGTTTAATAATTTATTAATTTATCCGAATGTTGTCAGCGTTTTTCTTCGCGCCAGTTTACTTTTCAGATAATCCAGCAGTTTCCGGTCATCGGCGTCGAAATCCTCGTCGATGGCCAGCAGTTTTATGATAATTTCCCTGGCCGCGGTGAGCAGTTCGGTGTCGCGGGCAAGGTTGGCCACAGTCAATTCGGGAAGACCGTGCTGGCGGGTACCGAAAAACTCGCCCGGCCCGCGCAGTTCCAGATCGGCCTCGGCGATTTCGAAACCATCGGTGGAGGCGACAAACATATCGAGCCGTTTACGGGCCAGGTCGCTGATGGGCGAGGTGGCGACGGCGATGGTCATCCCCTGCTCTCCCCCGCGTCCGACCCGCCCGCGTAACTGGTGCAACTGCGAGAGGCCGAACCGTTCGGCATGCTCGATGACCATGATGTTGGCCGAGGGTATATCGATACCGACCTCGATGACGGTGGTCGAGACGAGTATGTCGAGTTTTTTATTGCGGAAGGCGGTGATGGTTTT
>Ga0272443_10002231_pt1 | contig 25313 bp, 19 predicted proteins | sample SSMAcet12_FD_193581 | JGI IMG/M metagenome (GOLD analysis project Ga0272443, IMG submission 193581) | Marine sediment archaeal communities from Little Sippewissett salt marsh, Falmouth, MA, United States - SSM-Acet-12 | ecosystem: Environmental > Aquatic > Marine > Wetlands > Sediment ...
TCGGAAACGGTGCGTGCCCGCACGGGTTTCCCCCCGACCGCCGCCGAAGCGCGGGAAGATAACCCCCCGGACGATATCCGTCCGGGCGACGCCGTACTCTCCGTATATCGTCAAAACGGATCGACAACTATAGAAAATTCATTGACAAATGATTTTCAGGGTGTATGGTTTTAAGTGCATTCCGGGGGTAGTAGTTTCTAATCTAAAACAAGCAATATTATTCGGTGAAGAAAACAGCCGTGCTTGTTACTATTTTTTGCTATTTTGGGGATATCACATGAAACTTTACTTTCCCAATAGTGCACATCTTCAAAATATTGAAGGATTCATCCGAAGGTATTCGCCTAAAAACCGAAAAGCACTGAGAGTTACTGGCCATTCTCGCTACATTCATGCCCACCCATTCGTAATGGCTATGGCCGCTTGCCTCGGCGCATCGGCTGCTTCTGCAGGGGTAGAACCTACGGGCAAAGTTCCTAATGTGTCATCAGCCCCGTACCTTGTCCGAATGAAGCTCTTTGATTATCTGGGAGTACCTTCTCCCTGTGAAATTGAGGAGCACGAGGAATCAGGTCGTTTTGTGCCCCTAACACAAATTCAAACCTCGGAAGATCTGCGTAAAACAATTACAAACTTGATTCCACTTCTTCACGCTGCGCCAAGCGTTGCGGATCCAATTCGTTACGTTGTAAGCGAACTTGGAAGGAATGTCCTAGAGCATGCAGAATCTGATGTTGGCGGTTTTGTGTGTGCTCAGTATTTCAGAGATAAAAAGCGCATCGCAATAGGAATGGCTGACTCTGGGAAGGGTATCTTGAATGCCATGTCTCGCTATCACAGAGTGTATGATGAATCGCAAGCTATTCAGTTAGCGCTTACGCCTGGTATATCTGGCGCAACCCCAAGGATTGGAGGAAACGAGACAAATGCTGGGGCCGGACTATTTTTCATTAGAAGTATTGCTAAAGTATCTGGAAATTTCTTTACAATATATTCAGGGGGGACGCTTTACAAACTCATGCGAAAACAAACAGTTCCACACATGCTCTTTGGCGATCCTTTTCAAGAAGGTCATAGCTTGGTCCGAGACCTGCCTCGCTGGAAAGGCACAGTAATTGGTATAGATATAAATGTTGATGAAACCGTCGAATTTTCATCTTTACTAGATATTATTAGAAAATCTTATAGCATTGATGTAAAAGCAAGGAAACAGCCGTATTACAAGAAGATTAAATTCAGATGAAAAAAATTACTCTAAACTCACTGGTCGGCTCTTTTGCCGAAGACAAGGACACTGCAGCCGAACTTCGTGATGAAGTAATTCTTCCAGAACTTAATCGTGGTGGAGAAGTTGAGATTGATTTTACCGGTGTAACCCTTACAACACAGTCTTTTGTTCACGCACTGATATCGGAAGCTCTACGCCGTGAAGGCGAGACGGTTCTTTCTCGATTAACGTTCCGTGGTTGTGAGGAAGCAGCTAGGGGTATCATTGAAACTGTGGTTCAGTATGTGTTGGAAACTGTCGATGATGAAGACTAAAAAATAGTGACAGCGACTATTTTCCCAAATATTTTCTCCAACATTGACATTTCCCCCCCGCGATGTAAGATGAGCCACAGCTCGTTTTATCCATAGCGGGTATTACCATTCATCAGAGAGGTATCATGAAGACCATTGGTATGATTGGCGGGATGAGTTGGGAGTCGACGGTTTCGTACTACCAACTTGTCAACGAACTGGTCAAGGAGCGGCTCGGCGGCCTGCATTCGGCGCGGGTCGTTCTGTACAGCGTCGATTTCGCGGCGATCGAGGAGCTTCAGTCCGCCGGAAGGTGGGATGATGCCGGAGAGGCCCTGGCCGATGCGGCGAGGGCTGTCGAGGCCGCCGGAGCGGAGTTCCTGGTCCTGTGCACCAATACCATGCACAAGGTTGTCGGCGCTATCGAGGCGGCGGTTAGAATTCCCCTCCTGCACATCGCGGACGCGACGGCATCCGAAGTGCGGCGCGCGGGTGTGTCGACGGTTGGCCTGCTCGGCACCCGGTTCACGATGGAGCAGGACTTCTACCGGGGACGCTTGGAGGAGTGGCACGAGATCAGTGTCCTGGTGCCGGACGACCGGGACCGCGGCGAGGTGGACCGGATCATCTACGGCGAGCTGTGCAAGGGGGTCATCGACGACACCTCGCGGGACCGGTACCGGGAGATCATCGGCAGGCTTGCCGATCGCGGGGCTCAGGGTGTTATCCTCGGCTGTACGGAGATCTCCCTCTTGGTGTCGCAGGAGGATTCCCCTGTTCCGCTCTTCGATACGACCAGCATCCATGCGCGTAGCGCGGTCGATTTCGCCCTTCGGGAGGGATGACAACCCCGGCGTGTAAAGGAGGGGTTACATGACCGATCGAAATACCATCGCTGTTGGGATCGTCATCGTTTTGATCTTTCTCTGGCGGTTCGCGCGTACCCGCCAGCTCTACCGGACTTCCCTCCATGTACATACACAGGGCCTGAACCCCATCCCGTTCAAACCGCACGATCTTCGCGGTTTCGCTGAGCAGGCACTCCTGGGACGGCGCAGTATCGGGCCGGCCTCTTTCTTTATCCGGGCGGTTGTCCTTGCGGTCGTCGCGGCTTCACTCTTTCCCTTTAAGGATTTCGCACCGTCCCTCTACCGGCTCGTCGCCGTCCTGATTATGCTCTATGTTCCGTGGTGCGTCGCGCACGGCGTCATGTTGAAGAGGAGACTTTCGCAATAAAATAATGCCGGAGACTGTTGAAATTATAGATATTTGGAGGAGGTGCCGGGGATGAGGCGTATGATAAGGGCATCTGCAATACTTATGATTGCGGCGGGGTTCATAACATTGGTGGGCTGTTCAGCCCGGTCGTTTGATACGTTAGATCAGGAAATGGAATATCTGGTCTCCGACCTGGTAGAGAACGACAAGTCGGTGCGGAGCTGTGTCCTTTCCGTGATGAAGGGTGATGGCTCGTTCTCCTGGTCGGGCGCGGCCGGAATCGCTAGCCAGGCCGGTCAGGTGCCGATGACCACGGATACCCCTGTGTACATTGCCAGTATCACAAAGCTCTATACCGCCACGGTAATCATGCGATTGTATGAAGAAGGTGCGCTCTCGCTGGATGATCCCATGTCAAAATACCTGCCGGTAGAGCTTATCGATGGCATTCATGTGTATGAGGGGAAGGATTATTCGCGTGAAATTACCATAAGGGAACTGCTGTCGCACACGTCGGGAATCGCGGATTACTATACCGAGAAGCCGGAGGGGGGAAAGAACCTTTTCGATCTGATCATGGAGGAGCCGGAACGCACATGGACGGTGGATGAGACGATCGAGCGGGCGCGGGGCGTCCTGAAACCCAATTTCCCGCCGGGGACGGATGCCTCCTATTCGGATACGAATTTTCAGCTGCTGGGAAAGATCATCGAGTCCATAACCGGAAGGTCGCTTCACGTCGTGTACGAGGAGTACTTCTTTCGTCCCCTGGATCTCGACCATACCTGGCTGGCCGGCCGTTCCGAACCCCGGGCCGCCCCGTCCGCTGCCCCGGCGGATGTATTTCATAACGATATGATCATTACGAACACCCGTTCGAACGGGGCCTACTGGGCCGATGGCGGGATCGTCTCAACGGCGGAAGAATGTATCACCTTTCTGAAGGCCCTCAACGAGGGGCGGATCGTCAGGAAAGACACCCTGGATCTGATGCACGACTGGCACAAACTGCGATTCCCGCTCCAGTACGGGTACGGGACGATGTACTTCGCACTGCCCCGGTTCATCAATGTGCTGGCGAAGGTGCCGCCGCTGTGGGGACATTCGGGTTCGACCGGCTCGTTCCTGTACTATTGCGAGGATCTGGACCTGTACATGGCGGGATCGATCAATCTGACGGAATCGAACTCGAAACCCTTCAGACTGATGCCGAGGGTGATGAAGGCCATAAAAACAAAGGCACCGGTTCGATAATCCGCCCCCTTCGCCTGATCTCCTTCTGAGTTTCTCCGGTTGTCAGGCGGGGGAATGATAATCGAGGGAAAAAGCGTATGGGATTCAAGGAAGACTTCTATGAGGGAATTGTCGAAAATCTCCATGACGGTCTGTACCTGGTGGACCGGGATCGGGTGATTACCTACTGGAATAAAGCGGCCGAGCAGATCTCGGGGTTTACTGCCGATGAGGTCGTCGGCCGGCCCTGTTCCGACAATGTTCTCACCCATATCGACAGCGACGGCAACAGCCTCTGCACGGGGATGTGCCCCCTCGCGGCGACCATCGCCGACGGGAAGGCCCGCGAAGCCGAGGTATACCTGCACCACAAGGAGGGCCACCGGATACCGGTCTCCATCCGGGCCAGCACCCTGACCGACCGGAACGGCGCCGTGACCGGCGGGATAGAGCTGTTTACGGATATCAGCAATCAGGCGGCCAACGAGCTGAGGGTCAGGGAGCTGGAAAAGATGGCCCTCCTCGACAACCTGACGCAGCTGGCGAACAGGTACTACCTCGAGCGGGAGCTCCATGGCAGATTCGAGGAGAAAAAACGGTATCACGTGCCGTTCGGCATCCTGTTCATGGATATCGACCATTTCAAGAACTTCAACGACACGTACGGTCATGACGTGGGGGATGACGTCCTCAAGTTCGTCGCGAATACCTTCGTTGCCAACGCCCGGCCGTTCGACCTCTACGGGCGCTGGGGGGGCGAGGAATTCATCGGCGTTATCCGAAACATCGGCGGGCAGGATCTTGAACGGCTGGGGAACCGGCTTCGTCTCCTGATAGAGCACGCGTACATCATGCACGAGGGCGGAAAGCTGCGTGTCACGGTCTCGATAGGGGCCACACTCGCCGAGGAGGGGGATACGCTCGATGACCTCATCAAGAGGGCCGATGACCTCATGTATCAGAGCAAAGAAGGGGGGCGCAACCGGTTGACGATAGGGTAATGACAGCGGGCGCCCGATACGCGGTACAGAGGGGAGGGCGTGAGATGAAGTTGAAGTATACGATGCTCCTCGTTATCGACGGCACTGTGAACGTAATGCTCGGGGTGTTGCTACTCCTCTTCCCGGTCGGGATCATCGATCTCCTGGGCCTGCCCCCGACGAGCACCAATTTTTATCCGAGCATCCTGGGGGCCGTCCTGCTCGGCATCGGTGCCGCCCTGTTTCTGGAGGCGGCCGGGTTCGCCAGAGGGATACGCGGGCTGAGTCTCGGGGGCGCGATCGTCATCAATATCATCGGGTCGTTTGTCCTTATCTGCTGGCTGATCTTCGGCTCTCTGGTGATTCCCCTGAGAGGCCGGATTATCTTGTGGACGATCGGGGTCGTTGTCTTCGTGATCGGGATCGCCGAGGTGGTCACGAAATCCTGGGTCTATGACGAGCGGTAGTGACCGCCGCTGTTTTTAGTCATAAATCTTTAACTATATAAAATTTCCCGACAAAAAATTCTCAAGTTGTATAATTCTTGCATATGACGAAGAGAATAGTTTCTGATCTCGGGCAAAAAGCATAATTCTGAAGCAGAATCGGTATGTTTCGGGGAGTTCACATGGAGGGTAAGGGGCGTCACGCGGAGAAGGAATTTACGGCTGAATACTTAGAGGTGCTCTACCGGCGGCATCTTCAGGGAGCAATTGTCCGCTCTGTCGCCAGCGTAGTCATGTGGGTATTCGCCCTGGCCTCTTACTCTGAAGATATAATCAAGACGCACCACCTGACGGGCATTACCCTGTCAATCCTGTACCTCATTCTGATCAATCCGCCCACGCTGCTGCTGTTGAAGCATATTACCCGGGTGCGCGTATACCAGTACGCCTCCCTCCTGATCAATTTCCTTGAGATCATCGGGTATACGGCGATCATCTATTTCCTGGGGGGGCTCGAGGCCACATACCTCACCCCGATCTATGCCGCCCTCATAACCTATGTGGGTGCTGTCGCGCCTCGGAGCTTCACCTATATCGTAGCTCTCATGTGTTCGGCGGCCTTCGGCTTTGTCGTGGCAGGCAACTATTTCGGCTTCCTCCCCAGTCAGTCTCTCATCCCGTCTTTTAATCCTCCGGGGATGATGAGATTTATTCACCTCTCGGTGGTCATGGGGCTGCTTCTTGTCGTGGCATACATCGCCTCAATGACTGCCGGTATCCTGAAGAAGAACAGGGACAGGCTGCGTGAGCAGAATGTTGAGCTCAGGGAGACAGCCGCGGAGCTCACGGCCGCGAACGATCGCCTCCGAAGCGAGATCAAAGAGCGCCAGCGGATCGAGGAGGCCCTTCAGGAAAGTGAAAGAAGATACCGGGAACTGAGCATTGTCGATGCCCTCACCCAGCTCTACAATTCCAGATATTTTTATCACCAGCTTAAGGTCGAGATCGCCCGGTCGGAGCGCTATAAACAGCCGGTGACCCTTCTCATGATGGATCTCGACGATTTCAAGAAATTCAATGATGCCTACGGCCACGTCGAAGGCGACCGGGTGCTGTCGCGGTTCGGCCAGGTGCTGAGACGGTGCCTGCGCAAGACGGATTCCGCCTATCGGTATGGCGGCGAAGAATTCACGGTTATTCTGCCGATGACACCGGACAAAGGCGGCGCCGTTGTAGCGGAACGGATCCGGAGGGAGTTCAAAAAAGAGGCATTCTCCCCGTCCCCGGAGCAGGATATTCACATGACGGTGAGCATCGGCCTCGCGCAACACAGGCCGAAGGAGGCCATGAAGGCCTTTGTTGCCCGGGTTGACCAGCTCATGTATCAGGGGAAAAAGAACGGGAAAGACCGGGTTTGTTATGAAGCGTCAATAAAATAACGCCAGCGACTATTCCCCGTCAGACGATCCTTTTTTACCTGAACTGCCGACAATACCGACAATCTTCGCTATGACGTTCCCTTTTTTCGAGCCTCGGCGGCCGCCTCGGGCGGACAAGACGGGGGCCCCCGTCGTTACTTGCAGATAAACCGATAGGGGGACAGGCCACGATCTATGTCTGCAGGGACAGGGCGTGCCGATTGCCGGTTACCAACACAGAAGAGGCAATGGAGCAGTCACAGCGGGAATGGAGACCATCTGTTCGGTGCAAATCTTCAACTATGGAAATTCCTTGACAAAAGATTTTCAAGGTGTATGATCTGCATATGTTTCAGGGGGGATATTGTCTGGTTTGAAACACGTGGCAGGATCCGGCGCGAACAGGGCCGCTGTCACCACTTCTTTTTCTATCTTTCCTTTTATTGTTCCCTGTCACTATCTTTTCCAGGAACCGTGAGCGCAAAAACCATCTGCCGGAGGATTCATGCATGACGTATCAGGCTGAAACGAGAAATATGGCCCTTTTCTGTGACTTCGAGAACATCGCCCTCGGCGTTCGAGACGCCAACTACGCGCAATTCGACATCGACAAAGTGATCGAACGGCTCCTGCTCAAGGGGAATATCGTGGTCAAAAAAGCTTACTGCGACTGGGCACGCTACAAGGAATTCAAGGCGGCGATGCACGAGGCATCCTTCGAGCTGATCGAGATCCCTCACGTGCGCCAGGCGGGGAAAAACTCCGCCGATATCCGCATGGTCGTGGACGCCCTTGATCTCTGCTACACGAAAGAGCACGTGGACACCTTTGTGATCATCAGCGGCGATTCCGATTTTTCCCCGCTCGTGAGCAAGCTGCGGGAGAACAACAAGGTCGTGATCGGCGTCGGCGTCAAGGATTCGACGTCAGATTTATTGATGGCGAACTGCGATGAGTTTATCTATTACGACGACCTCGTGCGCGCTCAGCCCCCCCGGAAGAAGGCCGTCGGTAAAGCGCCGAGCCGCAAGCCGGCACGGGGAGCGGCCGCCAAGACCAAAGCCGCCAAACCCGACGAAGACAAGAAACAACAGGCATGGGATCTGATTGTCGAGACCTACGAGGCCCTGGTTGAAGAACGCGGGGAAGGGGAGAAGATCTGGGGTTCCATGATCAAGCAGACCCTGAAACGCCGCAAGCCCGGCTTCAGCGAATCCTATTACGGATTCCGGTCTTTCGGACAAATGCTGGAGGAGGCGGAGGCGCAGGGGATCCTTGAACTGGAACGAGAAGAGAAGTCGGGCGGCTTCATCATCAAGACCTGTCATGTTTCATAACGCCCGGCGGGCCGAGCGAGGATCGGCCCTCGTAAGAAAAGACCGGTAGCATCGTATCGGTCGCCGTCGATTCCCATGGTGAGGGGGCCGGGGAATACAGGATCCGGCTCTCAGGTATAGTGAAACAACAGGGGAGGTGCCGGTGATGGAAACAAATACGCGCAGGGCCCGTTTCAGGGTTATTGCCCCCGCCTATCCGACGTTTAATATCTATTCCCGGGTCGCCCGGAAGACGACCGCCCTCGGCCCTGTCCTGGTGGCCACGGTGGTGGACCGGATGGACGGCTGGGATGTCGAGGTCATCGACGAGAACAACTATCGGAGGCTTGGCCCGAAGGATGATACGGGACGGCCGAATCACGGTACGTTGCAGACGATCAGAGCCGCGGACGTGGTGGGCCTCTACGGCGGTCTGAGCAGCACGATCCCGAGGCTTTACGATCTGGCCCGATTCTACCGGGAACAGGGTGTCACTACGATTGCAGGCGGCCAGCATTTCATCGGGGAGAACATTCGGGACGCCTTTGAGAACGGGATCGATTTCGTAGTGATCGGTGAGGCGGAGGACACCATACGGGAACTGCTCACGGCGATCCGCGAGGGAGGCGAACCGGAACAGGTCGCCGGGATCGCCTTCATGCGCGGCGACCAAATGGTTCAAACTCCGGAGCGTCCCCCCATCGAAGACTTCGACCGGCTGCCCCTTCCGAATTTCGACCTCGTGCGCTACGCGAAGATCAGGGTATACCCGATCAACTGGATTCGTGGCTGCGGGATGGACTGCGAGTTCTGCACGGTGAAGGGCAGGCCCCGGCCGTCCTCGCCCGAGCGCGTCGTGGAGCAGATCGCCTCACTGGTGGAGGCCAACAGGGCGCGGCACTTTTTCATCGTGGACGACCTGTTCGGGCATCGCAGGGGAGACACCCTGCGGCTGTGCCACCTGCTGGCGTCGTACCAGCGTGCCATCGGCACGAGGCTGGATCTCACCGTACAGATCAGGATCGACCGGGCGAAGGACGCGGAGCTGCTCCAGGCCATGCGCGAGGCGTGCGTCAATACGGTCTGCATCGGATTCGAGTCGCCGATACCCGAAGAACTGGAGGCCATGAACAAGAAGGTCCGGCCGGAGGAGATGGTCGACATGGCACGCCGGTTTCATAAGGCCGGGTTCCTCGTACACGGCATGTTTATCTTCGGCTATCCGGTCCCCCCGGGCGTGCGGTTTTCCCTCTCAGCCAGGGAACGGGTGAGCCATTTCAAGACTTTCATCCGGAAGGCCCGGCTGGACACGATCCAGCTTCTGCTCGCTGTTCCTCTGCCCGGCACGGAACTGACCAGGCGGCTCGACGAACAGCACCGCATCTTCAGTAGGGATGTCATCGGATTTGAATACTACGACGGTAATTTTCCGCTCTTTCAGCCCGATGAGCCGCTCACCCCGGAAGATATGCACGTCGCCCTGCGAAAGATCATGGGGCGGTTCTACTGCTTCCGGTACCTGTTTGCTGTCGGACTGAATATCCTGATCTTCCCGTCGATGATCTTTTCGGTATTCAGGCTCCGGGTCGGCTGGCGCAGGTGGTACCGCTGGTGGCGGAATTCCCTCATACGTTTCGGGGGGTGGATCGTCTTCAAGCACTGGAAGACCGCCCTCAAACGGAGCAGGTTCCGTGAGAAACTGGCCAGCGCCAGTCAGACACTCCATGCCTCGGGGGAGAAATAGGGGAAAATAGCGGCAGCGGAAGTGAGGGTGAAAATGAGAACATGCTCGATCTGTTAGTCTGAAGCTGATGCCTAGAGAATCACCGGAGTTATAATAGATTAAGAAGCTATAATGATGAATGTACGTGAGGGACTGTCACTTCAGATTAAAGTGGCAGGCCCAAATAACCTCACACCACGGAAGCCCCGATTCCCAAAGCTACTTACAGCCCGCGCCAGACAGGCATTCTATCCCAGCGTTTGGTCCAATAATTTGAGATTGCTTGCTTTCGTATTTTTCCCTTGAATCAATATTTCATTGGAGCGGCCATTATTGCTCCCGCTGACCATTGTTACTAACTTATCCACCAAGACCTTCATCTGTTCGGTCTGGGTACTCATCTCTTCAGAGGCTGAAGAAGTCTCTTCAGCCCCGGATGCATTTTGCTGGACCACTCTGTCCATCTCGGTAACCGCCTTGTTGACTTGGCCGATTCCCTGAGCCTGCTCGTCAGAGGCCGCCGCAATTTCAGCAACAAGTTTGCCTATTTTCGAAGCACTCTCGGCAACCTGAACGAACGCCTCGCTTGTTTCTTTGACAAGCACTTTGCCTGTATCCACCTTCTGAACAGTTCCTTCGATAAGATCATTTGTGGTTGTGGCAGCATCCGCAGCCCGCATAGCAAGATTTCTCACCTCGTCCGCGACAACGGCAAACCCGGTTCCTGCCTCGCCAGCCCTTGCCGCCTCAACAGCCGCGTTCAGTGCGAGCAGATTTGTCTGAAAAGCTATCTCGTCAATCGTCTTGATGATTTTGGAGGTTTCGGCACTGGCAGCAGAAAGATCCTCCATGGCATTGGCCAGTTCGTCCATTGAACTGCTGGCTTTCGCCACCTCTTGATTGGTCTCTTGCATCAGAAGATCAGCCTGGCCTGCATTGTCGGCATTATTCTTGGTCATGGAAGCCATCTCTTCTAATGATGACGAGGTTTCTTCAATTGCGGAGGCCTGTTCGGATGATCCCTCGGCAAGTCGTTGACTTGTAGAGGCCACCTGTTTGGAAGCAGAGGCAATGTTATCGGAACTGTGATCCAACCCTTTCGTTATGCCTCCGATAGAGTTGGTAATGTTCGTCAAAAACAGATAGAGAAACACAAATACCCCCAGAATTGAACCCCCGCCCACGCCCATGACGATCCACTGGGTTTTGGTGCGCATGACGGTAAAGGCGGTGTTTAATGCTTCGGCAATATTATTTACCCCGGTGCTGCTCTGGCCGCTTACGCCGCGCAGCATGTGGTTGATGCTTTTGCCAAGCTTGGCGGATTCATCTTGGATTACCGTTTTCCCTTTGTTGGTGTTGGTGGCAATCAGTAAATCGAACCGATCGGAGGAATCCGCAATCATCTTTTTTATAGAGGCTTTGCTTACGCAAACAAGAACTTTTCCCAGTTCCTTGCCTTCGAGGGACATTGACTTTTCTATTAAAAAAACATTGGCATCGTTTTTCGAGGCGGCGATAACCCGCAAAATCCGGTTTTTCTCTTCACCTGTTTTAAGGTATTGCTGAATCAGGGGTGAGTTACGGTCTAAATAACGTGTCATCGGTTTTCCGTCGGGCCGCAGGTACACGGCGTACACGATGTTCTTATTACTGGTTGCCGACTTGGCATAGGCGATCAAATCCAAAAAATTGTTTGCCAAGATTGCCGGAGGGGCGACTCTCTCCAAAAGGTTGGCAACGGATTCGGCATTATGCTGCAGCATCGCAGCCAACGACGTTTCCAATCGGGATTTTTCTTCCTCCAGTGACTTGCGGGTGGTCTCCTCGATAGAAGCATTCAGGCTGTCGCTCATTTGCTGTAGATAATTCGATACATCGTTTTCCAGCTTGGTAAAGTTTGTATTGGCCGTTCTGTTGGTTCCTTCCAAATCGGCAAGCACCGATTCGCTCAATTGATCCAACTGACCCTTTTGAATTGACACTACCGTCAGGGAGAGGCCCACTATACAACCGGCCATTATGACGATTGTGGGCAGCAATAGTTTTTGACGCAAACTTGCTCGAAAAAATTGCTTCATGGCTTAAACGCCTCCAACGTAAATCCCATTATCTAAGAGCTATTTTCCTGCCCTTCTTACCCTCAAGAAGGGCAGGAAAATACGGTATGAGCCGTTACAGTGCATAGGCACCCACTTTCAGGGATTTTTGCAACTCTTTCACCGGACTGTAATCGAGCGCATCGGTCCAGCCAACCACCTTGGCAGCCTTTGCCGCCGGATCTTCCGGTTTCATCTGCTTGAGTGCAGTTACCACCGCTTTGGCAATTTTTCCGGGAGTCTTTTTAACCTTGCACAGGGGCCATTCGGGATAGAGGGCCGAGCTGCACACGAACGGAAAACCGTTGTGCTCCTTTTTATGGATAATCTTGAATTCTTCCATATCGATGCTTCCTTCAGCGGCCATTCGCTCGAGTGTGTCGGTGCGCACGCTGCCCGCGTCCACAACACCGTTTTGTATCGCCAGCACTACATTATCGTGGTTGCCGCCAAACTGCAGACTGCCAAAATCTTTTTTCGGGTTGATTCCCGCGTCGAGGATTTCTTTGTACGCCATCTGCCAACCGCCGAAAGAGGAGGCTTTGACCGCCATGAAAGATTTCCCTTTCAAATCGGCCAGAGAGTTTATGCCCTCGTTATCTGCCGAGGTCAAAATAACACTGCCGAACGACTTCAGAGGCTGCCCCTGTCGTGAGTTGACCATGGTGGCAATAGGAGAAGCACCGTATTTGACTTGGGCGGTTACAAACATGGAAGAATTGACCAGGAAAAAATCCACCGTTCCTTTTTCGATGGCAGGATTAACGGCATCAAAGTCCAGGGGAATGATCTCAAATGTTTTACCAGGAAGTTGATCTGTCAGGTAATCGCCGGTCGCTTTCCACTGTTTCAAGGCCTTTACCGGGCCACGCTTGGCGAGAACGCCGATTTTGTATGATTCTGCAGTAACAAGGCCTACGTTAAGAAAAAAACTAATTACAACGAATAATAATACTTTTTTAAACATGAATCCTTCCTCCTTTATTCTTTTATTTCAACTATATGGCACAAGCACCCCGTTAAATGACGAATCGGATTTTTATTATCATTCAGTAGTTGATTCTATTGCCAGGGCACACAAAAAATCCCTTTCAAATCGATCACACTTTAAAAATAGTATCAATTTCTCGAAATCAGTCACTTATGGCTTGATCAATTATAAAGGAGTTGTTCATTACTGAATTTATTATCGACAATTATTTAAGTAACTTAAATTTCATTTCTAAGCCTCTCCAAAGGAATGGTGAGATTTTCCTCCAATCGAGCAGGTCAATAAGTTGTATGCCAGATTACATAAGATATTGGGGAGATACGACGAGATACACAATCTGTGAAAACGACATGACGCGGTATTTAAGAAACAGTAAAAATGTTGACGGTAGGAGGTATGTCCTCTGCCGTGCGATTAGATATATTGTAGATATATTGAGATTTTTGAGTATTAGCCGAATGGTTTTCCCTGTGGTGGCTACAGGGATTCTCCGCCGGATACAGTGACAAAGACGCTGTTTATTACAGCAGGCTTGTCGATTGTGCCGGGGTAAGACCTCGGTTTGTATGAAGATCAGGGAAAACGAAGATGACAGGCGGGAGCTCGTCTGTGACCGCATCAAGGGTTTTACCCTTGAAGAGGGGTATATGTATTGTATGACCGTTGGGGTCATCGATGTCTGTCTTCAAAATCATTGACAACCCGTACCAAAGATTGTTTATATAAACCGTCAATGGGGGATTTCTCTCATTGAAAACAAACGTCTGTGGCGGGGTGACATTTCCGGTAGGCGAAACGGTGAGGCGCGAAGGCAGAAATCTGACGGCGGTCGGCGTGTTCGCCGTTGCCATGTTTTCCCTTGAAGCGGCCGTTGCCATCTGCCTGTTCGTCCTGTGCGGGATATCCCGCAGCAGGCCGGCCCGGAAATGCAACAGACTATTTAGGTTTTGGCTCTTTTGGTCCGATATATCAGGTAGCAGGTGTGTATTTTGATGGTTCCTCGTCAATCCGGCGGCAGCTCTTCCTGACGGCAATTGTCTGTCAATATGCTGGAATTCGCGGTTTCCGTTTGTGGACGACACTCAACGAGGCAAGGAATCGATGCTCTCAGAACGTGAAAAGGACCATATTCATAGGATCTCGGAGACCCTCTCTCAGGCGGCGGAAGGAAATACCTCTGTCAGGCTTGATGTTGCGTCGGAGGACAACGTCTTCGGCCCTGTGGCGAATGCCGTCAATAGACTGCTCGAGAAAACCGATCAAGAACTCTCTTCAATGCGCCAGTCAGTCAAAAAACTGACGCTGGACGCCAGACGCTACCGGAATATTCTCCACAGTCTCGAAGAAACCTATTTCGAGACCGACCTCAAGGGTCGCCTGCTGTTCTTCAACGGCAGGGCACTGAAAGACCTGGGCTATACTCAGGAAGAACTCGAGGGATTGCATTTTCACCATCTCGTCGATGAGGTCAATGCAGGCAAGGTCTACGAGGTCTTTCACGATGTCTTTGTGACGGGACGGCCCAATAAGGGCTTCGAATGGGAAATCCTCAATAAAAACAAAGAAATAATAGAAGTCGAATCGTCGGTTGCCCTGCTGCACGATGCGGAGGGTAGGCCTGCCGGTTTCCGGGGTGTCGTCCGCGACATCTCCAAACGCAAGCAGACCGAACGGGACTTGCGCCAGGAAGAGGAGAAGTATCGCGACATCCTGGAGAATATGGCAGATACCTACCTGGAGACGGATCTTAGGGGAAACTTCATCTTTTTCAACGATTCGCTGTGCCGGGTGCTGGGGTATTCATGCGAGGAGCTTCAGGGTCTCAATTACCGTCTCGTTACCCCGCCGGAGCGTGTCCCCGACGTGTTCAAGATCTTCAATGAAATCTATACTACCGACAGGGGAAGGGTCTTCCTCGAGCACGAACTGATTACGAAGGATGGTTCCAGCATCTTTCTGGAGTTCTCCATGTCTCCCCTCCGGTCGCAAACGGGGGAACCGATCGGGTTCTCCGGTTTCGGCCGCGATATCACCGAAAAGGTCAAGGCCCGACGGAAGCTTGAAGAGAGTGAAAGACGTCTGCGTCTCATCACCGACAATATAAGTGATATCATCTGGACGATGGACTTCGATCTGCGGTTTACGTACCTGAGTCCGTCCGTCCTTCGTCTCACGGGCTTCACGCCGGAAGAGGGCATGAACATGCCGTTCAAGGCGATGGTGCCGCCGGCAACCCACGCGCAGTTCGAACGGCTGTTGGCCGACAAACTGGGCAAGGAACAGAGGGGGATCTTTTCGGACAAGGATCGGACTGCGCCCTTTGAAATCTCGTTAAAACGAAAGGATGGAAGCGAGTTGTGGTTGGAAGTCAAGGTCGATTTCAACCGGGGCGAGAACGGCAGGGCGTTCGAAATCATCGGCATAGGCCGGGATATCAGCGAGCGCAAACAAGCCGAGGAGGCACTGGCGGAGAGCGAACAGCGCTACCGGATGATCGCCGAAAGGATGACCGATGTCGTGTGGATGGCGGACATGGATCTGCGGACAACCTATGTCACCCCCTCGGTACAGACGGTGCTGGGCTTCACCCCGGAAGAGCGAATGCTCCAGACCCTCGATCAGCAATTAACCCCTGAATCGCTGGCCTATGGGATGGACGCCTTCGCGCGGGAGCTTGCCCTTGAGGAAGAGGGAAAAGGAGCTCCCGACAGGAAGGCAACCCTCGTTCTGGAATATTACCACAAGGACGGCTCGACCCGCTGGATGGAAACGGTCATGACCGGGATTCGGAACGAACAGGGTGCCCTGATCGGACTGTCTGGTGCGTCCCGCGATGTGACCGACCGCCAAAAAATCGAAGAACAACTCAGGGAGAGCGAGAAGCGCTACCGGGCCATTGTCGAAAACGTCAACGATATCGTCTGGACCATCGGCCTGGACCTGCAATTTATCTATGCCAGCCCGCAGAATATCCGTGTGTCCGGGTATACACATGAAGAACTCATGGGGATGGTGTTGAGCGACGTGATGACCCCTGAATCCCTCGAGATGGCCACGGGAGTATTGTCCGAGGAACTTGCCTTGGAGGCCAGCGGAGAACCCTTCGACCCGAACCGCTCCCGGACCCTGGAACTGGAGATCTGCCGGAAGGACGGGAATCGTGTCTGGCTGGAAGCGGATGCCACCTTCAATCGCAACGCGGACGCCACCCCGAAGGAGATCCTCGCCGTCGGCAGAGACATCACCGAACGCAAACTGGCGCAGGAGGCACTGCGGGAAAGCGAGGAGAAAAACCGTCTGCTGGCCTCTTACCATCAGCGGCTCAACGATATCTCCATTGCCTTCTCCGAAGCATCCGGCACGGATGATTTATCCAATAAGATTGCGGAATCCCTTCGCCTCCTCACGGGTGCGCTTGCCGTTACCTTTTCATGGCATGATCGGGAAGCTCAGGCCTTGAGACTCGCATCACTGTCGATCGATCCAACGGCAGACGATGTCGTGCGTTCCTTCTTCGGCCCTGAGATATTTGATGAAATGAACATACCGATGAGCTCGGCTATTGTGGAGGAGATGACCAATCAGGGTATCAGAAAGCCGAAGGATCTCTGTGAACTTACATACGGGATGATACCGCAGGAGATTTCCGATACAGCCATGGAGGCTGCCGGGTGCCGGCACGTCATTGCCCTTGCTGTGAATTATTCCGGGAAGGTAATGGGCGCGTGCGTTGCTTATTTGCCCGGCGATCAGCCGGTGGTACCGGACGACGCATTGAAGACGTTCGCCTATATCTCCGGGATAGAGATCAAGCGCAAACGGGACGAGGATCAACTGCGGGAGAGCGAGGAGAAGTACCGCACCATCCTCGAGTCCATAGGGGATGGGTACTGGGAAGTGGACTTCGAAGGGAGATTTGTCTTCTTCAACGACGCCATGTGCACGATAGCGGAACGGACGAGGGAAGAGCTCATGGGTCTGGAGGCATCCCGTGATGCCACCCCCGAAACCAAGGAGAAAATGCTCAAGGCCTTTGAGGAGGTGTACCGGACAGGAATCCCCGCGGAGCTGGCGGACTACGAAATGATAAAAGGGGACGGCACGAGGGGATTCTTCGAGATGAGTGCCTACCTGATGCGGGACAAAGAAGGGACCCCGGTCGGGTTCCGGGGCATCACCCGTGACGTCACGAAGCGCAAGGCGATGGAGGAGGCGCTGGCGGAGAGCGAACAGCGCTACCGGATGATCGTGGAGAACATGAACGAGATCATCTGGACCATCAGCCTGGACTTGCATTTTACGTACGTCAGTCCGTCGGCTGTGTGGGTGGCGGGCTATACGCCGGAAGAGACGCTCCGGACCCCTTTGGATCAACTGCTCACCCCTGAATCCTTTGCCTACGCGACCCAGAGACTGGCCGATGAAATGGCCCTGGAGGCGAGCGGAGAGCCCTTCGATCCCAACAGGGCGATCACCCTGGAGGTCGAAGCGATCCATAAAGAAGGGTGGCTCTTCTGGCTGGAGATTACCGGCACCTTTAACCGGGATAGAGATGGCAACATCACGGAAATCCTGGTCGTCGGCAAGAGCATCACGGAACGCAAGGAAATCGAGACAGAGTTGCAGGAGAGCGAACAGCGCTACCGGATGATCGTCGAGAATATGCACGACATCATCTGGACCATGGACCTGGATTTCAACTATACCTACCGCAGTCCGGGCAATATCCGGATAACCGGCTACACCCCCGAAGAGATCACCACCATCCCGGCGAAGGATCAGATCACCCCGGAATCGTACGCCCGGATCGAAGCAGCTCTGGCCGAGGAGCTGGAAAAAGAGTTCGGAGGAGGTCCCGTCGATCTCCACCGGTCGAGAATGCTGGAGATAGAGGTCTACCACAAGGACGGCGGAACGGTCTGGATCGAGGTAACGGCAACCTTTCTCCGGGATGAGGACGGCAAGCCCGTCGAGCTTCTGCTTACCGCCCGGGATATTACCGAACGCAAACGGCTCGAGGATGAGCTGGAAGAGAGTGAACAGCGCTACCGGATGATCGTGGAGAACATGCGTGATGTTATTATGCTTATGGACCTGGACCTTACGGAAAGGTACCGCAGCCCCTCTGCAGCGCAGTTGACCGGGTACAGTCTTGAAGAACTGGCTGGCATTCCTTTGAAGGAGCAGGTCACCCCGGAATCGTACGCCTTGATGGAACGCGTTTTGGCGGAGGAGTTGGAAAAAGAGTTCGGAGAGGCTCCCGTCGATCCCCAGCGATCGAGAACACTGGAGATAGAGATCTATCACAAGGATGGCGGGACGGTCTGGATTGAAGAAACAGCGACGTTCCTCCGCGATGAAGGCGGCAGACCCGCGGCAATTCTCCTTGCCGCCAGGGATGTCACGGAACGCAAACGGATGGCGAATGAGCTCAGGGACAACGAAGAACGCTACCGGATGATCGTCGAGAACATGGGCGATATGATCGCGACGATGGATCTGGATCTCCGGTACACGTATCAGAGCCCCTCCATTAAACGAATCACCGGCTACAGTGTGGAGGAACTCACTGATATCCCTGTCACGGAACGGATCACACCGGAGTCCCGGGCCAGGGTGGAACAGCTCCTGACAGACACACTGGCCTATGAATCCCGGGAAGGATTCTCCCGCCGCCTCAAACCGCAGACCATCGAGGTGGAGGCGTATCACAAAGATGGGGGGACCACCTGGCTCGAGGTCACCACCATATTCACCCGGGACGGAGAGGGCAGACCGAACGGGGTTCTCCTTAACGGCAGGGACATTACCGAACGTAAAAAGGCAGAGGAAGAAAAGGATACGCTCGAAAAACAGCTGATGCAGTCGCAGAAGATGGAAACCGTCGGCCGGCTGGCCGGAGGTGTGGCGCATGATTTCAACAACATGCTCAGCGTCATCCTGGGGTACGTGGACCTGGCGAAATTACGTCTTGCCAAAGAGCATCCCGTCCTGAACGATATTGTCGAAATTGAAAGAGCCGCCATCCGATCCCGCGATGTCACCACGCAGCTGCTGGCCTTTTCCCGCAAACAGATCATCACGCCCAAGGTGATCGATCTCAATGACCTGATTGCCCATACGCAGAAATCGCTGATCCGTCTCATCGGCGAGGATATTGATCTGCGGGTTCTTCTCGGAGAAGATCTCTGGGCGATCCGGTTCGATCCGTCCCAGATCGAACAGGTTCTGATCAATCTGGCGATCAATGCGCGCGACGCGCTGTCCGGCGGAGGCAAACTGACGATCGAAACCAGGAACATCGTCCTTGACGATCGCTATTGCGAGCAGCACATCGGCTTTACGCCGGGACGGTACGTCCAGCTGTCCGTCAGCGATGACGGAGAGGGGATGGACCCGGAGACGCTGCAGCACGTCTTCGAACCCTTTTTCACGACCAAGGAGGCGGGGAAGGGGACCGGACTGGGGCTGGCCACGGTCTACGGCATTGTCAAGCAGAACGGCAGTTTCATCAATGTGTACAGTGAGCCGGGATACGGAACAACCTTTACCATCTATGTGCCGCGTACAACCGATGAGAAAGAGATTCCCGCAAAGTTAGAGGAGAAACCGGCGGCTACCGGAACGGGGAATATCCTCCTGGTGGAGGACGATCCTATGGTCCTCGAGATCACCAAAGGGATGCTGGAACACATCGGTTATAGCGTCATGGTTGCGGAGGACCCCGGCGATGCGATATCGCTTTGTGAAACGCGTGATGTCATCGATCTGGTCATTACCGACGTGGTAATGCCGACCATGAGTGGAAACGAATTGAGAAACAGACTCAACGACATACGACCGGACATAGCCGTACTCTTCATGTCCGGATATCCGGCCGACGCCATCGCCCATCACGGAGTGTTGGAGAAAGGGGTGCATTTTCTCCAGAAACCCTTCAGCTTGAAAGACCTGGCCCGCAAGGTAAGAGAGGCTACGGCAACAGATTAAACCGATCGGTGTCGGAAATAGCTCCTATGAATGTACCGAAAACATCCGATACGCTCCCTTCATTTCCGGTCCTCCCAGTCTAACCGTCTCCAAAATTATTGACAACCCGAGCCAAAGATTGTTTATATATGTCTTCAATGGGGGGTTTCTTCGATTTACGGCAGATGCAGGTGCAAGGCACCGGTCAGGTGCAATCGAAAAGATGAAACGCGGAGGCAGATGCCTGACAACGGTCGGCGTGTTCACCGTCGCCATGGCCTACCTTGAGGCGGCCGTGGTCATCTACCTGCGCGCCCTGTATGGGATAGAAGACCTCCTGCGGGATATCCCGCTGGTCCCTGATCGGTACACCCTCATCGAGATCGGCCGGGAGATAGCCACCCTCGCGATGCTTGCTCTGATCGGCTGGACCGCCGGGCGCCGCCGGCAGGACAGGATCGGGTATACCCTGTTTGCCTTCGGCCTGTGGGATATTTTCTACTACGGGTGGCTGTTCATCCTGACCGGGTGGCCGGAGACGCTCCTCGACTGGGACCTGCTTTTTCTGATCCCGCTGCCGTGGTGGGGGCCGGTGCTTGCCCCCCTGCTCGTCTCGCTGGTGTTGATTGCCGGTGGGGGTATGGCTGTCATCGAGACGGAGCGGAGCCGGACCCTGCGATTTACGGCTGCCGGGCGGGGCATCGTCGGAGGGGGCGTGCTGCTGGCGCTGTATGTCTTTATGTGCGACGCCCTGCACGCGCTGCCGGGGGGGCTGGAGGCCGTAAGCCGCGTGCGTCCGATCGCTTTCAACTGGACCCTGTTTTCGATAGCCCTGGCGGGGATGGCCGTTCCCCTCCTGATGGTGGTGAGGGCGCGATTCAGTCCGTAAGACATACGAGCACACAGAGGAGTACGATCTCATGACGACAGAGGCATTGCGTTGAACAGTGAGCGCATTCTCCGCAACGTGTTGCGGGGAGCTTCAATATCGGGGAGCGAATGCGTCTGCGGGCGGCGGATATCGACTCTTCGGTGGCCGCCTTCGTGAAGGCCCGCGCGGCCGCCCGTACAAGGAGTAAATAATCCGTCAATCACCAACCGGGAGGGGAGGGGATGGAGGAGACGCTGTCATCGGTGGAAACGATCTGGCGGGAGGTGTCCGGGTTCCTCGCCCGTATCTTTCCCGTCGCCTGCGCCAGCGACGAGTTTTTTTACTTTCCCCAGGTTCGCCTCGAAGAGCCGCAGTGGGGCGCGTGGGACCGCTTTTCCCGGGAGGGGGTCGACGAGTGCGCCCGGCGTCTGGCCGATTGGGAGGGTGAACTCGACCGCCTCGAATCCGGCCGGATCGATCCGGACCTGCGGATCGATGCTACCCTCCACCGCAGGCTCTGCCGTACCCTCCGGGAGCAGCTGACCGAAGTGAAGGCCTGGCAGACACAGCCCACCTGGTACCTGACCCTTGTCTGTGTCGGACTGGCCGAGGCGATGGAGGAGCCCGATCCGGCGGCGGGGCACGATCGCGCCGCGGGCCTTGCCCCCTTTCTGGACCAGGCGGGCCGTAACCTGTTGGAGGTTCCTCTCATCTTCCGGGATATCGGCTTGGAGATGGTCCCGGATACCGTAAACTATCTCGCCTCCCTCGTGGAAATTCTCCCCGAACTCCGGTCCGCCTTTCCCGCTCTCGAGCGGTTCAGGACGGCGGTCCTCTCAGCGACGACGCGCGACGATTTCCTCCTTCCTCGGGATCTGCTGGAGAGGATATACCGCTTTCATCTGGCCTGCGGGATGGGAATAGGGGAGATACAGGAGACCCTCGACGGGGAAATCCGTGAGGTGGAGGAGGTCCTGGAACGGGAGGGAGGGTATCTTCTCGCGGACCGGCCCTGGCCCGAAGCGATCGAGTCTATCCCGGTCCCGGATCTCGGAAAGAGAGGGGTGATCGAGGGGTATCGGGATGAGGTGGAGCGGCTGGCAGGTTACTGCCTGGAGCGGCAATGGATCTCACCCGAACTGCTCTCCGCCTGTCCGGTCACGGTCGCCCCGGTGCCGGACTTTCTCTCGGCCATCCGTTCGGCCTCCAGTTACAGCATCCCCCCCGGACACCCCCCCACCGGGGGGACTTTCTCTATCATCGATCCCCATGGATCGCAGGGGGAGGATCACCGTGAATGCTCGATGCTCTGTGCCCACGAGACCTATCCGGGGCATCACCTCCTCGACATCTCGCGCTGGGGGCTGGAGAGGCCGTGGCGCAGAGCCGTTGAACTCCCCGTCTTCTACGAGGGGTGGGCCTGTTTTGCGGAGGAACTGATGCGACTGACGGGATGGTTCGACGGACCGGCTGACCGCCTCCTCCTGGCGAGGCGGAGACTCTGGCGCGCCGTCCGGGGGAGGATCGATATCGGCCTCCAGACGGGGCGAATGGATATCTCGGAGGCGGCAGGATCTCTGCGGGAGACGGGTATCGGCGAGAGGCGGGCGATCGGTTCGGCCCGGAGATATCCGTTGAATCCGGGGTACCAACAGTGTTATACCATTGGCCTGCGCCGGTTCCTGCATCTTTTTGATACGTACGGGCGCGGCGACGAGCGGCACTTTGTCCAGACGGTCCTGAGCCAGGGGGAGATAGGCTTCGAGAGCCTTGAAGAGGTGCTCAGGAACACCGGCCATTGAATGGGGGGGCAACGGTGGATCAGTTCTGCGGCTTTCACTCGGAGTGGAACCTGGGGAGTCCCGGGGGGTGGGACTACCAGCGCATCACCCAGGTGATCGGCAAGACGATCTGGGAGCGGCACTTGCACCCGGTCATCGATCTCGATCTGGACTTCGATCATCCCCTCCTCCATCCCGTGAACAACTTCGTCCGCATGCTGGCAGAGGTACATCGCCTGCGCGAGGGCTCCAACCCGGGGCTGATCGCCGTGGTCGCCGAGGAGGAGACGCTGGAGGATGTCGTCGAGAACAGAAACCTCGTGACCCACCTGAACGCCATCGACGGGCTGTCCGGTGCCCTGATGGCGCCGCATGAACTGGAGGAGGACGGAGGGCGCGTCTGCTGGCGGGGACGCCCGGTCTCCGTTATCTTCATGGACTTCAACACGGATATCCTCCTGGCACTGCACCGCCGACACGGCCTGGCTCCCCTCCTCAGGGCCGTCGGCGAGGGGCGGGTGATCAATCCCCGGGGGACCGAACCGGTCAACTCCAAGAGCATGTTCGAGGTGATCACCGATCCGCGCAACCGAAACCGGTTCCACGACGAGACGATCCGGCGGACGCCCTGGACCCGCCAGTTTTACCCCCGTCGGACCGGGGGACCCCGTGGGGAGGAGATCGCGGATCTGGTGGAGTGGACCCGCTCGAACTGGGACCGCCTGGTTCTGAAACCGGAGCGCGGCTATTCGGGGAAGGGGGTCCGGGTCGGCGGGATCGATCCGGATATCGACAGCGCCATAGAAGGTGCCCTCAACAGCGGCGGCTACGGCGGGTACATCGTCCAGGAGAAGGTCCCTCTTGGCCTGTGGACGGAGCGGATCCCCGAGATCGACAGGGAGACCCGTCGCGTCCGCGAGGCCGAATGTCAGACGGATTTCAGGTGTCTGTTTGGGTCGGGGGGATTGTTCGGTTTCCTGGGCAGGTACGGTGGCATCCCGACCAATGTGGGAAGCGGCGGCGGGGTGCAGCCCCTCGCGGTCCTCTCCCCGGGGATGGGGGTCGGCGAGACGACCGAGCTAATCAATCGTGCTGTCCTGAGTATGGACTACGGCGATGTCCTCGCCGCGCTGGAGGACCAGGAACGACAGGCGCTAGAGCACCACTTCACTTACCTTCTGGGACCCATCAGAATCGCCCTGCGCCCCCGGCTGATCACGGCGGGGCAGATGGAGGCACTCGAGGCCTATTGCAGGGCCGTCTGGTCCGATTGCCTGACAATGGAGGAGATGTGGCTGTCGGGTGACCTGGATCTGATCGTTGACATTGACCCTGAAGAGCTCGAAATTATTCGTTCTCAGCCGTGGCAGGGGTCTCCGGCTATCTTTGCCTCGGACGGGCTCTTCAGTTTCGGAGCGCACCTTTCAGATGAAACCGCGTGTGGATGAGGAGTGGTGGAAGGACCTCTTTGACGAGGTGTATCTTCTGACCGATGCCCGGTCGGTCTGCGACGAACAGCTGACCTGCCGGGAGGTCGATTTTCTCGAGGAGACACTGCGCCCCGGAACTGCGGATCCCATCCTCGACCTGTGCGGGGGACAGGGGAGACATTCCCTGGAGCTTGCCGGCCGGGGGTTTACGGATGTGACCGTCCTGGACTATTCCCGGTATCTCATAGGCTTGGGGAGGGAAAAAGCCGAACGGGAGGGGCTCGACACCACCTTTATCCAGGGAGATGCGAGGGACACCGGCCTGCCGCCGGGAAGTTTCCGGTTTATCATCGTCATGGCCAGCTCGTTCGGATACTTTGCCGATGACGGGGAAAACGGGAAGATTGTCAGGGAGGCCTTTCGCCTCCTGAAACCCGGAGGGGTTCTCCTCCTGGATCTTCCCAACCGGGAGTATGTCCTGAAAAACTTCAAATCAACCTCCCGGCACCGGGTCGATGAGGATATCGCCGTCACCCGCCAGCGGGAGAGGGGGGATGATATCATCTACAGCCGGGAGATCGTTATCTCGAAGAAAGAGGGCTGTCTGCGGGATCAGCGGTACCTCACCCGCCTCTACACCCCGGAGACGATCTCGGCCCTGTTGCGTTCGGCGGGTTTTTCAACGGTGACCTGTGAAAGGGACTTCATGGACCGTGGCGGGAAGGGTGACTATGGGAGCATGACCAACCGGATGGTTGTCATCGCACGGAAGGGGAACGGATAGGGAGGGAATGGCTATGGACTCAGACCAGATGAAAAGGAGCGGCACGCTGAAGGATGTCGTCTGCGGGATGGACGTGGCAATCGATTCGCCGCATCAGTACCGGTATGAGGGGGAGGATTTCTACTTCTGCTGTGAGCACTGTCTGAACAAGTTCAAAGCTGACCCGGAGCGCTACCTGACAGACGAGCCAGCGGCACCTAAGGAAGCCGGCGGGGCAGTCCTCTATACCTGTCCCATGCACCCGGAGGTGATGCAGGATCATCCGGGGAGCTGTCCCAAGTGCGGGATGGCCCTGGAACCCTCCGGTGCACCGCTTCCCTCGACTAGGACCGACTATATCTGCCCGATGCACCCGGAGGTGACGCGGGACCACCCGGGGAGCTGCCCAAAGTGCGGGATGGCCCTCGAGCCGCGCACGGTAACCGCGGATGAGAAAAATCCCGAACTCATCGATATGACACGCCGCTTCTGGATCAGCACGGCCCTGGCGGTCCCGGTATTCCTGCTCGCCATGACGGGCGACCTCCTGCCGG